>Ga0078894_10002331_pt1 | contig 14400 bp, 14 predicted proteins | sample LauGreSu1BDMLBSD_2_FD_67506 | JGI IMG/M metagenome (GOLD analysis project Ga0078894, IMG submission 67506) | Freshwater lake microbial communities from Lake Michigan, USA - Su13.BD.MLB.SD (version 4) (version 4) | ecosystem: Environmental > Aquatic > Freshwater > Lake | place: Lake Michigan...
ATGTTTAGACAAATGTTTGCTATAAATGATATTAATAATGGAGCATTACAAACTACGAATGCTATGCCACAAAAAGATAGTACCAGTGATGGTACTGCTAGTTTTGAAATCGGCAGAATGACAAATAGACGTATTTATACTACCAATGTACCAACAAATGCGGAATACGTCCAAAAAAAATGGATTGGTGGAAATCGCGATGCATCACAAGTGATTCGTAATAGACGCGTATTGGGAATTGCGAGTGGTAGTAAAAATACGGCAACTGATACCTTATCTTTTACCACATATAAAGATGTGAATACAATTGATAATGCACTTACCCGTGTTCGAGCAGGTGGTGCGGTAGCAAACCAAAAAAAACGGGCAAATCTTAACAACGCCCCCACCCCAAGATTTGCTCCGGCTGTTCCATCAAATGATATCAGAGGAGTTAAATATCCAGTGTTGTATCACTAAATCCGGGGAACCTACGGTTCCCCCGGACGCCCCCTCCCTTTTATACATGGTACTATAGGTTCAAATGGACGCTCTCTATAGTGTTTTCTGGGTTTTATAATATTTTACTATTTACAATAAAATATTATATGCTTACATTGTCTGCAGCTGAAAGGATAAAAAATGTATCATCATTCTGTTTTAGAAATAGCATTTTTTTCATTTGTAATTTGTTCGTTAGCTAAAAATTCCTCAAAATTATTGATAAGATCGCGCATCCACTCTTCCGACGTCATATCAGCGGCTTTGTTGCCATCACTATTTTTAATTTCGATTTTAGCCCCACGTTTAAGTAATGCAATAGCTATTTCACGACGATTCCATCTGGCTGCTTTATGTAATGCCGTTTCATTACTATTTGTCTTACCATCAATATCTGCACCTGCACGTATTAACAATAATAACATCCGCATGTCACCCCAACGAGCAGCATAATGTATAGGTAACCAACCATCTCTTTCCTCCATGTAGTTCGGATTACCCCCAGCTTGAATCCATTTCTTAACTATTTGCCAATTTCCAAAGTATGCTCCATTCAATAGCTGTTGGTCGCAATTACGAACTTTCATCTTTTCATCATTCTTATTCATCCGCCAAAGCTTGTCTCCTTTGTCCATATGTATTCTATATCTAATATAGTTATATTATTTTATGGTTCCTTGGGATTTTTTATTTTCTATAAAGGCAGTGTTTCTCCGAGGGAACTATGGTTCGATGAATTAAAGGGAGTGTTTCTCCGAGGGAACCGTAGGTTCCCTGGATAATATGACTTCTTTGAGAACATTTTTCATTATTTTGTCATTAAATTTCAGTATTTCATCTTCTCCCCTACCACCCAATGCAACTAATGCTAATTCGGTAAATTTCTCATTAGCAGGTGTATTGTTCTTAATACTATCAGGGAATTCTTGTTGCCAGTGTTGTATTTGGTTTAAGTTTAATTGTGCTATACGATTGACCGCCCAATTTAATTTCTTCTTTTCGTCCGTCTCTTTCTCCCAAGCATCATTATCTTTAATATATACTGTTTCTCGTTTCATATCCGTACAATGTAATGGACGTCTTATCACCTCCATTTTCTTTAAATTATTAATGAAAATCCTTGAAATACCATTGACAAAGCCTAATTTGCCAGTGGTTTCAAAATCATTATTCGTGAGTTGTAAAGAATTCACAAAATCCACAATATTCATCGCATCTTTACATGTTTCGTTTAAGAAAAACTGTAAATTAAATGAGGTTTTATTATTGTTATTAGAATTAATCATATTCGGTTTCTTGGCAATTTCTAAAATTTGCTTATTTTGCTCTATAAGTTGATTATCCTTTTCTAATAATTTATTACTATGTTCTAATAATTGTTTTTGTAACTCTTTATTTTGTTCTATGAGAACATTTTGGACTTCTTTACTCTGTTTTATTACTTCCAATACTAATTCTATTGGTATATCAGATGAACCCGCCGTTAATTTGGTACCCTGAATAATAGATTGTGCTTCTGGTTGAACATCATGTTCTCTTGTTTCTTTATTACAATAATTTTTATTTTTATGATACCATAACCCAACTCTTGAATTATATTTTTTATTACAATTGTTACATATAAATTCAACAGATGATATATTATCTGTTAAATTTGTCCTATTTTTTGTTAAATCCTCTAATTTTTTATGTTTTGCAGTTAAAATATGTTTGTTATAATCTTTTTTATAACTCGTAATATAGTTACAACATTCACAAATATATTCTTTTTTTATTTTTTGGGATTTTTGGGGATTTTTTGTTAAAGACATTCTATATTATTATTTAACAAAAAAATCCTCTAAATCTTTTCATCATAAAATAATAAAAAATTATGCTAACAACTTTTGAATGATTTTTTTGGAATTTAAAGCATCGACGAGTAAAAATGAATTTTTCACTTTTTTTGTAAAATTTAATAATCGCATTTTTAAAATTGGACATTTTTAAAATGTCCAATTTTAAAAAGTGACCCCATTTCTTTTTGCGATTTTTTAGGGGTACCACTAATTATTTCGTTAAATTTATATAAAATTCCAGGGAATCCAGGGAACCTACGGTTCCCTTGGAGAAACACTCCCTTAGTAGGGAAACCAAGGTTTCCCCTACGACCCCTTCCTTTTCCAAAGAATTTAGATTTTCATAATAATTTATTACGATTATAATAAATTATCAATAACGCCGACTAAAAACAATAAAAGGGAGTGTTTCTCCGAGGGAACCGTAGGTTCCCTGGATTACATTTGGAATCTTTTATAAACTTGTAAAGCGGTCAATGCACCCAATACTTGAGCGACAATATATGGTAATAATTCATTTACATTTAGTTTACCAGCAGAAACCATTGCAACAGATACAGCAGGATTGACATGGCCTCCGGAAAGTTTACCTGCAACTAAAATAACCAATGCTAATGCTGCACCAATTGCTAATGGATTACCAGTAGCTAAAATGACATACATAAAAAATAAAGTAGCGACAAATTCAACTAAATAGTTGTACATATTTATATAATTAACAAAGAAAAAATTATTTACTTTTTTGTATCATTCTATAAAGAATAAATAATCCAAGAACCGTTAAAGAACCAATATAAAAAGTAGTGGTTACATTCATATCGCTGGTTTTTGGCTTAAATTCCATATTTTCATAATCCATTCGGGGGTTTTCACTCTTTGATATTTCGTGGTTCAACCGTTGTTTCTTATCCTCATCTAATAACACATAAATACCATTCGACATATTTTTATTATCCGTTTCTATAACGATTTGTTGTTTATTCACTATTTTTGGAACAAAAGCTGTTGCAACTACAGGCATATTATTCGTATGATTTAACGAATCAATGCCATTTTGTTTTTCAATACCAATCGTTGATTTTAAAGGTTGTCCTAAAGGTATAATAGGCGGAATGACTTTAAAATTCGGATCTTTTCGGTCGCCTTGGATTAATTCGTTAATCGCTTCTACATCTTCTAATGTATAACTACTATATGATAATGGAATATCGGGTGAAAAAGACATTATATTATATTGTTATATAATTATTTCATATACTTTTCCGATAGAATGAAAAAATAAAAATGACTTAAAGCTATCCAGTAATTATACATGAAAGATATGTGCGGAATATTTGCTTTATTAAATAATGACAATGATTTTGACGAAACATTTGTAAGCACCCAATTTGAAAAAGGTAAAATGCGTGGTCCTGAATATTCCGAATTGACAAAAATAATGATAAAAGCCGAATTTGGATTTCATCGATTGGCGATTAATGGATTAAACCCGGAATCAAACCAACCGATTATATTAAATGATATAGCGGTCATTTGCAATGGTGAAATTTATAACTATAAAGATTTATATGAAATGATGGATGTTGAACCCACTACGGATAGTGATTGTGAAGTAATAGTACATTTATACCGCGAATATGGAATCACCCAAACCCTTCAAATGTTGGATGGGGTATTTGCTTTTATATTAATAGATTATCGTATACATAATGAAAATGCCAAAATATATGTTGTTCGTGACCCTTTTGGTGTACGTCCATTATATCATTTACGAACCATTCGAAATCAAAAATCCGAAAATAATAATATATTCGGTTTTGCTTCCGAGTTGAAAGTATTGAATGGGTTTTGCCAACGATTAAATAAAGAATCCGAAAATTATACGGTGGAACAATTTGAGCCAGGTACCTATTCTATTTATGAATTACCAACCACTGTATCTACCAGTTGGCGATTACATAAAGAAAACATCCGGTATCATTCTACTGGGTTTACCAGCATCATTAATACCGAAAATTATAATATGCGCGAAATATTGGAAAATATTCAATATTATTTGACAACCGCTGTCTATAAACGATGCTCTACTACGGATAGACCCATTGCATGTTTATTGTCCGGTGGTCTGGATAGTAGTTTAATTACCGCATTGGTGGTTGAATATCATAAACTCCATAATCTACCCGTCGTAGAAACATATAGTATTGGTTTAGAAGGTTCAGTCGATTTAGCATATGCCCGAACTGTTGCGAATTATCTGGGAACCAACCATACGGAAATCGTATTACAGGAAGAAGATTTTTTAAATGCTATACCGGAGGTGATTAAATCCATTGAATCGTATGATACCACCAGTGTAAGAGCCAGTATCGGTAATTGGTTATTGGGTAAATATATAGCAGAACATAGTGACGCCAAAGTCATATTTAATGGTGATGGTTCAGATGAATTGACTGGAGGATATTTATATATGCATAAAGCTCCGGATATGATTGAATTTGATAGTGAATGCCGACGTTTATTGAAAGATATACACGCGTTTGATGTATTACGTTCGGATAAATCTATTTCCAGTCATGGATTAGAACCACGAACACCTTTTTTAGACAGAACATGGGTGCAATATTATTTATCTATACCATTACAAGTGCGTTATCACCCGAATGAAAATAATTGTGAAAAATATTTATTACGATTGGCGTTTTCCAAGGAATATTACGAAACCTTTGAAGGGATGGAATTATTACCCCAGAAAGTATTATGGCGAAAAAAGGAAGCATTTAGTGATGGGGTGTCAAAACATTCGCGATCATTATATGAAATTATACAAGAATATACCGAAGAAAAGTTAAAACATGAAGGATATAAGAATACACTATATAGACATATGACAAAATTAAACAACCATTTATTACCACAGACAAGCGAACAAATGTATTACCGTTCTATCTTTGAATCAGAATATGGCGGATTAGGCCGAATTGTACCCTATTTTTGGATGCCAAAATATGTAGAAGCTAGGGACGCTAGTGCCAGAAGTTTGGAATTATATAAAGAAGAATAATAACGAAAAATACCAACGAAAAATAAATATTGTTATAAGAACAATATTTATTCTCATATCGTAGTTGCGATTTTATTTCTAGGAAGATACTATATATGAAAACGAAAAGAAACCATAAAAAGAAAAACAATTCAAAAACCCAAAAGACATTTTTATTCAACCCGAACGATCCCAAAAAATCATTTGATGTCTATATAGATAAAAACCCAAAAGACACGATCATTATGAGAACACTGTATTGGAAAAAATGGAAAAAGTAAGAACAATCAATAAAGAACATCCAGATTATAATAAGTTATATCAAGATATCATTAGTGTCGGTGAATTTGCTATAGAAAAATAGATGAATCATTTGAACTCCGTGTAAAATAAATATTGTTTCTTTTGCAAATAATATTTATTACACCATAAAAACATCTGGAGTAGAAGAATAAAAAAATATATTTTTATATTGTATAAACAATATGGAAAATGAACGAAAAATATTAAGGAAGAAACAAATGGGCGGACTTTTTAGTAAGCATAGAGATGAGAGAGGCGACTATGAAGGCGAATTATATAGAAGTAGGATTCATGGTGTTACCATGTGTGAAGGCGTAGGAAAAATGAAATATAAAAATGGCGATGTATATTTTGGTATATGGCATATGGATAAGAGAAACGGAAACGGAACAATGAGATATAGTAATGGTGATGTTTATGAAGGCTATTGGGTTGATGATAAGAAAAACGGACAAGGAAAAATGACTTATAGTAATGGTGAAGTATATGAGGGTGAATGGCATAACGATGAACCTTATAGACCGCAAGGTATTTCGAATGCCAGAGAGGTTGATAATTCCAATACCATAGAGCTTAAAAAATCCAAAACCAACTATAAAAATTGTCTAAAAAAAGAAGCTAGTGAACCAATTGAAGGAGAAGTGAATGTAGGAAAATTTATTGATGAAGATAAAGGCAATCTAGTTTTCAAATTAAACGAATCTTTTTTTGCGATCAACAAAGAACAAATGAGACCTATTTATGAAAATAATGATGAAACTGTTTATTGTTGTAAAGAAATTGGGACATCCATTGTTCCAAGACGAGAAAATGTAGATATGGACAATCCTTATTTTAATATGAATAAAATTGGAATAATTTCTGGAATTGTGAACCGCGATTATATAACAAAAATATTAGGCGATACTACAAATCAATTATACGAACTTGTCAGAACAGAACATAAATGTGTAGCAAGTACAACAGGTCAAATGTTAGGTACAAATCCAAACGCAGTAAGCGCGGATCATTGCCAAGCAAGATCAGATAAGGCGATATATGAATTACAAATTATTAAAGAGGAAATTAAAGAGGAAAAAAAATCCAGAAAAACATTCAAGAAGCGTTCAAGAAAGAATAATTCTAAAAAGAGTAAAAGTAAAAATAAAAATAAAAATAAAAAAGGTATATTCATTTCGTCTTCTTTACCATAATTGCGCCGTTCGGAAAGAATAATGCCACAGAAAATAAATATTGTTTATTTAATAAATAATATTTATTACAAACTTAAACGCATACAACACAAAACGCACAACACACATAAAACTTTAAAAATCCGCATTAAATTCAAACACATCCGCATCTACGGTCTTGTTCGCCAAAGCATATTCCGAATTGGTACGTTCAAAGAAATTTACTTTGGTTTCCACACTAATTAACTCCATAAAATCAAACGGATTTGCTGAATTATATATTTTATCATAACCCAATTGTAAACATAAACGGTCCGCTACAAATTCAATATATTGACTCATTAATTTCGCATTCATACCAATCATACGACATGGTATAGCTTCGGTGATAAATTCTTTTTCTATTTCTACTGCTTCTTGTACGATTTCGTATATGCGTTTTTTATTCAATTTCTTTTGTAATTTACTATATAATAAAATGGCGAATTCAGTATGTAAGGCTTCATCACGGGAAATCAATTCGTTGGAGAAAGTCAACCCTGGTAATAAACCGCGTTTTTTAATCCAATAAATAGAACTGAACGCACTGGAAAAGAAGATACCTTCTATACAAGCGAATGCGACCAAACGGGAGGCAAACGAACTACGATTATCATTTATCCATTTCTTCGCCCAATTCGCTTTTTTGGCGATGCATGGGTAATTTTCTAAGGCTTTAAATAATTTTTCTTTTTCATTACCATCTCGAATATAGGTGTCAATCAATGTAGAATACATTTCCGAATGGATATTTTCAATGGCGATTTGAAAACCATAAAACGCCCGGGCTTCGGCTAATTGTACGTCATTCATGAAGCGCGATGCTAAATTTTCCAATACTAATCCGTCACTCGCCGCAAAAAATGCCAATATCATTTTTATAAAATTTTGTTCGTCTGTTGTCAGCTTATCCCAGTCACCTAAATCTTTGGATAAATCAACTTCCTGTACTACCCAAAAAGAATCAATACTTTTTTTATACATTTGCCATACATCATTATCCTTAATTGGAAACAACACATACCTACTATCGTCAGGTTTTAGTAAAGGTTCAACAAAAGTGGGCTCAGACATTTCTTTCTAAATAATATATTGATTAGATTTTATATCTTTTATAAATAATGATTTGATTTACAAGTCGTTTTTACAAAAAAAATAATTCTGTTGAACGCATTAAGCTACAATATTGACATAAGACATCCAAAAAAAGAGGGGTAATAAATATATCGCCAACCCAGGGTTTTCTATATATACCAAATAGCAAACCGAACATGCTAATAAAAATGCGATTTTATTAAACAAATCGGAAAGAGACCCTGGCGAAAGTTTTGTGATGAATGGATAGAGAACCGAGAACAGTACAAAAATGTAGATAGAAATGGAAGCAACTGAGGTATAATTCTGTAAGCGGTAAAGGATATAACCTAATAATCCGAATAGTAACGTCCAAATAGTACCTACAATGTATCCAGGCGGTAAATATTTAGATTTTTGAATTTTTCCGATTTGTTTATTATAAATAATAATATTTATCATGATTGCTAAAAAGGAAAACAAGAAAATCAAAGAGTATTTTGAGAACATTATATACATAATATATATAATGTTTGACCTATGCAAATATAGAAACGTTTTTGGAGAGCCAGGTAAAGGCGCACATAAATATCGCTTGATGAATATAGCCATCATAGATGTGGCATTTACCATCATAGTCGCGTATATATTTAGTTGGTTTACATTATGGAATTTTTGGATTACATTGTTAGCGGCATTTATTCTGGGAATATTTTTTCATAGATTATTTTGTGTGAGAACCACTATTGATAAATTATTATTTTCGTAAAAACACAATAAAATACGACAATAAGTAGAAAAACAATATAGAAAATTAGTAAATTGTAAATATAAAATATCGTAAAAATTATTATAACCGGATACTTTAATGAAAAAGATAGATATTAATTATAGATCTGGAGAAATCGGAGATTTTAAAGAAGAGCATAAGAAACGCTCACGAAAATCTAAAAAACAAAATGATAAACAAATAATTAATGAATTTTTTGATACAGATAGAGAACATGATAGCTGTTTTTATCATCAGCGATGCATGTATGAGAACATGAATCATTTATCACAAAATGAAAAAAACGCATTTGAAAATAAATTTACCAAACCAAAAAATGTTAGCCAAGAGGAGTACAACCGAATATTAAAAAATAAATCAAAAAAAATAGTCATTGCAACGGGTCCTGCCGGAACTGGGAAAACGCTTTTTGCGACTGAATATGGTGTGAAGAATTTTTTATTAGGTAATTATGATAAGCTCATATTTACACGTCCATCCGTTTCCGTAGATGAAGAATTGGGTTTCTTACCTGGATCCTTGGAAGAAAAAATGGCTCCATGGGTAAGACCTATTTACGATGTATTATATAACTTTGTTACGCCATCCGAGGTGACTGCGATGATGGAAGAAAAAATCATAGAAATTGCCCCCTTAGGATACATGAGAGGTAGAACATTTAAAAACGCATGGATTGTAGCAGACGAAATGCAAAATTCAACCGTATCACAAATGAAGATGTTACTAACACGTTTAGGAGAAAATAGCCGTTTAGTTATCACCGGTGATTTAGAACAATATGATAAAATAAGTGAAACAAATGGTTTAGAAGATTTTTTACAAAAATTTAAAGGGAAACGTTCGGCGAGTATAACGAGTTTTGAGTTTCAACGGGGTGATATACAAAGAGAAGAAGTGGTAAAAGAGGTTCTGGATATATATAGTGCGGAACATACATTGAACTATTTACCAAGTCAGGAAGAAATCAATGAAGATTTACAATATTCGGAAAATAATATAGATGACAAGGCGAGTACGACGGAAGATGAATCAGAAGAAAAAGAGAATTCCGACAAAGATGTTTAGGGAAATAAATAGGGATAAAATAAAATCGCATACTATTTTATAAATGTTTCAATTGCCAAAAATATTTAACAAGTTATCGTTGAATAAATTTATTACCAAATGTTCGTCGTCATCGAATGTAAAGTCTGTATTGAATAATCGTGCATTATTGTACGGGTTGAGTTTACTAGTTTTATTGGATTTAATGTATTTAGCAAATTCGCGTAGTTTTAATACTATTATAACATTTATTTTAGTAGGATTTTTGACATCGTTTTTCTGTAAAAATATGATAGTAATATTACTCGTTGCATTATTTGTAGCTCATATATTAAAAAGTCCAAGAAGTTTTGAAGGAGCTGAAAATATGAATAATGAAGATGAAGAAGGTGAAGACGAAAAGCAAGAAGACGAAAATTATGAAAATAAAGAGAAAGACGAAGCAGAAGAACCAGAAGATGAAAAAATAAAAGAAGAATTAAAAGAATTCGCCACAGTCCAAAAAGATATCATAGATAGTATGACAAAATTAGAACCATTATTAAATAAAGCCGATAGTTTTATTGAGAAATTTGAAAAATATAGTAAATCAGAATAGTGTTTTAGTTATAATATTATAATGTTATAATATTATAGAATAGAAATGAACCAACAGATATATTATTACATATTTTTTATCATGATATTTATGCTTATTTTATTAGATTGTTATAAAAAATATTTATCATCAAAATTAAATGCTTCAAATAAAATCGCAGAAGGATTCCAAGAAAATTTTAAAGAAGGGCTGAAAGTTCCAAAATTAAGTGATATTACAAAAAGTGTTTCGAAAAGTATTTTAGGTCCTTTAAAACCTATGATTGATTTTTTTAAAAAATTACCAAAGAGAATAAATACAATAAATTCAGGTTTTAAAGATATATTTTATGGAATCGGTGATGAGTTTAAATATTTAGGCATTGGTACGGCAAGAGGGTTTGAAGATATAGGATTATTAATCGCTTATGCCACTGAATTTGTATTTTCGTATACAATGTGCGGTGTAAAATATATGGCTAATATTCCAAATTGTATATTATATTATACAGTTGACGCATTTATTAATATATTATATTTACCCATCCGAATTTCATTATGGATTTTATATTTATTAGGAATAAATTTATATCCAACCCAAAAAAAACTATGGAAATACGTAGAAAAAATAAATGGTTATATTTATGGTGTATTTGGTTTTAATATTATAAGATGGCCTAAAAATATAAGAGATCAATGTTATAACTGTAAACGATTGAAAACAAGTGTATTATTAAAGAAAGCAAAAGATATTGATTATGATTTTAAAGTAAATATTCCAAAAATATTAATGAAGGGAGTAAATAGAATCAAAAGAGGCGGAGACAAAATAATTAATGTGAATTAATTACATCTACGTAAATGTAGAGAATCATATAATTCCCGAAAAATAGGAAATAATTTATCGTTTGATTACGCCGACCAAAGAGAAAAAGGTTATATATTTTTACTTATATTCCAAAATATATAATGATAATATAAATGGGGAGAAAATGTGTTCCTGGTGTTTTTTGTATTGAAAATATGACATTGTTTTTATTATTCGTTATCATACTACTTTTAGCGTATTTTTATTACCAAATGAGTAAAGTAGGACAAATTCAAAGACAAACGCATGATGCGTCATCTAAAATAATTATCATTGATTCAGCCACTACAAACCCACCATTCATCAATGGTGTATCTACGCGTAATGATATATTTAATGATCCATATTCGCCTCCTTTAAAAACAGATGGTGTATATTTTAGGCGTGATAGTGGAGATATAAGAGGAATTCCCGTAAATATCCAAACCCATGGTACAAATATGAGTTATCAACAAGTCGGTATTTTAACCAAATCAAATGGACCTAACGGACAATTAATCATGCCATTAATGGGTAGAAAACTGATGACGGGTAGAGAAAAATGGCAATATTATACCATGGCTACCAATGGTAATATGAATACCAAATTACCAGTTAGTGTAAATGGCAAAAGTTGTACGAGTGAATATGGCTGTGATTCAATTAATAATGGAGATAATGTATATGTAGAGGGATATAATGATACATTTAAAGTAACCGTATATGAAAATTCGGGTTTTAATTACATTCCTTTTTTGTAATATTTAAGAATGTTTTGTAAATAAACTATATAAGTAAAGTATATAGTTTATATGTCAACATTTGATTTATCAGTAACCAGTAACTTAGACAAAACATCAAAAATTTTATATAATTATTATAATACCACCATCGGTAGCAGCGATGTGGAAGTTATTAATAGTAGTGGATCAAAACGTTATATTATAAATGTTTCATATCCGGTAAATACTCCGAATATGTTGTATCCAGATAGTTTGGGCACATATAATGCGAATAAAATATATTTGTCAAAGTTATTACATAATAATATAAAACAAATACCAACTACAAATACAGTTGGAGAATTGATTATAGAACATAATGCGTTAACCGGTTCGGGCAAATTATATCTTTGTATTTTGTTAAATTATAGTTCGAATATAGCGAGTGATAAAAATAGTGTAGATGATTTAATTAATTTGGCTGTATCTGATGATAAACGAAAACAAATTACATTAAATAATAGTATTTTACCTCAGCCAAATGCGATTGTATATACAGATGGTGGTAATAAAGTAGTCGTCTTTGTATCGCCAATATATATAAGCAGGAATAGTTATAACGGGATAAAAAATCTATCTTCGGCGTCATTGTTTTCTAATTATTCATCGAGTTATAAATTTTTACCACAAAATAGTATTACGATGGCAGGTAAAGATGAGATATATATTGATTGTTCGCCTACCGGTGCCAGTGCGGAAGAAATTGCCACTTATAATGTTCCTATCAATAGTGAATATACACAGGATGCTGGAAAATTGGATTTCATGAAAACCACCATTCAATTATGTTTGGTTTTTCTATTAATAGTAATCACTTATTATTCGGTTCCGTTTTTTTATAAAACAATCGTGGTTGATAATATCAAAAAATTAATACATACAGACATTGATAAAAAAAATAGAAACTTGGCTATAGATATTATTTTGGTATTATTATCAATTGTATTTTTAATACAAATTACATATAATGGGGTTTTAAAAAATGATTTTGATAGTGTATTAAATGGTGTATATTTCTTCGTCTTATTTGGGTTATCGGTAGCAATTATTGGATACAATAGAGAGACAAATTATTTCGAAGATGCTTATAGAAATGCGACAATGCCAGATAGTAGTACAAGTGCAAAATTAATGAGAATATGTTTAGAAATAGCCATGTTTATAAAAGATTGTTTTATGTTTACGTTTGTTGGTCCAAGAACTGGTAAAAGCACTATAAATGGTATGAATATAATTAGTATTAGTGTTTTATATGGAATAACGGCAGTATCATTATTCTTACTATCGTACATGCAGGTAATTGAAAAAAATGTATTTTACTCATGGTTAAAAACGATGGCTTATCTAATTGTATTTGGTGTATCTATTGTGTCATTAATAAATAAAACTCACGAGCAATCAGTGGATGATGCAAATGCGCCATTGGCGTAGTACTATTCTGTAAAAATAATTTATTAGAATAAATTATTTTCGTCCTCAACTCTTTAAAATAATGATGCGCCTACTAATTTTTCAGCAGTTGGTTTATAACTACTACTTACATAGACACTGGCATCACTTTTTCCAATAGGAGCCATTTTTTCAACAATTTCTTCTTCTAATGTTGCGGCTTTTGGTGGATTCATTTGGTTCATTTCTTTATCTTTTGATGCTTGGGTTGGTGTATGTTGAACGGCTTTTACAACTGTTGTTTTTGTGGTACGACGTAATAATTCATAAGCCACAAAAATATACAATATGGCTAAAATTGGATTCGAATACATAAATAAATAGACGGTAATTCCAAACATAATAACTAAACTAATTGGGTTCTCAATTACACCCGATAAAAAGCTTGGTGTATCAATTGGTAATATAATATAAATAATGAAAACGACTAATAAAGATAATTCAAGGGTAGAGAACGATTTAAAAGGATTTGTGACATTCTTTAATGGATTTGGTAAAGATTTTAACGGGTTTGTCAATTGCATTATATAACATACCAATATATAAAATTTAGTAAAGATATAGATAATATTTCTATATTGGAAAAATTGATTATTATGCTAAATTAAATTATAGTAAATAATTGTCTAAAATGAATTATAAAAAAAAGCCCGTTTTCTATAAAAAACCTGTTATACCTACCCCTTCAAAAAAAGAAGCTATATTCACGCTAACACCTGAATATAAATCTCTCGTTTGCGAACAATCGTATCTCGGGAAAAAAGGTTATACGATTCCCAAATCGGTATTGACCGAAGAAGATGACAAATTCTTACGTGAGGAATTGTATGTCAAACCATTTGTCCCGGGACCACAATTTGCAGCAAATAAAGATGAATCTGCCGCATTTCATGTATATCGGGAAAGTTCCAATAAAATTTATATTCCGCGATTTTATGGTATTTCGCGTTATGGTATGCCGCC
>Ga0078894_10002332_pt1 | contig 14399 bp, 18 predicted proteins | sample LauGreSu1BDMLBSD_2_FD_67506 | JGI IMG/M metagenome (GOLD analysis project Ga0078894, IMG submission 67506) | Freshwater lake microbial communities from Lake Michigan, USA - Su13.BD.MLB.SD (version 4) (version 4) | ecosystem: Environmental > Aquatic > Freshwater > Lake | place: Lake Michigan...
GTCATCCCTGTTATGAACGCTGTTTTTTTCATTGTTATCTTTCCTTTTTTAATCTTCTGAGTATTTTTTCTTTTTCTCTTGTTCCGCTAATATCTGCTCTAGCTTCTTTGTTTGACCATCCCATCCAATGTTCAAAATATTCGCTTAAAAAATTACACGGTAACGGGGCAATTGCGGGCGGATCATTTTTTCCGATATCGTTAAAATATTCTGAAGGAAATGTAGATTTTACATGTTCGAATACAGCAGCATCGCACCATGAGTATAAATCAAATAATTCCATAGATTTATAAACATTTTCAAATCTAGTAAAAAATTCTCTGGCGACAGGATGGTTTAAATCATACACTATGATACATGTTTCTGGCGTTAATTTAGAATATTTCTTTTTAGCTGTTTGACTAGTGTCAACTCGATCTCTACCCAAGTAAGCGCAGAACTTTCCTTCTAGACACCTTCTTAATAATTCTTCGTTAGGTTGTTTAAGCCATTTAACATCAGAATCACACCACATCATTAATCCGCTGGGGTCTTCTTTGTAGCATTCCCATTGAGCAAACGATTTATGGCAAAACATTTCCCATTCTTTTTGATATCCTGGGGGTAACGGTTTACCATCCGACGCTAAATGAGCATCAGCTATCCATTTATCTTTTTCCTCGCCGGATAATTTTTTATCAATCTTTAACGGAATATCCGGAGTATCATGCAGCCATAATTGCCAACCGTCGGGCATTAAATCAGGCCAGGTCGAAACACTATATTGCCCAACCCTATCCCAATAGGATTGACTCATAGTTGTTATGACTTTAATCATTTTGAAAATCCTACTGTTTCTCTTTCGATGTCGTCGTGATCGAATTCTGCCCAATATAATTCAAAGGCTACACAGTCAGTAACTGCTTCAAATTGATGGTATTCGCCTGGGGCTACTTTGGTATATTGTCCGGCTTCTAATACAGTTTCGTCAACAAGATCGTAATTGTTTTTCCATACACGGATAATCATTTTTCCCGATTCGACAAAGAATCCATTCCACTTGTATTTGTGTTTGTGTTTGGAACAAACCCCACCGGCTTTGGCTTCAATTCTATGAAACTCTAATACACCGTTTGCTTCAAGCAATTCTGTTTGTCCCCATACTTTTCCAGCTTTCATATTATTCCTTTAATTTTTAAAAATAGGTATTGATTTTTTTCGCACCAGCGATATTCGAATACAGGCTCCCCTGGACCACAAATCATGCCTATTCCTAAATATGCACTCCTAAACCAAAGATATTTACCTGTGTAAAAACACCGGCGTGGCCAAATAATAAATCTCAATCTCCAATTTATGCATCGGCGCTTAAAGTCTTCGTTGGACCACATGAGACTATCTAATGGCATTAGATTACTTTATGTAATTGTAATACTTCGCTTTGTCTACTTACTTCTTTTACAAAGAATGCGCAAGGCGGATTATATCCATCATGTAAAGGCACAGTTAGTAGTTGTCCATTTTTCATTTTTGGAAAATACCAACGAACGTCCTGATAGATGTTTATAATTTCAACAGGCATATATTCACATTTAAATCCTTTAATAGGATTAAAAATAAAAGCATCAAATCCTCGTTCGTTAATACTAGTAAGAGGCAACACTTCTGGGTCTAATCCACAGTCTTTATCACCGACTACCATGCACCAATCAAGCGGCATTTGAACTTCGTGACCGCCAATGTTAAGCAAAATAGCTGGACTGTTAAATGATTCTAAAAATATCAAAGGCATAAAAAAGAAATCTGGATCTTGCGGATTAGAATTATCTAATACACTAAATCTAGTATCTTCATCTACCTCTTCCGGGAGATCGTTTAAGTCAAATGACTTGTTGTTTAATGTTAAAATTTTCATGTAGAAACCTTGGTTAATGTAAATGGATATTTCGCTTCCTTGTAATACTTTTTGCGCTCAGTGAGGTGGCGCTTGGCGTATTTGCAAGAAGATGTGATATCCCAAATTTGGACGAAGTCTTTGTCTTCGGCTTTTCTAATGCCTCGCCCAATGCTTTGTATAACGCGGACAAAGCTCTTTCCGGGCTCAATAAGAACCAGATTAAAAATACGAGGGATATTAATACCCACAGCGGCCACACCATAAGTCGCCACAATAATCTTTTTATCGCTAGTTTTAATCTCGTCATATTCTTCTTTCCTGTCTTCAAGTTTAACAGCCCCTGAAATAAAAACAGCATTGGGTAATTTTTCAATTAATTTGTTACCTGTTTCAATTCTGTTAACAAGGACTAGAGTATTGCCTGCCTCTGATATAGATTTTATTTTATCCGATATCCAACTTAATCTAGTATCATCAGTGACTAGCCAAGTATACTCTTCGGCATAACTTCTAAAGACTTGGATATCATTTGTTTGCAAAATTTGTATATCTAATTTTGCCAATACATCTTTTTGTTGTAAATCATGCGCCGAAACATGATTAATAACAGGGCCTATACTTGCCAACAGACTTTGAAACTCCCATTTCTCTTTGGGTATAGTCCCAGTCAATCCCCACCTAATAGCACAATTGCGAAAGTTTAGAGTGGCCAATCTTGTTAATACTTCTGCTTTGGCCTGATGAACTTCGTCAATGATAATTGCGCATACACCTTCACAGAATTCTGCCAACGTTAGTGTGTCAGAATCATAACTTTTCTTTTCTAACACATTAAGACTCTGCCATGTGCAAATAGTATGTGTCTTTCCTAATTCTTTTCGATCACCAAAGTAAACCCCAACGTCTAGGCCTAAGTTGATGTAATCTTCTTCTGTTTGAACCACTAATGACTTGTTAGGAACAATAACCATAGTTCGTCCATACGGTTCACATAAATGACTCAATGTTGCGGTAGTAAGTGTTTTGCCTGCACCTGTTGCTATTTCTTGTAGGCTTTGCGGATTTTCTAAAAACTTGTTAACAACGTCATACTGATAGTCACGTAGTATGATAGGTTGACCAGCTTGCGGGTGACCTTTAGGCCAAGTCTTACCTTTGTCTGCCCAATAATTTTCGCTTATAGGAGAAAATTTAAAAGATTGATGTTGTCTAAGATCTTCAACATCAATATCGTATCCTGACTCTTCTATAATAGGAAGGATAACGTCAAGGTGTGCTAGATATCCAGTTCCGCCAATACCAAAAAACGTTTTAGTTCCATCCCATCTGCCTAATTTATAAGCGGGCATATGTCGAGCATACGGAAGCTCAAACTTTAATTGATTAACAATTTTTCTTCTAGTTTCAACAGACAGTCCGTCAACTTTAATATTGACTTCGTCTTTTATAATTAATTTACAGGTTGACAATCTTTTGTTCCTTATCCTGAGATGGCTTTATATCTCCTATATAGATGACGCAAGGATGACTATTAAACCAATCTCTTGATAATTGGTTAGTAGACGGATATAAATTGTTACTTGCTAATATTTTAACACATTCTGATTCTTTAAACAACCACTTAGCCGGCTTATGATTAAAGATTAAAATCTTTCCATCTTCAACTTTTCCACCAAAGCCATTTTCTTTAATCCAAGAGTTTAATTCTGGATTTTCTGTTTTGTCTGCACGAAAGCAAACTTTAATTTCGTTTCTAGAAATGCCAACATGTTCAATATCAGCAGTGAATTTTTCTAACCACTCTAATGTCCTGCCAACACGATCTAGCACCACACATACTTTTCCGTCTATTTGTTTGCAGAGTTTTAAAAATTCTTGATTAGTTTTTACCCAAAAAGAATTAGAAGGTGAACTGGCAATTTTTTCAATAGAGGTTTCTGGGGTTTTTTCTAGAATGTAACCCATAGACTTGGCCAACAATAGATCACTGTCTACGTTGTTTGTTTTATTTTGAGTCCAGTATTCGATGGCATCACTCGAAGCATTATGTAATTCTACTTCGCCGTTGACAAGTGTTGAGTATGGCGAAATATTTTCATAATTTTGCCAAATCTCTTCAACTTGAAAAACTAAATTTAAAAAACTTTCATCGATTTCAAAATTATTGTTTTTTGCAAATTCATAGAACTGAATAACATTATGATCGTCAACTGTAAATTTTCTAATTTTTCTTTCTGGGTCCCACGAATTATAAGGAGTAGTTTGTCCACCACACAATTCATCATCTACTTGTTTTTTTAATTGGTATGGAAACTTTGCACAAATAATTATTTTTTCATTTTCATCTTTTTCAACAAAAATCTTTTTAGTATGATCAAGAGTTCTAAAATTATTTTTCCATACCGGATCATCTAATGCATCAAAATAATCAAATCCAGAAATTTGACAAATGTTTCTGTATTTTTGTAACAGTTTTAAAATGAAGTTTGCTTGATTTTCAGTAAGCTGATTACCACCTGATAGGTTGATAGAAAAACTTTGTATTACTGACAGGTCTTGTCGTTGGACTGCAATTGCTCGAAGATCAACAAACCGAGCAAAGTCTAAAAAAATGTCTTCAATGAATCTAGGTGATGTCATAGTTGTATTATAAACTTTGCTAGAGACAAAGTCAACCAGAAATCTTAGATATTAGCCTAAAGAATGGAATACCTTGTTGAATTTCATTTATGGTCCATTCTGTATGACATAACTTAAGGAACCAATCAGTTCTTTCTGATAATTTAACGTTTTCAATATTTTCTATTTTTTCGCTTAAATCAGCGGCTAAACTAGACTTATCGCAGATAATAGGAACACCAAAAATAGCAGCCTGAACTGCTGGTCCACTGTTGTGATTGATCACACAATGGTAATTGTAATCAATATTAAAGTCATCGTATGAGCCAGAAATTTTTTGAGGGCTTTCAATGGTAGTTCCTGGAATATCTACTCTAAATGGGGATCTCGGATGGGGTCTAATTATAATTTTTCTGTTGGTATATTGTTGTAATTTAAAGACTATGTCTTTGACCCACACTGCCATATTTGGCATTCCTTGCCACTGAAGGCTGGCTTGGTGTTGTGTGGCTATTAATATTTCCGGTCGACGAATTTCTTTGACTGGTTTTAAATCTATACCTAATTTTGTAGGCCTATCTATATCTAACTCATCGAGATTAGCAAATTCTCCCGAACCGTTGATATGATTCAAACAGATTCTCCAAGTATGGTTTCTTTTTAAATTACCAACTTCAATGATCAATACGTGCTTGCCTTGACGTCTAGCTTCTTGATACACTTTTTGGTTGTTAGTCATGCGTCCTTGCCATAGCACTGACCATATGACCGCAACATCTTCATTGTGATTAACAATTTCGTGGCCAGCAGCTTTTAATCCTAGTTCAACAGCATTGAACACTGGGGGACTATTTAAAGCACCATACTCTCGATATAATTTGAACTTCATAAGACCTTATAAATAACTGAGTATTTAATGTCTACGATGAGTAAATTTGCAAAAAGAATCTCCAAATTTGTCAAGGAACCAGAATCAGCATTGGTCCTGGGCACCGGCTTTGGTATGATTAAAGAACTCACAGAAGTATTTGATACTGTATTTGTTATTAATAGTGTCCCACCAGAAATTAAGGCCAGAAATTTAGTTTATAGACAAGATTTTCAAGAAATTAGTCAGATAGGAAATCCTTCTGCAATATTAGTAGACCTTTTACAATTACACAATCTAAATCATTGTGTGTCGTTATGGTCAAGGTCTCGTCCTTATATATTAATTGAAGGCAACGAATTAGTTGATAGAGAAAAAACCAAATTATTATGGAATTTTCACTATAGGCCAGTAGAACAGATGGGATTTTTTCACGGTTGGAAGATGATGCAATGAAAATATCAGTGGTTACAACATTTAATAAACCAGGTTATGAAAAGTATGGTCAAAACATGATCAAAACTTTTTTAAAAAATTGGCCAGCGGAGGTTCAACTTCACGTATATGCCGAAGAATGTGAAGTTTTAGAGTCTGCACCAAATTTAGTGGTTCATGACCTTCATAAAAGTTCTCCAGAACTAGTAGCGTTCAAAGACAAGTGGCGAAATGTGCCTAAGGCCAACGGAGATGTCAGTGATGATCCGGTTAGATCAAAAAGAAAAGATTCAGGCAAAGGCTTTAAATGGCATGCTATACGTTTTGCACACAAAGTTTATGCAATTTTTCATTGTGCCAAGACTGTTGATGCCGATGTGTTAATGTGGATGGATGCAGATACCATTTGTCATAGTCCTATACATCTTCAAACCTTACAATCTTATGTTCCGTTAGATAAAGATTTATGTTTTTTAGGAAGAAAAGGAAAATTTAGCGAATGCGGATTGTATTCTTTAAATTTAAAGTCGACTATGACTAAAACGTTCTTGCAAGAGTTTCAAAAAATGTATGACAACGCAGAACATGGAATTTTTTATCTCGACGAATGGCATGATAGTTTTGTATTCGATGCTGTTAGGGCAAAAATGCCGTTTATCAAAGGCTGGAATTGGAGTGAAGGATTAGTTACTGGTGAAGGTCATCCACTAATTAACAGTTTTTGGGGTGCATACCTCGATCATCTCAAAGGCGGAAGAAAAGATTTAGGAAAAAGTAAAAGAACTGATCTTTTAGTTAAAAGAAAAGAAGCATACTGGCAACAAATTTAAATATATTGCCTAAAAAATCTCCAAGCCTCGCCAGATCTTAGTTCATCAAAAGACCAATGACACATAGATAGTTTTTCTATCCATTGTTGGCGGTCTGGCAGTAGAGGATCTTCAAGTCTTTCTAATCCTATATTCGAAACTGCGTGTGCTTGACTGTTTTCGGGTCGAGGATCAGTTAAAAATGCAGGAACTCCTTCGATAATACTAGCCACACTAGGACTACTGTTATAAACAATGGTCGCCCATGCATGTCTTAAGTCATCTACTAGTTTATCATTTTTACTAATTGAAACATTTTTATGATTAATTATTAAAGATTGAAGAGTTTTCTTGTCTCCGGGATGTCCTCTAACAACTATATGACGTTTTCTAGAATATACTCTAATTTGTTCTATGGTTTTGTTGAGCCATTCAACTGTGCTTAGTCCTTGCATTGACCAACCACCATTTCTTTGTAAACAAATAAGAATATTTTCTCCTTGCGTTCTCCAAGGTTTTAATTCTATCCGTAAATCTCTACTAATTTTTTGCCAACGTGCAGGATCTACATCTTTATCAAAATAAAAACCAGTAGTTGGAAAAACTCCATCAAAACTATAGCGAAGATACCTTCTTGTATTTCCAGGATCTGCATATAAAAATAAATTGCTGTCTACAATCAGACTACGTTTGTTATTTCTTTTTTGTAAATCAATTGCTTGGCTTCTAAGTAATAGATGAGGTGCATTTTTTCCATGTTCGTGAACAAACCCTTGTATCAAAGCCACATCGCACGGTAATACAGTCATAGCTCGATGCTGAATTGCAGTATCACCAGACGCATTTACACCTTGACAAAAATTATCAAGTATTAATGGTTTTTCAATATTTTTGTTACCAGGAGGAATGCCGCCATAATATGCGACCGCAGTAAAGTTATGCATACTTCTGTATAAGGCTGATAGCAGTGCCGTCTATTAATTCATCATAAGAGAATTGACTATAACTTAACATACACAACCAACTAGCTATGTTAGGTCGTATTAAATTGTTAACATCTGAAAGGTTATTACTAGCTATAGGATTTGTAATGTGACGATCTAAAGTGATAATAGGAATTCCGGCCCATACTGCCTCCGTGGCAGCATTAGAATTAATACTGACAACACAGTGATAGTCTTCTTCAAGTAGATGTTTGTATAACGGAGCTCTTTGTTTTTTAGGAGTTTTTTCTCTAAACACAATTTTTTTATCTGTGTATTTTCTTAACTCTTCTTCAATTTGATACTTCCATTCTTTTATGTTTACATGAAATATGCCAGCAGCAAATTGTCCAGGTTCGATAACTAAAATTTTATCTCCACCTTCTCTCCACGGCCTTGGAAAAATTTTAAAATTTCCAAGTCTGTCAGGAGGAGCATCAAAGTATTTTCCATAGTGTAAATGATTTTGAACTACTCGGTGCCATTTTTTATTTGGCTCAACAAAGTTTGTATAGCCACTATCAATAAACCAAAAAGGATAACTGTTATCAATTTTTTCAATTAACAGTCCCTCGTTACCAACTGTATTTCTAATTAAACAATTTTCTGCAGGAGCATTGAATTGCGTTCTTCTAATCATTGTAGCACTAGGTTCAATCTGATACCCAACACTTTTTACAAAATTCTGTTTCCAGCTATTTTTATACATTTCAAAAACACGATCTTCACCAATCTTGTTCATAAAATAATCTAGATTATAATTGATATGTTTAAAATAAACTTGCTTTCTTTGAGCAAGAGTATTCTTGGCATTGCCCCACCAACTTTTTAAATCTCGTTCAACTGCCCCTTTAATTTTATCTTTGAATTTTTTACGCATCTTTTCAAGATTGTATTTTGGTTTTTGTTTTTCAAAAATAATGTAAGAGATAACTTCTCCTGCATGTTCTTCATTTTTCCATAGTAATTTAAGAGCACCGAGGTGATCAATTTGACTAACCAAGAAGTGTGATATTTCTTTATCGTTTAATAGAAGTTTCATAAGGATACCTGTTAATAATTCTCCAAGCAGCACCGCTGGAGACTTCTTCTAATGTGAATTGTCCATATGCTATGGATTGACATTGTTTTAAAATTTGTTCTTGGCTAGGCCTAAAAGGATTTTTTAATTGTGTTAGATCGTAACTTGCTAGTGGAGTTGCAGCACACGGAACTGAAACAAATGCTGGAATTCCGTATAACACTGATTCTAGGGCGGCAATACTATTAAATGCTACAGTGGCATATACTCCGCTGTCAAATGCATCATATATGGTATATCCAGTATTTCGTTCACTCCTTGAACCTTTAACTCTTACTTCGATGGGCAGATCAATATTTGCTTTGATTTGATTTGTAGTTTCTTCAACCCATGTGTCGTAATCAACTCCGTAAAACTTGCAGGCTTTGGGATTAGGCATCACTAATAGTATTTTTTTATTATGATCTTTCCAACCATTCCATTTTAACCGAGGGTCTTGCTTGACTAAAGCGTTCCATCTATCGTCTGGAACATCAAATGCTTGATCATGCTGCAATCCATTTTTAACAATGCGATGCCATTTCTTTTTCCCGGACGTATTTCCGGGACTGGGAAAGTTGCCTAAGTATCCAGTATCTACATAATAGTAATCTCTATTATTGTCAATGCATTTGTATATGTGATCTTTTTTGATAACGCCCCTTACTACCAAAGGTTTGGTAGCGTCTTCGCTGTCAGCAGTTATAATATTGCCGGATCCTATGCATAAAAAATTTTCTATTGATTCATCATTCATTTTCTAACATCTCTTTTGCTTTTCCGTTTCTCATCTCGCTGACATGAAATTGACCATATGCAAGATGACAACCCCATGCATACAATTTATCTTTGTCCGGATAATACGGTGTTTCTATTTTACTTAAATCTTGCAGTGTAACAGGACTGGCAGCATGTGATGGCGACAATGTAAATGCAGGAACTCCATGAAATACACTTTCAATAGCAGCTACACTATTGTATGTAACTAGGGCAAAGACATCATCATCTAATGCTTCTTGCAGGGTGTTATGCACAACTCTATCAATTCGTTGCTTGGCACGATCTCTAATTTCAATTGGCCTGTCTGTATATTTTTTAATTTCATTAACAGTATCTTCAACCCATTGATCCAATTCAAGCCCGTAATATTTCATAGGCTTTTCGTCTGGTTTTGCTATTAATATTTTTCTTCCGTTCTTTTTCCACGGGTTAAATTTTTTATTAAAATGTTTAAATCGATCGTCCGGTCTAGCAATTATATTATTGTGCTGTAGATCGTTTTTAACTATGCGATGCCAATACTTCCATCCATTAGGATTATTAGCTGTTATTTCGTTTCCAAAGTATCCAGTGTCAACATAGTAAAACGTTCTGCCTATTTTAAGACATTTTTTTATAATTCTCTTTTTAAGAATTCCTCTTAATACAATAGGCTCAGAACCTTGTTCGGGATCAAACGTTGCAGGATCGATTGTATTTTCGCCGCAACCAGACGCGAACAGATTAATGTAATCATCTTCATTTCCTTTGCTAAGGAATATCCATTTACTCATTTTAACATTTCTTTAAGATATTTTTTCCAGACTTTATGATATTCGCATCTGCGATAATCTTTAAACCAAGGACCGCCTTCTGTGTAATGCAAAGCCTTTGGCGACCCGTCTGTTGGTTCTTGATACCATCCAACTAACCAATTCCATTCAGGTTTTAAGTTTCCAACTTCTTCATCTTTAAGCCATTGAAATCTATGTAGGTATTGTCCTGTTTGAGTATTGACTACGTCGGGTGTAATTTGTCTGTTTGATGGATGGCCGCAATTCCACAATATCGTAGAGCTCCAATTTTTTCTAGGATACGATAATTGTTTACATCCGTCCATCTTTAATCCTTCTTTGGGAGTGTAATCATGTTGCACTACCATTACAGCATATCGGTCGTCAGCTTGTTCAAATAACTTTTTAACATCGTCGATGAACACAAAATCACAATCTACAAATACAGCCCAACCTTTGTAATCAGAAAGATAAGGAACTAAAAATCTAGTAAAGGTAAACTCAGTAGAGCTTAATGGATCAACTGCTCTAGTATAAAGTCCGCTTTCTCTTAATTCTTTTTGTTTAAGAGGGATAACGTCGGCATCTGGTTGATGCTTGGTTATACTATATTCGCATACTTGAAATGCAACATCTTCTCTGATATCATATCCAACAAATACTTTCATTTTCGTTCAATGTCCTCTTCGATACATTGTTCGCCGTATTGTATTTCAACAACCTTAACAGGTTCTTCATATGGATTAGTTAACTGATGCCATTCGTTAACCGGCACTTTGTATTCTTCGTGTTTTGCTAATTCAGTTGCTGGTAATGAATAACCGCCAGGCATCATACTATTAACAACTGCTCGGCCTTCACTAACTATCCAGTATTCTGCACGTAAATTATGACGTTGCATACTTAGACTCTTACCCGGATTAACTGTAAGTTCTTTGACTTTCATTCCTGGAACTTCGTGTAACACTCTGTAATATCCCCACTGGCGTTCAGTTTTAGGAGCTTTCCACTCTTGCAAGATCCATGAACTAGAATTCATTTTATTAAAGCCGCCCACGCCAAATGTAAATTTTAAATTATCATCTTTAACATCCATCTCTGGAATGTTTTCTTGTGTGCGGTCGCCGCCATTGGCAAAAATAATTTCATGATCTGGCCAAGTCTGCCGACAAAGTTTGATTGCATGTTTAGCACTTCCGTCGTCATCGTTAAATTCTAAAACAAAATCAACACCTTTTATATTTTTAACAATGTTTAGTCTTTCTTGGAAAGGCATAAAAGGTGCACCTTTTTTGCGCATTAACCACGAATCGGAATTAACTCCTACAACAAGAATATCCCCTAATTCTTTTGCGGATTGAAAATAAGTTATATGACCTGAGTGGAGAGGATCAAATCCACCGGTTACTAAGACGAGTTTTTTCATACTGGTATTTATATGCTAAGTTAATGGTAAATATTAAAAATTGGAGATAGTTGTGAATTTAGAATTAGCAAAGTCTATTTGCAAAATAGAAGATCAAAAAAAATTAGCAATCGATTCTGGAATGGAAGAATGGCTAAAATATCTTGACGAAGACCAGTTCCTTGAAGAGAAATTAGAAATTTTTAATATTTTAAAATTAAATCAAAAAACAAATCAAAAAATATTAGACGTTGGCGCAGGATTAGGTCATTTTGGATCTTTATCTAAACACTTCAATCACGAATATACTGGAACTTATTTTGGTAGAACTTCGCAATTTTTAAAATTATTTCATGAACATGCAAATTTAAACACAGTCGAGTGCGGACTTTTTCCACGCCATGGAAAAGAAATCCCGCAAGGCCCGTGGGACTGCATTGTTATGATTAGGACAACATTTGAATTAAATGAGGAATGGGCTACTGAAGATTGGGTAGAATTGTATCAGACATGCATGGATAATTTAAACCCAGGTGGCCAACTTTTTATTAAAAGCAATCTTTCTGTAGAATTAAAAAGAAAATACGGTAGGTTGGAAACACAGTGCTGGCACAGAATGATGGAAGCATTTCCAAATAAAAGCCCACTACCGCAATGGTCGTGGGCTACATGGCACTGGATTAAAGAGTAGCGTCTTCTAAACCAGCAGTTCTAAGTTTAACAATATTGCTTAACTGCCATTGTTTAATATCTAATGCTTTAATAACACCTAACCATTTGTTACGTAATAAAGCAAAATCATTAATAATCTTTTCAAAGTCAACAACGTCGGCCTCGCCCTCTACAAACTTTTCACAGTCTCTAGAGGACAGGCTACGTTGATAATTTTCAAGATATTTACGAAAGTGTTGACTACGAAGTCTACGAAGTTCGATATTGAGATATTCTAAGATACCTTCAATTTCCTGAAGTTGATTGAATCGATTTTCAACAATACCGGGCATTTGCGCAGAGGCTTTCTCGATGTTTCCCGTTACACGGACATCTTGTTTTGCTTGAATTAATTCAGCTTCATAATGAGCCACGGCATCTGGAATATATGAAATATCCTTTGAAACTCGATCATACCAATTCATTTAATCCTCATCTTCGTAATAGTCGTCTTCGTCAGATTCTTCAATTTCTTCACCGTCAATGGCATATTCGATTGCACCATCTAAATATGGATCAACACCTTGTAAACTTTCTAATATCGATTCTTTAATACCATAATCTAATAAAGTATTAACAAAGTCAGCTGCTACATCCTTTCGATTTTTCTCAGGGATATGCTCGATAACTAGTGTCCAGATATCAGCAATTAAGTCGTCTTTCATTCTTGGGTCTCCGTTTCAGGTTCAACTGTAGTAGTTATCTCAGAAACGGATTTTTCGCCATGATTTGAAATGTCAGACATAACAACATCTAAACATCCACCTTCATTGCGCTCCCACTCTTTGCGATAGAATTTAAGAATCTCGCCATCGCTAGTAGTATATGAAAGCCTGTTGCCATCTTTCTTAAGCATATTTTTTCCTTCAGCAAGGTCAGTTAGTCCACTGTAAGGATTCATGCCTGTCTCATAAGGAATTTTAACTTGAACACTTTCAAAAGGTTTAGCATAACGTGTTTTCATGATTTTACATGCGGCACGAATACCTTTGACTTCTGAAATCTTGTTGCCGTCTTCGTCTTCTTTTAACTTCAACTTTTTCATGGCAACTACAATCGAGCTGGCATAGATAAAGCCTTGACCGCCGGAGATCTTGTCATCTGGATCGAACATGTCTTGTGAAGCGTATGTGTGATTAGTTGCAACTAAACCAATGTTTAGCGAACCAAACATGTTTACACAATTACGAACCAATGCTGTCAGTGCCTTAGGTTTACGGCCCATGTCGCCTTTTAAATCACCTGCCTCGAATTGATTAACGTCTGTGGGTGTTAACAGCATGCCTAACGAATCTAAAACAAATAATACCTTAGGACGAGTTGCTTCGTCCATGGCTTTGTATTCTGCAACAAATTCTGTGATAGTTTTTGCTACATCGTCAATCATAGCCATATTAAGTTTTAATAACTTATCTTCTGCTGTGTCTACACCTAATGCCTTTAACCAATCTTCATCAAGAGCATTTTCTGTGTCAATTAAAATAGGATAGATGTTTTGTTCTTGTGCGGCTTTGATTAAGTTACCTGAACAAATATATGACTTACCGGCACCAGATTCGCCTGCAAATACTGTAACTTTACCGAGCGGAACACCTTTGTGGAAATCGCCGCTGATCAGATAATTCAATGCGTAATTACCTGTGCTGACCCAATCTGTTGGATCATTAAAGCCAATACTAAGTCCTTCGATAGACTTTGTTATTGACTTTCTAAATTTAGAAATATCAAATGCTTTTGTCATTGTTATAGCCCTATTGAGAAGAGAGTGTGAGTTGCCTCACACTCTTGTTTATTATTAGCCGTTTTGACGAGCGCGAATCTTGGCAAGAATATCTTGTGCTCTTGATGCGCTTTCGGTAGATGCGGCCGGAGCAGCAGCTGGAGCAGCTACTGGTGCTGGTTCGTCATCTACTTGATCATCTGCTACGGGTGCTCTAGTAGTGGCTTTATTTGGATCGCCTGTGGCTGAACCCATACCTGCTGGTTTGAAGTATTGACCCCAACGTTCCATATCGTATGCTTCACCATCGACTGATGCTTCAAACATTTCCTTCATAACTTTCAACTCAACATCAGTTGG
>Ga0078894_10002334_pt1 | contig 14392 bp, 15 predicted proteins | sample LauGreSu1BDMLBSD_2_FD_67506 | JGI IMG/M metagenome (GOLD analysis project Ga0078894, IMG submission 67506) | Freshwater lake microbial communities from Lake Michigan, USA - Su13.BD.MLB.SD (version 4) (version 4) | ecosystem: Environmental > Aquatic > Freshwater > Lake | place: Lake Michigan...
ACCTAGAAGACGGCGGCAGTTTAACGCTAATCGCTAATGCCGATGAATCTTTAAAAAATGGCTTAGAGATTAAATTTAGCCGCATCGGTAACACCGTGTCTGCATCCATGACAGTTGGCTCGTTAACATCAGCGGCTAAGAACTTCCCTGCCGTAGATGGATCCCAGACGCTCAATTTCACGGTAGATGTTCACAACGATGAAGCCCCAGCCCACGTGATGATCTGGAGTGGGAAGGATTTTAGCGCGGTCAATGCTATCCTGGATTCTGAATCAGACGATGCCGCGCCTGGTCAAGGCCGCGGCACCTTTTGGGGGTTGAAACTTAGCCAAGCAACAGTGACAGAGGCCGTAATTGGCACGCCGAAATACTCTGGCGAGTAATCATTGGGCCGGCTGACGGGTTCTAATTAAATTTGACAGGTCGTAGCCGTGCTTCTGCACGGCACGGTCCAGAATATCTTTCAGAAGTCCTTCGTCTATTGTGCGCTCACGGCTGAGGACAAAAAACGCTGAACGACTAGGCTCGCCTACCACAGCCCATTGATAATCCGCGTCGAGATCAAGGATCCAGTAGTTGCCTTGCGGCCCACCTGCCCGAAATTCAACTAGTAGCTTACTATTCGAGCTATCGGCGGGAATCGCCTTACCAGTCACCGTCTTAAGGAAACCTCGCTCAGGGTTAAAAAGGCGGCAACTATTAAACACCCTCACAGACCCATCAGCATTACGACTGTACTCAGCCGTAGTTGCGGTGCAGTTGTCCTGCTCGGCCTCATTGAGCCTAGCAATTTCGTACCATTTTCCAAGATATCGATCTAAATCCACGCTTTGAACCGTTTCAAGCTCATCCGCCGCAACGCGACCGAAGGCGACACTGCCACCAATCGACAAGGAAGCTAAACTCACAAATCCAATAGCTAGCCTGCGAAACATAACGTTCCTCCTCACATGACTAATTTGAATTGCAATAGATCGTTATCAAATATTTACCTGAAATTGATGTCTCATCGCTAGGTATATCAGCAGGCTATTTGAATTTACCCTAGCCGATTTCATCACACTTACGACTAATGAGATAATCGCCCCATACCAACGCCACGACCTCTCGACCAGCGCGGTCTGCCATCTGCATCCCGGAGGATCAATTTTTTCCCTCCTTTTTCAATTGTGTAGGCAAAAATTGATTTTACGTCAGCACCGCTACTCAGCGCTCCCTCGACACGGATGTCGTCACCGATGGCGAACGGAAAGTTTTTTGAGTTGACAAAACTAACAGGCCCTACATGAACAAACACTGTATCGTCGCCACTTTTTAGTTTGAGATGAAGCCCCCTGGCCTCTCCGAAACACACCTCATGAATATTTACATCCTCAATACGTCCATCAACTGTGACGTGCTGCATTTCCTGAAGCTTGGTCCAGTTTCTTGCACCTTTGCCTTGGGCACCCATCTTCATACCTGGACATGTCCATTCAGACTGCGCTGACTGAGCCGACTGAGCCGACGAATCTTCAGTTTGCACTGTGGTCTCGCGATCTTTAATAGCGCTAAATCCTACAGTACTAATCAAGACACTCAGACCGAGAACGGACCTAAGACCGGTGCAAAAAACGACACGTAGTGATGTTCTAAAGCTATTCATACGGATCTCCTCTACGTAGTTAAATGATGAGTTCTACGACTCATCCTCTTCAAGCAAGAGTTATGCCGCTGCGAGGTGAAACCTTGGCCCGTCAACTTGGAACAATTCTTGCTCCTTGGTTTGTAGGAGGAGGTGCTACTATGAGAAATCCATGCGCAGTCTGGTTAAGTCACAAGGAAGCATTTGTCATCGATCTACATGAAGAGTCGCCGACAGTTCGTCATGTCGAATCTAATGCTGAACGCAAACACAAATCTACCGGTGGTGTACGTAGCGCCAAAGCTTACGCCCACAGATCAGCAATCTCCTCGGCACGTGACGAAGAGAACAGGCGCAATGCCTGGAAGAGACATTATCAAGATATTTTCGCCTCGCTTCCCAGCGAAGCCTCGGTACTAATAATGGGACCGGGACCAGCAAAGGCTCAGTTTGCTTCCTATTTAAGAGACCATTATAAATCCCAGGTTGAAATCGTTCGGGTTGAGCCGGCGGGTAAGATGTCCGAGGCCCAAATGGTCGCATACGCCAAAAATGAATTCGGCCAACCTACTAGAGTTATGTAGCAAGTACTAAGGTTACGGGGGGAAAAATCAAATGGAAGTAAATAGCATCTCGACTCTAATGACGTATAATCCACTTTGTGTTTTTGCTGATGATCCAGTTTCTGATGTTTACACAATCATGATGGAGCAAGACATACGTCATGTCCCGGTAATCGACAGCGATGGTAGAGTAGAGGGAGTTATTAGCCAACGAGATCTGATAAAGCATGCACTTTTCGCCTTTGATGATTTAAATGTTCTAGAAAAAAAAGCTAACCTTTCGGATCTCTCCGCACGGTCGATAATGACCCCAGACCCGGAGACTATCACGACGGACATTCCTGTCAGTGAAGCGGCGCGACTTCTTTTGGACAACAAGATAGGCTGCCTACCGGTGACTGATGGGAGAAAAATCATAGGAATTGTGACAGAATCAGACTTTGTTAAGCAGGTGATGCGGGAGTCTGAGGGCTAATTTTGATGTTGTTGGCGAGTTTCAACAGGCGCACAACCTCTTCATCAGATGTTTGCGAAAAATCGTCATACCACTCTCCAACACTGGCAAAAAATGGTGGGGTATAAGTACAAATATAAATGTCGACATCTTTGCCAAGTCGCTCAGCCCCGTCCACTGGTGCCACAGGTATCGCTACGACAATCATTTGCGCGCCTAGTTTACGTGAGGCCTCTGCTGCAGCCCGCATAGTCGCACCCGTGGCTATACCGTCATCCACTAAAATTACGGCACGTCCACTGAAGCTAATTGGACCACTCTCCCCCACCCTATAAAGCGCCTGCCTTCTAGTGAGCTCCAAAGACTCGCGTCTTACAACCGCCTCAATTTGACTTTTTGTAATATCGCAATCCCTAATCAGCCCTTCGTCCAATATGCAAACACCCTCAGGACCGATGGCACCAAATGCTAATTCCTCATGTCCAGGAACACCAAGTTTTCTCGTCACAAGGACATCGAGTTGAGCGCCGAGTCTCTTGGCGATCTCATATGCGACGGGAATGCCCCCTCGGGGCAAACCCAGTACTAGGGGATTTTTTAGCCCCTTAATTCGATGTTCCGTAGCCAGCTTTGCAGCTAATCCTTGACCGGCATCCTCTCTATTACGAAATCTGGCCATATTGCGCTCCTATAACAAGAGACCTTGCATTGAGGGCCTTGCAAATCCCATGCACAAATCCTCAAAGGGCAGTCCTGGCACGGAATCTGCAATCTCATTTATGGCGGCTTAGGCCTTGCGAAGTGAACTTGGAAAAGGAGCAAATTTCATGAAAACCGACAATCAAATTAGGCAGGACATTTTGGACGAACTCGGCTTTGATCCTAGTGTAGCATCAGAAAACATCGCTGTTTCAGTTGCTGACGGTGTAGTTACGCTGAGCGGCTTTGTACCAAGCTTCGCCGACAAATATAGTGCTGAAAAGGCAGCATTTCGAGTTGCTGGTGTTAAGGCCGTGGCGGAGGAGATTGAAGTTAAGCTTCCAGCGACTAGCTCGAAATCGGATCAAGAGATAGCGAGAGCAGCAGCAGATGCAGTAAAATGGAATGTTAGCCTACCGTCAACCATTCAGATTTCTGTTGAAGACGGAGTCGTCATTCTGCGCGGGGAGGTGGATTGGCAATACCAACGTGACGCCGCGACCTCCGCTGTTCGCTACATAACAGGCGTCAGATCTGTAAAGAACCATCTAGCAATACATCAACGGCCTCAGCCAACAGACATTAAGGTACGCATTGAGCAAGCACTGGTCCGTAGTGCCGAAGCTGATGCCAAACGGATTCGAGTATCGACCACGAATGGTAGAGTGAGTCTCAGCGGCACGGTCAGATCTCAAGCTGAGATTCAAGACGCCAAGTGGGCTGCATGGGCCGCGCCTGGTGTGACGGCAGTTGAAACAAATCTAGCGATAGAATAAACTTGTGTAGTAAATCTAGTGTCTCGTTTTTAATACATAAAAGGCTGCCTGGTGGTATAGGACTAAAACCAAGTGGGCAGCCTTTCCCAATTTATAGCGGTAAAAGTGGCAAATCCATATCTACTACAAGCATATAACCTCTACCATTCGATACCGGTTAAATCTCTGCGACCAATTCTGACAGGCCGGATCGTGGACAGTAGTCCATCGGAACTACAAATTGAGTATGGTGACCTTAAGTTTGCCTTTATTTACCGCTTCGGCGCGATCGTGTTTTTCAATATGGAACCCAAAGAAGTCGACGATGAACTCGCTCGTATACGCGGCGTTTTGGGCGCTGACCTTGACGACAAGACTACTGAGACTTTCCATATTAAGATTGGCGAACAGGACCGATTTGAATTTGACTACGCAGAACTCAAGACTATAAACATAAAAACCATAGGCATGATCGCACTTACCGTGGGGCAGTCAGCTGCGCTTGAAACCTACGAGATTCATGCCGATCGCATCTTGCGAAATTCCGCAAATTTTATGCAGCGCCTAGCCAAGGTTGGATCAGTGCCACTGCGGGGCAAGATCCTATTGAAATTTATTGGATCGGCAGCTGGAACCCGGCAAGATATTATCGCCAATCTGGCAATTCTCGATCCGCCCGAAGAAGCATGGCTGAGTCACGACATGCAGAAGATCTTCAAGGAAGCGCAGCAGTGCTTCGACATCGATGTGCGATTTCGCGCTCTAGACCGAAAACTCACTTTGGTTCAAGATAACCTTGAGATTCTTGCAAATCTTATTACCAATAGACGAGCTGCAATCCTTGAAATTCTGATTATAGCTTTGATTGCCTTTGAGCTCGTTCTAGCAATTGCAAAATGAGCTCTATCCAGCAGTCATGAGTCTCACTTTTCCAAAACAAATTGCGCCAAATGCCGCAATTTAACCCGGCTTGAACCTTGCAGGAGAATAATTGGGCTCTGATCTACTGATTGGAGAAACTCAGTTAATTTTTGACAGGAGCTTATGTCTATGCAAAGCCCACTGCAAGTCGACTTCCATGGGTTAGCACCGTCTACAGCCGTAAATGAGCGTATTGAGCGCGGCGTAAGTCACCTTGAGAGGCTTTTTCCGCGGATTATAGACGGGCGCGTTGTCATCGAAAAATCACATCGTCATCAACGCAAAGGTATGCCGTATCAGGTTCGCATAGAATTGAATGTCCCGGGTGAACGTCTGGTTGTCGGTAGAGAGGCGGGACTAGACCCCGCCCACGCTGACATCTACGTTGCGATTCGAGATTCATTCGCGGCTATGGAACGCGTTCTTCAGGATTATAGCCGTAAAATTCGTGGGCAGGTAAAGGTCCATGAACATCCAATTCTATCCGGTGAGATTGCACGAATATTTCCATACGAAGGCTATGGATTTCTCGTCACTGACGATAATCGCGAGATTTACTTTGATGCTAATTCAGTGCTAAACGGCCAGTTCGATCATCTTGAAGTCGGTAAACGAGTTAAGTTCTGTGAAGAGCTAGGCGATAAGGGGCCCCAGGCCAGTACCGTTTACTGTTGACCCAACTTGCAAACTAGACACGGGCCCTCGCGCGATGCGAGGGCCCGGTCACATTCAATGCTTGATCGGTATCTTCTTAATCTCGCGTTTGGCTTCGGGTGTACGTGGCACTTCTACGGTCAAAATGCCCCGGTCGAATTTAGCCGACACTTTCTCTTTGTCGACAGAAGCTGGCAAGCGCACCGATCGCTCAAAAGCGCCGTAGCGTCGCTCACTAAAGCTACGTCCAACCCCTTTAGCCTCTCGTTCTTCCCTCTTTTCACCTTTGATTGTCAGGTATTCCTTGTCAAGAGACACCTCAACATCCTTTTCAGTTAGGCCTGGAAGCTCTGCGCATAGCACAATTTTATCCTCAAGCTCCTGCAATTCCATCCGAGGTGCAAATGCTGTGACACTAGTAGCAGGCTCCAAATTAGGGAGTGCGAACTCTTCTTCATCAAAAATGTCACGCATCATCCGATTCATAGAACGCTGTAAATCAGCCCATTCATCCCGACGACGCCACGGAGCCAAAGATCTGAATCCAACTGGTACTAGATCGGTCAACATATAAAAACTCCTTAAATTCGAAAAATTCCACTCTCACATCCAGCGAGCATCAAAACCCGAGGATGAGATCTACACTCCAGCAAGCAATTCATGTGCCACTTTGGATATTTCGCGCCAATTTCGTGGAATGAAGCTTGCAGTATCTGCTGAGGGCGTGAGTTTAATGTGTTGCAGCTTCTAACTTGATGGAGATCAATAATGCCAATCAAAGACGTATGCAAAGACACAGTGGTATGTGCGTCACCTAGCACTTCAATCGCCGATGCAGCTCGGCTAATGCGTGACAAACATGTAGGGGAAGTAATTATAGTAAAGACAAAGGACCGTAAGACTTTAGGAATTCTAACCGATAGAGATATCGTGACAAAAGTTGTCGCCGGCAACATGGATCCCGACACAATTAAGGTCGAAGATATCATGGCCAAGAACCCTACCGTAGCCAAGGAGCAGGATGGCTTATTTGAAGTTGCAAAAAAACTCGAGCGCTCCGGCATTCGGAGGATCCCAGTAACCGATACCCACGGGCGATTAACCGGACTTGTATCCATAGATGATCTATACGAGCTTTTTGCCGCTGAACTTCAGACCCTAGCTAAAGTCGCAAGCCGGGAAGTCTCAAACGAGCGACTTACCTCCGCATTGGTGCCACAGTAGGGTTCCTGCTTGGCCCGACTGCTTGGCTGAGACTCACCGATTACTATATTTTTTATTGAAGTAATGAGTTCATCACAAAGCGCGTCGGGCCCAGCTCCCGCTGTATTGATACTAATAGTTGGTACGCCCGGAATAACCCCCTCATCATCGCGGGCCTGGTCAAGCCAATGGTCGGGCCTAGCATCAGAGAGACATGACGGATCTTTCATGCGCTCAAGCACTCTTGTCACTGCTACCTCTTGAGGGCACTCACAGTTAACGATAATGAGCCTCACACCCATCGCATCAACCTGATACTGTACTCTTTGTTGCAGCTCTTTTTGTAAAAAACAGGCATCCAAAATTACGGAAGTCCGGCTGCTCAGGCTAGCAACAGCGCTCTCCAATATTTCTTCGTAAACCTGATTCCTACTGCCTGCTGTGTAGAGTCCCTCACCGTATGCTTCACTTGCCTCAACTTGTGAATATATTTCTCTTCGGATTCTGTCAGACTGGATCAATGTCATTCCAAGGCGATCACTAAGCCTTCGTGCGATCGTTGACTTACCAGATCCGATAAGTCCGCGCACGATTAAACAAAGTGGTTTGGATGGACACCCCATACTACGATCAGCCAAATCAAGATATTTATTTGCCAGATCTAAAGCGCGCATACGGTCTTCACCCGCCGATTGAAGTGACCTTAGCAAGGCTACCTTAGCCCTAACACAAGCGCGATAAGACATGTAGAACTGAATCAGGCCTTCGACCTGCCCCTCATTAACTATATGGTTTTGACTTTTTAAAAGCGCCTTCCCAATATCATCCCGACCGAGACGTTCGCACTCCAGCGCCAAAAAACACAGCTCATCAAGAATATCTAAATGACGAAACGAGTCACTAAATTCCACGCAGTCAAAAATCTTTGGGATGGGTTCAAGACAGATATGTTCAGGCCTAAGATCGCCGTGTCCGTCAACAATCATACTTTGACCGACACGGTTAGCCCAAAGGTCAGAGTTAAACTCAAGAAATTGAAGCTGCCTATTGCGTATCCTTCGGAGGATATCCTGATCAAGGCAATGAGTATCTCGAAATAGCTCAACAAAATTTGCCTTGATCTGATTACGGAGGTTGTCCACAAACTCCGCTGCAGTCATTTTGACGCGAGACGCTCCGGCATAAAATTTACTAAGAGCTTGAATAAGGCTATCGATATCTTTGGATTCAATAGAATTAGATGCTATTTTTTCATCCATCATCAGATTAGACGGTAGTCGTCTCATTTTGACGATTGAGTCTATAATTGCTCCAGAACCATCGATGACTAATCTGGAATTATCTTCTCTACAAAGATTTCTAACACCCAAATATACGTCATCAGCCATTCGTCTATTTAACTCTACCTCACGATTGCAGGCCTGCCGTCTTAGCTCCGGCGTAGTGAAATCAAGAAATTCGAATCGAACAGACTTTTTTAGCTTATAAGCAAACTTTTCCGTCAGGAAAACGTGAGAAATATGAGTCTCAATATGAGTGATCTCACGCGAATTTTTCTCTCCCTCGTATGACTTTATCGCGGCAGCTAGGGCGGCAACATCATAGCCGCCATTTAGGGCTCCATTTTGGGCTCCATTTCCGGCGACATAAAAATCCATAATTGGCTGAGTCATATCGTGCCCTCCTGTATCAAATGGCTTGCAAAATCCTGACCATGGCGCAGATGTTGCTTTGCCAATAACTAGACACTGAACGTGTGTCGTTAGGCTCAATTTGCGTGAATTGATTCAGAGGGGCCCATCCATGCAGGAGAATAACATTGATGTTGCAACCCAACTTGAGGAGGCAGCTGATTTACTCTCTCTGACTGAGGCAAACCCATTTAGGGTACGCGCCTACCGTAATGCGGCAAGAACCATACGTTCGCTTGATGCTCCGCTTACAAACCTGGTATCTCAGCCAGATTTTCATCTGGACGATCTCCCGGGTATTGGCAAGGACCTGGCTGGAAAGATCAAGGAAATACTTGAAAAAGGATCCTTCAAAGTACTAGGCGATCTCCGACAGCGCGTCCCACACGGCATTCGCGACCTGATGCTGCTGCCAGGTATTGGGCCCAAAAAAGCTATGCGTCTTAACCGCACGCTCAAAATCGCGTCGCTACATGACTTAGAATTGGCTGTTAAGGCTGGCACTATCGCTCGGGTTAAAGGTTTTGGCGCTAAATCTGAGGAGGCCTTGGCCCATGCTCTGGAGCTAAAAGGCCTGAGCTCTGGTCGTATGCTAGTAAATGAGGCCGACTCCCTATCTCAAAGCGTTATTCAACACCTAACCCTACTAAAAGGGCTAGAAGTCACCGTAGCCGGGAGTCTTCGCCGCGGAGCTGAAACTGTTGGTGATCTTGATTTTGTCGCGACAGGACCTAGTGGCGATAGCATTTTTCATCATTTAATGAAATTTGACCCAGAGGCAACAATCTTAAGCCAAGGCGCAACCAAGATATCGCTACGCCTAAAAAGTGGTCGCCAAATTGATGTGCGTGTAGTTTCCGCTAAAATATTCGGTGCAGCGCTTCTTTATTTTACGGGATCCAAAACCCATAACATAGAGCTCCGCCGTCTTGCTCAGTCGAAAGGGCTAAAGCTAAATGAGTATGGACTCTTCCGACAAAGCGAGAGAGTCGCTGGAGCTACCGAAGCTGAAATCTACCTGGCGTTGGGGCTTGATCTCATCGCACCGGAACTTAGAGAGGGACGCGGCGAGATAAGCATTGCCGCTAAACATCAGCTACCTGAATTGGTAACTAAGGCCGATATTATCGGTGATTTTCATCTCCATACTCTTGCATCAGACGGCATCAACACCATCCAGGAATTAGCCGACAAAGCAAGCCAATTGGGCTATACATGCATTGCTATCACCGATCATTCCGAGCGAGTTACCGTTGCTCACGGCCTCTCTAGAGCTCGTCTGGCACGCGAATGGGCTGAAATCGATAGTCTGACCGATAAATACCCGCAATTACGCATATTGAAAGGCGTTGAGGTTGATATCTTAGACGACGGGGCTTTGGATATCAGTACCGAAATGCTTAAGGCTGCAGACTGGGTTGTTGCTGCAGTGCATTATAATCGCAACCAGGATCGGGCTACAATGACTAGGCGCATTATTAAAGCATTTAAGTCAGGCGTCGTGCACGCCCTAGCTCATCCCACTGGACGATTAATTGGCAGACGTCCGGAGCTAGCATTCGACCTCAGTGAGATCACTAAAGCAGCCGTGGACCACGGTGTAGCCCTGGAAATCAATGGTCAGCCAGATCGACTAGACCTAAACGCCCAGATGATTGAGCTTGCAGCACGTCATCCCGTCGATTTTGTCCTAGCTACCGACGCTCACTCAGCAGCTGAAATGGGGTATATGAAATTTGCTTTAGCTCAGGCCCGCCGTGGTGGTCTCAGCAAAAAGCAAATCGTTAATTGCCGCCCTATAGGTAGGCACTGAGACGATTCCTGATTTGATTTTAAATTTTCTACAATTGTTGTCGCCTAAGGTGCTGAGATATGATGATTCCATAATCGTCATAATCTGAGGCAGCCCCATGAACTGTATCGAACGGATCACACGTTGGCGCGACCGAAAGCCGGATCATCTAGCTGTTTGGGACTTTCATACTGGCAGCCTTACCTTTGGTCAACTAATGGCGCTTGCCTGTAAGTGGCAAGAACTTTTGAAGAGCTCTGGGTTTACCACTGGCGACACCGTGCTCCTAGTAGGCTCTGCAAACGCTAGGTGCTATGCGGCTAGTCTGGCGGTCATTGGGCTTGGCGGACGCCTGATGTTTGTCGAGCATAATTTGGCAGATGCATCAGTTGACTATGCAATTTCAGTAGCACGACCTAGATTTTTGATTACAACTGCAAAGAGCAGGTTTTCCCCACTGTCATCAGAATCTCTCACAACTATCCAACACCACCTCTTGCTGCAGGCCGCCGACAACCTAGGCGCCTCTGACGATTTGACATTGGTTGATGTAGACCCCGACAGTTGTGCCACGATTACGTTTACTGCTGGGACTCAGGGCCGCCCGAAGGGCGTCATAAGAACTCATAAATACACTTTAGAGCTCGTTGATCTGCTGACCGAGGGTGGCTGCCGCGATGCCTATGATGAACCCGATCTCACCGTATTTCCTGCCGTCGGCATGCTTCACCTATTTAGCGGCCGAGGCACAATTTCAATTTCTGAAACCGCAAGCTCTAAAGAGCTAAATGCGGCTGCAAAATTTGCCGCTAGGGCATTGCCACGAACTCTAACTGCCAACCCAACGTTCTTAAAAAAAATATCTGACATGCAGGGGTTTGAAAGTCTTGAGGCTATTTACATCGGCGGATCTTCGGCAGATGTCAGCTTGGTCGAGTATGTATGTAATAGGTGGCCAGCCGCGGCGGTAACCCACGTATTTGGTTGCCGCGAAGCTGAACCTATTGCTTTAGTCGACGCTAGAGAGGCTATTGCCAAGGCAAAGGCATTGGGTGAGTTGAAACTCCGTTATTTGGGCGAACCGCTACCGTTCCTGAAGACCCTGCAGACGGACAAGGGTTTATGGGTATCGGGGCCCAACGTCTCGGCGGAGGCACTGATCGATCCCAGCCGGGGGATCACGCCTACCCCCGATGAAAACACTGGATATGCGTGGCATCTGACCGGAGACCGCATCGAGGTTCGGGATGATGGCTGGTACTGGTCTGGTAGGGCCTCTCAATCTCTGGATATCTTCAATTTGGAGCAGCAGGCTTACCAGATCCTTGGCCACACCTGCGCCTTTGTTACGGAAAACCGCTTTGGCGCGAAACTACTTTTCACGGAAAACTGTCCGAAGGATAAAAGCAAAGTATTAGCAGCGCTACCAGGAATTGCCGGCGTGGTGAAATCCACCATGAGATATGACAAGTTGCGTACCGATCTCATCGACCGACGAGCAACTATCCGTCCATCACTTAACTTAAAGCGATGGCACCTCTTCCTAAGCGAACGGGCAAATCTCGTTGGGATTAGCATGATTGCCGCAGGTCCTGTGTTTGGTGGATTTGCCTTGAACGACAAAACCAGTAATTTAATTCTAGCCATACTGAGCTTTATTTTTGTCGCTGCCGGATTAGTACTCGCTCGCATTATGGATGAGTGCAAAGACTTTGAGAAAGACTGCGTCATAAATCCCTCGCGACCCCTACCAAGAGGACTGCTGAGTGCGACCGAAATGCGTCTTGGCGTTCATACCCTCACTGTAGTGATGACCATGATTGCGTTTGCTCTTGCCTATCTGCAGGCGACATGGGCAGCCATCATGGGACTTGGTGCTACGCTCTATTTGCTACTTATGGAGCGTGAATTTTTTGTAGGTGAAAGAATTGCTAAATCGCCAATTATTTATGCATTCGTCCATCAACTCCTTATCGTGCCACTTTACTTGTTGCCGCTTCTGGCCGTCCCGCGAAATGTCGAGCTCAGCCCCACGCTCATGGCTGGTTTTGTAGTAGCTAATCTCGGGGGGTCTATGGCCTACGAGATTTCCCGTAAGCTCAGCCCATCGGTAGCGACCAATGCTGGCACCTACCTCCAAGTTTATGGTCCGAGATTGACGAGCTATCTTCTCATGGCATGCGGAATTGCAACCGCAGTCGGTAGCGCCTCTATGCACACCATATCTCTTGGTGCACCTGCCGCCGCAGTTTTCCTTGCGATTGTGATCTACTGGCGTCGCCACCCAGAGAAGTACCGCCTGGTAGAGTCTGCCAGTCTTCTCGTCGGTCTAACCAACCTATGGGCTTTGACAATTTTATAAATTTTAAATTGCGACCAAAGGCCACGACTGGACGGGACATGCTAAGTACCTAAAGAAAATGGGTAAAAAGCCGATACTCTAAGAGAAAGGAGGGAGTCATGCATAAACTACTCCTAGCTCTTAACGCTACAATTCTGACCTTGGGCTGCAACAAGCTAGATAGGCCTACCTCGTCGAGCTCTGCTACCAGCACTGTCACTCGAGATCTCACCTTTGCCGGCGTGGAGTTCACTCCGCACGAGAGTCACCCTATCAAAGTTGCTTTAATCGATCGGGACCTTGATGCTCGAATATTTACGGCAGATATAAGTATTTCTTCTGGCAAATTCTCACTAAATAAAGAAAAGGTTCTTGTCGACGGGCATCGCTACTTCCTCGATTACTTTGCCGACGTTAACGGAAATCACAACTGCGACGCTCCACCTACAGATCATGTGTGGCGCATCCCAATTGACGCGGTGTCTAGCAATGTTAGCGTTACAGACACCCATAAAATGAATTTTCATGACTCCTGTTCGTCATTCAAAGACGTCTACGTTGGCCCCACTGGTGACATGACTATTCTGATAACCGGCCGTCTCCTACTTGGTGACAGTGTCACGGATGCCCAAGGAATGACCCAAGGACAAGCGCTAGTGGGAGCCAAGGTCTTTGTCGAGGGTTTAGCCGATCAGGATGCCGTGACAGACAGCAGCGGTGCTTTTCGCCTTGCCATTACCGTGCCCAAAGACATGGCTTTGAGCCAAACCGAAAAACGTCTCGTGATGTGGTACACCCAGCCTAAACCTGGTAAAACTTCCACCGACTGGGATATTGCGGAAGCACGCTTTGGTGCTATCAAATCAATCCCCCTCAGCGCCAACCTGAACGTTGGCGATCAAAGGCTGAGTCATACCAAGGCAGTGAAGTTTAGAGTAGTGAGTGCCGTGGATCAGGGCGGCATCAGCACGTGCTGGGTACGCAGCCCAGCAATGGGTGCCAATTTGGTGGTTTCGCTTGCCGCTGATGGCAACTACACCGTTGACTACCTACCACCTGGGTCCTATGAGCTCGCGGTCACATGCCAAGGCTACCAAAGTGTTAACACCACAATCAGCGTTGGCGAGGCTACAACTCGCAGTACGAGCGAAGTAGCGCCAGATGTGGTTGTTACGCCGAACAATTAAAAAGATCGCCTTAGCGGCACCAGGGCGTGCCGCCGGTGTTTACAAAACAGCTGCCACTAGAGTTTACAAAGCCGCCGAAACCACCGGAATGTCCACTGGTAGTGCAGCCGGAGGCAAACGCTGTCATTCCAACTAGCAGGGCAATAAACCAGGCCTTTGGACTCATTTTAAGTGACTTAGTGCGCATGTAATACCTCTAAGCAAAAATCAGAAAGATATTTGAGACTACATACGCCTACTTTTGCATGCCCCATGCCAAGATGATTTGCATGATTTTATCAATACTTACATTGGCCTATGTAACCAAGGGGCCGCTGAAACATTTGACAGTGTTTAGCCTCAAGCCAGCGGAAGGTTTTCTAAAGTACGGACACATCACACACAGTGGGGCGTCTCATCCTTGAGATATCGCGAAACCATTATAAAAATCAGGCGCCCTCATTGCACCTGCCTGATTTTTTTCCACAAAGAGAATTTGTTTGCCAATTAAGTTACTGTAAAGATTTCG
>Ga0078894_10002336_pt1 | contig 14392 bp, 7 predicted proteins | sample LauGreSu1BDMLBSD_2_FD_67506 | JGI IMG/M metagenome (GOLD analysis project Ga0078894, IMG submission 67506) | Freshwater lake microbial communities from Lake Michigan, USA - Su13.BD.MLB.SD (version 4) (version 4) | ecosystem: Environmental > Aquatic > Freshwater > Lake | place: Lake Michigan, USA...
ATATTGAATTGTAATCTTTTTATGTTATGAATGACTACGAAAATACCATCATGATCGTATAAATATTTTAATTTGGTAACGATTGTATCATTGGGTTCATCCGGTGTAATAATAATCAAAGTATCGTTTTTTGTTAATACATTTTCAATGACAAATAAATCTTCAATAATATCGTCTAAATTTTGCGGGCGTAATTGTTTCGCATTCAAATAATATTTAATATAAATTTTTCGGGTATCTTTCGTATGTTGTATTAACATATCCAATTGATCGTTTGTATTCATTGCATCAATTTCATTAATAGTGAATTTATCATAATCGGTTACATTATAATCTTGATAATCTAATATTTCTAAAATAGTTTTTCTGGATTTATATATACTTAAAACGCGATTACTGGACGTTGACATTTTACTAAAATATTATAATATATGTTTATGTTATTTTATAATATTTTGATATTAATAAATTCAATTTTATACTTTTTTAATGATTAACTTAGTAAAATCTATTTTATCATCTTTTGGCTCTTCTCCTCCGGACTGGGGGTGGGAATTATCCGCTTTCACTTTAATCGTAGGTAAATTATGTGACATAGTTGCTAAATCAGTAATCGTATTTAATTTGCCGCCTTCTATAACGTTATTCTCTACCGCACCACCAATCATTTCGTTTGTATTATTCGGTTGAGCGTCCGTTGATAAATCATAACCACCGTTATTTATTCGAATGACGGGATTAAAGTTGATTGCAGGGGTAGAAGCCCCCATAGTATTTATATTTGGTTTTTGAACGTGTCCTCCGCCATTCATTAGATGATTGACGCCAGTGATTGGTTCCGCATTACGTTCACTATATGCGAAATCTTCCGGTCTATATATATCCATTTCCGTTACCACTTTGATACTATCTTTATCTTCAATGCCTTGTAAGTTCTCGGTTTCAATGGTTATAAATCGGTCGCCTATGTTTCTGATTTTCCATATTCTTCCTACTAAATTATCGCCGCGGAAATATACAATATCACCTACATTCATATTAAAACCCGTGGTTGTTGGAGCCATTGGTGGACTATATGAATCATTATTTGGTGCCATTGGTGGACTATATGAATCGTTCTTTGGTGCATAAGGTGGACTATATGAATCGTTCTTTGGCACATAAGGTGGACTATCAGAAGGAGCATAGGGTGGCGAATTGTCGTCTGAATCAGGTACGTCGTAGAGTGCTTTTAACATTCTATCATCTCCCTCCTCAACAAAATTTGTATGTTTGTCCTGCTCCCTCATAGGTAAATTATCAGGATTTTCCGGTGTATAAGCGTCGCCTGGTGTTTTTGGGTGTTTCATAGAATCTGTCAAATTTTTCTTTATTTCGTTGATAATTTTTTGTGGTTCAATATTGGTAGTATACATTAATTTATCCATATTTTTAGAATAGGTAAGGTTCTCCAATTGATCTATATTTTCTTCCGTAATAATTCTCATTTGTATATTCATCGTTTGTAATTCTTGTATTAATAATTTTAATGAATAAGGAATATTTACGACACTGAAACTACGTCCGTATTTTGTTACATTATCAATATGCATATCTTTGTTATCCATAGATCCAATGAATTTAATTGGACCATCTGCCATAGGACTCATAAATATATTCTTGGATGGGTTATAAACAGCTAACAACCCAGTCTTGTTACAAACAGCCATATAGTAATTATCACCTCTTTCCATCATGGATTCGCGTAAAAATTCCGTAGCACCATGTGATATAACCGAATCACGTTCCATTTCACCTATACGTAAACCACCGTCGTTTGCTCTACCGGATACAGGTTGTTTTGTCATAGCAGTTCTTGGACCCAATGCTCGATAATTGATTTTATCTTTTACCATGTGTTTTAACCGCATATAGTAGTTTGGACCAATGAAAATCTCGGCTTCAATTTGTTCTCCAGTCATACCGTTATATAAGACTTCATTACCACTGGAATGATAACCAATCTTTGGTAAAAGTTCTCCGAAAACACCGATTTTGGAGCCTTTGTTATTAAAGGCCGTACAATCACTGAATCCACCATAATATGCAGAGGCTTTACCAATAATACATTCTACTAAATGACCGATTGTCATACGTGATGGTATAGCATGTGGGTTTACAATTAAATCTGGACGGATACCGTCCTTTGTAAAGGGCATATCTTCTTCGGGGATCACTAAACCAATGGTTCCTTTTTGACCGGCACGTGATGCCATTTTGTCACCAATATTTGGTATACGTTCTTCACGAATACGAACTTTGGCAATACGCTTACCTTCTTCACTTTCGGTAATAAATGTTTTGTCTACGATTCCCAATTGACCTTTTTTCGTGGTTTTTGATAAATCCACTTTTTTCGTTTGGTTCTCGGAACTGGATGCGGCTAAACCAATAATAATGGTTTTATCATCGACCTGTGTACCTTCCTTGATTAAACCATATTTGTCTAATTTACTATAATCGTGTCCGTCTTTTTTACCGACCACTGTGGCGTCTTTTTCAATATTGGTAAATAATTTCTCAACCACTACTGGACCTGCTTTTGTTTTTTCTTCATGACTTTCATAACAACTATAATAAGTCGTCCGAAACAAACCGCGTTTCAATGCTCCTTCATTAATCAAAATCGCATCTTCTACATTATAACCAGTATAACACATAATTGCTACAATTGCGTTCTCGCCATATGGGTTCTCTTCATTATTGATATATTCCAAATAACGAGATTTCACTAAGGGGACTTGACCGTTGTTTAATACAACCGCCGTCTTATCCATACGAACTTGGTGATTGGTATGATACATCGAACATGCTTGTTTACTTTGACCGCATGAAAATGAATTACGAGTAGCAGGGTTGTTTTCCGGAAAAATAATCATATTACACATCATACCAAAAATAAACGATTCATGGATTTCCAAATGAGTAAATTTATTCGTATTGTCTTTTTCCAAATGTTCTCCATTTAACGCAATTAATAAATCCTCACTTTCACTACAATCGATATAGTCAATGATGGCTTTGTATTTTTCAAATCGTTCGGATTTATGTGGGTTGGTTTCACTGGCAATGCCTTCATATAATTCATTTAATTCATACATTTTATAATCATTGGGTTTAAAGTTCTCTATTTTCTTTTTATTAAATCCAGAAATTAATTCGTTCCAGGTAAAATTATCGTCATCCACCCGTTTTAATATCTCCTTATTTTCATAAGATAATTTGTTGGTTTTATTATCGCGATAGAAAATAGGTCTACATAATCGTCCACCATCAGTATAGATAAAAATAGTCTGTTGTTTGATATCAAAGGTAACACTCACATAAATAGGTATTAATGCGTTTCTACGGTATAATTTGATTTCTTCTACTGCTTCAAATGGGTCGGTTGAAATAGACCCCGCCCATAAACCATTCAATATAATTTTTGTCATATTGGATAAAATCGCCGGGGTACAATCTTCCAATAATCGCATATCTATTTTTTCACGTAACCAATGGATAAAAGGTTCTCGTGAAATACCTTGTGAAATATAAGTAGAAATAGATAAATGTTTATGAATACCAATATTTGCACCATCGGGAGTATCAATCGGATCAAAATATCCCCATTGACTACTATTTAATACACGTGGACCGACCAATTTTACACTGGAATCCAAGGGCAAATTCGTTTTTCGTAAATGACTCAACATAGAATTATGCGAAAGTCTATTTAAATCCTGTACTACACCGATGCGTTTGGTATGAGTTTGCGAACCCCAATTACCTTTGAATGCTTTTTTAAATCCATCATTCACAATACGATTACTAAAAATTTCTTTATAAGTTTGTTTTACGAGAACATCTAAATGTCTTTCATAAATAGATTTATTAAAATGTAAAATGGATTCAAATGCTAAACTGATTTGTCGTTGTTGGATGGTATAATATTCACGGAATAAATCATACATAAGTGTGCCGACCAATTCTAACCGTTTGTATTTGAAATTATCACGGTCGGTGGGTTGTTCTAATCCGGTATATACGGATAATAATTTGAATACAATATGTCCCAAATAATAGGCTTTGTTTAAAAAGTTGGTTTCACCAATATGTGGTAAGAAATAATCGGATAATATTTCCAACGCGTTTGCCAATGTTTTGCCTTTGGTTAATAAGGCAATATAATTCAATGCCGCATGTTGAGTCATAATAGCTCCGGCGTCGTGAACGGATGGAATGAATAAATCCATGATAGATTCGTATTTATTTAAATCCAATAAACACATTGTAATGATTTGTTTATCGGTAAGAATACCTAATGCACGAAATACAATAAAGAGAGGAACGGGTTTACGAACATTCGGAATATTCACTACTATATTTTTATTGGTATAACTTTTGGTAGGCGCCATGATTTTCACCGATAGGGTACGAATGGGTTTGGCGACATTTTCGGAAACCGATTTGATTTCCGCCGAATATAAGACTTCTTCATCATTTACATCGCGAATATATAACATATTATCCGCGAATTTTTCTTGGGTGACAACTGTTTTTTCTTTACCATCAATAATAAAATATCCACCTACATCATTCATACATTCACCCATAGTATGTCTTATTTCACGAGTAAGACCGGATAGTACACAAAAATCGGATTGGACCATAACGGGAAATTTACCCAAATATATTTTTTCCAAAGTCATGGTGGTTTTTTGGACGTTGCCCGAAATGGATTTTTCAGTCGCTTCTCGAATAACTGCATTATCATGAGTCGTTAGACCACTTTTGTTGGTTCTTCTTTTTTTTGGTTTATCAGCTGGGGCGCCACCTTCTAATAATTCCTTTTCTTTCTGTTCTCTTATTTGTTGGCGATTTTCTTGGATGCGTTCTTCGGTTAATTTTCCACCACCTTCTATTTCTTCTATAGCAGAGTCGGTGAATGCCATAAATTTTTGTTTCTTTTGATTTGCACGTTTTTTTTTAAGTAATCCAGTATCTTCCTGGTCGCTATCGCTACTATATTCGGTTATTTCACCTCCTTCAAACTCGGGGTCTTCTCTGATTTTTGCTGGAATAATTGTTTTAGGAACTTCACCTTCTTCTAAAATATCAATAAATTCAATATCAATATCGTAATGGATCGTCATTCCATAGGTCATATTTCGTAAACGGGCTTCATTGGGGAACATGAAATGAGTATTATTTTCATCATAAATAACCGGTTTTCCAAAATAAATTTTACTACCGTCTTTACCACCTAAATACATGATGCATTGTGAACGGTAATCATCTATTTTATCATCGCGTCTGGCGAGAATTTTAATAGGGTTTTTTTCTTTAAAAATTTTGAAAATGCCGTTTTTGAAAAAATCATTATACGATTCAACATGGTGGCGTACTAATGCTTGGGGATTGTCTGTAAAATATTTATCTATTAATTTCCATACAGTTGAATTTTCCATTATATATAAATTATGGAATATATTTATTTATCAGACTTAATAGTTTAATTATAAGATTTTTATATGGTTTTCTAAATATTTGATAAAAATACTGCGTTTTTGATTAGATATTGTAATTCTGTAAATATTATAATAATTGCAATTTATTAGACATGTGCACATTTAAAATGCCGATTATTCGTTTGATTTTATTTTATTTTTACTTACAAGATTATATAAATGTCATATCATGAGTTTTTGTCTTTACTTGATAGTAATAAAATAAAAACGATATTTGAATTAGGTAGTCGTGATTTAATTGACGCAATTAAATTATTAGATTATTTTAAAGACAGTAAAGCGTATGCGTTTGAGTGTAACCCTGATTGCTTAATTCATTGTCATAATAATATAAATAAGTTAGATGAAATACAAAAGAAAAGACTAATATTAGTTGATAAAGCAGTATCAATTAATAATGGTAAGGTTTCATTTTATCCATTTGATTTACAAAAATATAATAATATGGGTGCTTCATCTATGTTAAAAATTGACTTTTCAGTTAGAAATAAAGATGACCCCGATTATAATAGAGAAAATCCACAGAAAGAAATTATTGTCGATGGCATAAGATTAGATACGTTTATTGATGAAAATTATATTGAAAATATTGATTTATTATGTATTGATTTACAAGGGTATGAATTAAATGCTATAAAAAGTTTAGGAAATCATTTACATAAAGTTAAATATATAATAACTGAATGTAGTATAATGTCTACATATACTAATGGTGATACCTTCAAAGAATTAAATGATTATTTAACTAATTATAATTTTAAGTATACTTCAAGTAATAAATTTCACAACAATTTTCCTGACTTAACGTTATCTGGTTTTTCAGAATTTGATTCTTTATTTGTAAATCAATCGGTGTTTTAAATTTGTAAAGGTGTAAAAATATGCAAAGGTTTAAAAAATATTTAGCAAAAATTATTTTTTCTTTGAATATAATATACAATGAATAAGTTTGTTGAACTACTTGTGGGCCCTGTCGGCAAAGAATGGTGTTTAATCAGTTTCATCTTAGTAATTATCGCGTTAATCAGTTTTGTAGGTGCTTTATTCGGTGCTCTTTTAGCAATCTTTAAACTAAAGAAATTTAGTTTCACAACTATCTTCTCTATTGTATTTGCTCTATTATTGAGTGGAATGGCATACATGCAAACACGTGTGATTTACACTATGTGTTTAAATTCCGTAAAATAATTTAGTAAATAAAAATCTTTTGATAAGTTATAAATGAACGATATCATTGATAACTTATTTTCACCATTAGGAAAAGAATATTGCCAGTTCTTTTACTATTTATCTATTTTGGGATTTATATTTATGGCAATTGTATTATTATCCGCTTTATTCATCGGCATCACTAAGGGTAAAGGAATGCAATTTTATTTAAAAATGCTGTCATTAGCATTGGGGTATGGTATTTTCTATTTCCAAAATAGATTATTATATACGATGTGTAACAAATAAATAAAATGTTCGTTTAGCGATATAAAAAATTTTTTAGATATAATATAAAATTATGGATATTTTATATTATAGTAATTATTGTAAGCATTCGCAAAAAGTACTACAAACCTTATCAAAAACAACCATTACAGATAAAATCAGTTTTATATGTATAGATAAACGTGTAAGAGACCCTACGAATCATCAATTATATATTCAGTTGGAAAACGGCACCAAAGTAATCATGCCGCCAAATATACATAGTGTTCCGGCACTACTATTAGTAAAGAAAAATTATAATGTTATTTATGGAGGTGATGATATAATACAACATTTTCAATCCGATATAACCACAATGTCAGATAATGCTACGAGAACAACCGGAGAACCTATGGCATATGTATTTGGAGGTAATCCTTCGTCGAATATCGTATCCGAACAATATACATATTACGATATGTCACCTGAAGAGTTGAGTAGTAAGGGTAAAGGCGGAATGAGACAAATGCATAATTATGTTTCTATATCCAATGGCCCAAATTATATTAATACCCCGCCGGATACATACCGTCCCGATAAATTATCAAATAGTGTTACGATTGAAAATTTACAAAAATTAAGGGATGGTGAGATACCGATGAATAATAAACCGGCATTTAGTATTTAGTATTTCGTAAAAAATAATATAAAAATGTATTATTAATTATAATAACATGACAGATAAATCGTCTATTTTAAAGGCATTCAATAATCATTTTTTTGATTTTTTAGATGATATCATTGGTATTTTTCCCGAAAATAAAGATTTACCGGTATCAAGAAATTCATTTGATATGATTAAACGTGCAAATCCAACTGCAATTATTAAAGCTTGGTATAAATTTATATATATGCCATATTTTGAGGTAATTAGTAGAGGAGAAATCGAGTTTTTTTATGAAAAAGATTATAATGAAGATATAGGCCATTTAGCAAATTCACAAAATATCATGGCTATTATTGATACATTGCGACAACCAGTAAAAGAAATGAGTGATACAAATAAAGCTCATACCATGAAATATCTACAAAATTTGAGTAAATTATCAAATATCTATTCTACTATGTAGAACCATAAAATATAATTACTTTTCGATAAGTAATTATATTCGTAAACAATTAACACTTATGATGTTTATTGATTCATGCGTCTATCGTAATGTAGATGGTAAATCAATTCGCGTGGTTCCATTTTCTCAAAATAGTCCTTTATCACTCGGATGCGAATAATCATTGGCTCATCTGTTTGTAAAGAAGGCAAATATAATTCGTGATGAATTTTATAAATATGTGTAAAATATTTCTTGGAAATTTTCACGTTTTGTTTTTGTACGTAATATGTCACATAAGAGGTATGAACGTTTGATATAAAATCATTATATTCTTGACGGAAGTTGAAAAATACATGTTTATATTGCGGAAAATAATACAAAAAATCTTTGACTTTACCCATTCGACGTAAACATAAATATTGATATTGTAAATTAGGATTGTTACCGCGTAATGTTTTGATAGAATCATATGTAGGATTCTTGATAGCGGAACGTTCGCCATTTTCCATATTGGTAAGCATGACCCCTAATTTATTATAATCCGTTTGGATAGATGTAAATTCGTTGGTAATATCCTCATACGTTTTAAACATATAACTGATTGGAAAATGAATCACGCCATTACTATATTGAAAAATACGCCAGCTCTCATATTCCGTAGGTCTTATATATTTCACCGTATTATTATTCTTTATTTCATATACTGCGACTAAATAGACTTTTGGCTCGGTGATTTTTAATACAATATGATTATCTGGATGTTGTAAGACAAAACTATAAGAATACGTTTTTGGTAAATATTCCAATAATGATAGTTCATTTAATTTTTGTCCTTCTACACATCGTAAGCCATCTAAAAACATTTGGTAAAAAGATGGTTGTTTTTTCGTTTTATCCGGGTCTTCTTCGTATTGATTTCTATAATAAAAATACGAACCACCAACTGCACCACGAGTGGTTATATCCCATTCGTTGGTACGATTATCATAAAATAAATTAATCATCGTGCCTTCAATGATTTCATTTACGTAAATATTGTCATTTAATTCGGTATGTTTTTCTTTAAATTTTTCAATATCCGTAGATTTAGATGGGGAAAAGGTAAGAATTTTATTATCCGGAGAGGCAACAACGATTGATCTATACAATTTGGAAAAGATGTCGTCATTACATAAAATATTTTTATCATAATTTAAAATTTTATAATCTATACCATTTTTGGAATAAGTTTTTGTTTTAATTATCGTTTGAGAATAATTTTCAGTATCAATATAATATTCGTTTGTTTCTAATAAGGATTGAGACATGGTTTAAATATTATATTATTTACAGTGTTATCTTTAATTGCTTTATTATAATAATTATTGATATTGGACGGATATTACATGAATAATGGATGAAATATAATTTAGTATAATTCCCAATATAAAATTTTAACATTATATAATAAATGGCAGAAGAAGAAAAAGTAATTGAAATGGAGAACATTGAAACAACCCCTGACTCAGAAAAAACGAAATCGCCATTGAGTTCATTATCATTAGAATTAGGAGATATCATATCTATCATAGCACCTACCAATCCTGAAATTAATGATATGTCATGGTTAATCACTTATATAGATAATACCAAAATAATACTCGTTAATATAAGTAAATTAAACACCCACCAATTAAATATTGGTAAGGATGGTATGATTACGGATGAAAGTATTACTGAAATACAATTATTAAGTAGAAGTGACGAAAAAGGGTTTGCCAGAATTAATAATTTATTACCAAACACATGGATTGATATACATTTCGGTGGTGAAATACCATTAACTTTAACCGGTCAAATCACGAATTTAGAAGAAGATATGATTGAATTAACTACATATCCTAATTTAGACGTACTTTATATTGATTTTGCTTATAAAGGAATTCCAGAAGATATACCTATTGAAAAAATAGTGATTCGTCAAAAACCTATATCGGTGAAACAAAATTTAAATGAATTAACAACCACCGAAGAAGGAGAACCTGAATCTAAAATCGAATTGGCATCTACCACTATCACTGAAAGTGGCGATTATATTTTAAATATACCCGAAGATGCTACCCCTGATGATGTGTTTAAAGAAAAAATACAAGAAATGTATGCGGATGCCGAAGAAATCGTTTTTGGCGACTTTTTAGAAGATATTACAAACATTGTAGAAATACCATTACACGAACAACGATATAGTATAGAAGCACAAGTAAATGATTTAATGGATGAATTACTTTCTACTATACCCGACAGTAAACGCACAGTAGTCGTTTTAGGAAATATACATTTATTAATAGACCGTTTTAAACAATTAAGAGAACATTTCTCCAAATTTGATGAGAACCAAAGTGTATATGATTTTAAAAAAGTGGGACATACCCATAAACCACTGGTGGAAAGATTACATAATTTAGATACAAATTTAAAATGGATATTACCAGTGGTTTCTAACCGAAAACGATTGTATAATTTGACAACGGATATTGATTTAAATGATATAACCAATGAAAATGCAGGAGTGGATTTCCGTAGCATAGAATCTAAACAAAAAGAATATTATGATAAAGATGCCAAAAGTCGGTCTGTAAATTATTCTATATTGAATAATGAAATAAACAATTGTTTTACCCCATTTAGAGAACCCATGGATACGAAAAATGTGTTAGTATCCAAGCAAATCTCTGCCAATTTGGAAAGTATTATAGATAATTTGGGAGATTTTTATAGTAATATTGCGATAAGTACCAAAGGCGGAGCAGATGTACGAAAATCCCGATATGTTATTCAACGTTATAATTTGGGAATGACAAAAATGGCGGAAAAAATGATGAAAAACGGAAAGAAAATGTATTATCGTTCCAATATGACAGCTAACGATACAATGACAGTAAAATCATTGATTATGTTGCCATCACCGGTAATGAGGTTCTCAACGATTGATTTGCCAATGACAAGTATATTAGAAAAATCCAATTTACATAATCATTATTTTATGTTGCATAAGATTTTGAATAAAAAAACGGATATTATTTCAAATATCATTAGCGATTTCAATAATGAGATGGATTATGAAAATATAGAAAAAGAAACCAAACGCGAATTTTTATCAAAAATAGAAGAATTCGTATTGTCCGATGAATTAATGGAAGATGAAGACCGTTTCATTAACTTTTTAAATATTATTATTCCAAAAACCCGTTTATTGATTCGCGTGATACAAAAATATATTCATAATAAGTTCTCATTAGTCAATGTCGTACAATTTTTGGAACCATTCTTGGTATATACCAATGATATTAGTTATAAACAATATTTGGAAATCCGATATTTTATCAAAGAAAAAATCAAGGAAATCAAAAAGACGATTGTGGATAAGGGAAATAAAGTAAGTTTGCTACGTAATACCAAATATAACGTAGAACATAAATTGAATACAGTATTACATTTATTAGATGAGAACAAAACGTTCTCGGATTCTATTTTTGATACATATAAATTTTTATCCAAAGATAAATCCAATACGAAAATGAGTTCTTCTGAATTATTGGCAAAATATATCCAAATCGATAATGGTAATTATTATACCAATTTGTTAAAATCGTTATTGATTCCTTTAATGACCCCGAATAATTTGACCGATTTATTAGCCAAACCAAAGATTGATGAAATGACTGATGTGGATAAAATCAAACCCAAAGAATGTATACGCCGATATTTGGCAAAAAGATATGGTAGTGTCAAAGAATTACAAAAAGACGATAACCATGATGAAGTATATTTTGATAAAGATTTTGATGATACGGTCTATGATATTTTAAATAAATACAAAGACGAACAGAAGAAAATGACACCTGAACTGTTTGCTGAATTCTTAATGGAGAACCTCATACAAAAACATGATTGTCCGAAAAGTATGGCAAAAGAAATGGCGGAAACTTTAATTGCGAAGAGAAAGTTGGTGCGCGATGGTGATTATGCCATGTTGGAAATAATCCCTTCTTTACCCTCCGATATAGATGAAATGCAATTGTCAGAGAAAGAAAAAGAAGAAATAGAAAACGAAAAAGATTTACGTAAGAAAATCAAATATTATCGCCGTTTAAAAAATCATTGGGTGCATGATGATAAAATAGACGAAGAATCGTTTTTAGATAATAATACATTGTTTTGTAATATAAGTGAGAACTGTTATAAAAATACCAAAAATAATATTTGCGAAACAGTCAATGATACCGCTGCCCGAATGAAAAAGATATCGCGCGAAAAATTAATGGGTGAATTTGATAAACGATATGCGATAACCATTGAAGATTTGGAACAAGAATTTGAAAAGGAAATCGCCGCAAATAGGAAAAAATTACTCAAAAAACAAATATTGAATGATTTACAAGTGAATAAAGCTAGTCATTTAGCCTATGAAATCGGTAAATTAACCAAACCTACGGAATTGGTCCTTTCTCCTTATCGCCAAATCAAAGAAATGATTTTATCTCAAGATGATTTCACAAAACAACAACATGATATTCTATTGTTTGTGGATAATTTTTGCCGTGAACCAATGATAGACCAATTGAAAGAAAGCGAACATTGGTTATATTGTATTGATACGAATACTCCTTTGTTACCTGTATTTAAACATAGTTTGGCGGTTTGTTTTGTAAATGGCGGGGATTACGCAGCGAAATTAGACGAAATATGTAGTCAAATTGGGTTGGAACAAGGTGATTCCATTGTAGATAAATTTACTGGTGAAGTGATACGTAAATTAGATTTTAGTTCAGAAGAAGGATATGATGAAGCGGGTTTCAAAATTACAACCCATGATATTATGGAAAAAGATATAGGCGATTTACTAACGGAAGCAGTTACCATGTCAAAACAACCCGAAAAAGTATTTGAAAATGAAATTACGATGATGATATATAATGTCTTTAAAGCGATTTGTACGAATATTGATTTACCACAATTAGGCATAGATTCTATGGAGGGATTTGTATTGAGAACCGTTACAGAAATCATGAATAAAGCGATTAAAACGGAAGAATCATATAATGAATTCGTAATAAAAGAGAAAAAACGTGCCGATGTGAAAATGGATCCTTATGGTATTTATTATAATGAAATGGTGATTGTTATTATTGCCAGTGTCATTTTAGTCGCTATACAAACCGCAGTTCCATCCTTCCAAATCAATCGCACTTTCCCCGGATGTTTACGCTCGTTCAGTGGTTATCCATTGGGTGGGGTGGAAGATATGACTGGATTACAATATATCGCATGTGTTACCGATAAAACCAAAAGTCCGGCCAAACCATGGAATGCTATAGAGAAATTAAATGCCAAAAAATTGGAAAAACGTATACAATTCATTATAGAAAAATATGTCATGAACCGTATTGATATACAAGATTTATATACCAAAAAACGCGAATATATTATTTTAAATCCCGATTCCGTTTCCGTAGAAGAACATAGTATTACCAAGTGGCATCATTATATGCCACCGGTTGTGGAATATCGTATTACGAATTCGTTGAAAAATATTTCGTCCGATTTCCAATCTGAATTACTGAGATTACTAACCGATGGTAAAGCTAATCAACATGAATATTATAATATAGTAAAAAGTAAAGCCGCCCAATTTGGTTATGCTATTATTGAACGAATCAATAAAGTGGTAAAAACAAAGGATTTAGTATTAAAGACCAGTACGATGGTTCCCTTTATGGAAAACGCGTGTTGTAATGAAAACAATACCACCAATCCAATGATCTATTTTATTAAGGAAGATGAGAACATTAAAGTAGATATCGTTGCCGCCAAAAAATTAAGAATATTAATCACCGATGTAAAAGCGCTATCCAAGGCGTCTATTATCTATCATCGCGAATTTACTGGTATAAAATATCCCGAAGTACCTATCGGGCATTTAGAAGAGAACATTTATGCGGCATTTATCCATTATTGTAATTTCGATCGTAATTTACCTATACCCGAACATTATAAAATCATATGTAGTGAAAAACCCGCGGGATATAATGCATTATGGACCATACAAGAAAAAGTAGAATTTTTAAAGAAACATGGAAAGCGTTATACCGTAGATAATCTATATCAGTTAATGAATTTAGTAGAAGACAAAAACCGCGTAACAATTAAACGGAATATAGAATTTCATGCCATAAATGTGTTGACTGATATTTTGGAAAGTTTAGATCGCGAAGATTCATTATTAATTAATGAAAAAATGCGAGAACATTTACATAAAGTAATTGAAAAATACAA
>Ga0078894_10002337_pt1 | contig 14391 bp, 12 predicted proteins | sample LauGreSu1BDMLBSD_2_FD_67506 | JGI IMG/M metagenome (GOLD analysis project Ga0078894, IMG submission 67506) | Freshwater lake microbial communities from Lake Michigan, USA - Su13.BD.MLB.SD (version 4) (version 4) | ecosystem: Environmental > Aquatic > Freshwater > Lake | place: Lake Michigan...
GGGAATGACGTCGATGGGCTTTTCGATCATAGTTCCTGTCAAAGAGATCAATGCCTATATCCACGAATCCGTCCCAATCACACTCGGCCTCGACTACGACGAATTTGAGATCATCATCTTACCTAATGATCCCGTCGATCTTGAGACCCTCCCGGACTATTTAAGGCATCCCAAGGTCCGTATTATTGCGTCGGGCCGCGTGAGCCCAGCAATTAAGCGCGACCTAGGCGCCGCTAATAGCCGCTATGAATTTCTTGCGTTCCTCGACGACGACGCCTATCCACGCCGTGACTGGCTAAAGGTGGCTGAGTCCACCTTCTCCGTCCAGCAAGTAGAGGCCCTCGGTGGCCCTGGCGTAACGCCGACCGATAGTTCGCTTGGTGAGCAGGCGTCAGGTCTCTTTTATGAGTCCTTGATTGGTGGTGGGGGCCTTGCATACCGCTATAGGTCTGTTGCCGAGTCCTTCCTTGTCGATGATTATCCAACCGTTAACCTAATTGTAAAGAAGTCTGCCTTTGAAGCTATCGGTGGATTCGACAACGAATACTGGCCTGGAGAGGATACAAAATTTTGCCTAGATTTAGTTAATGCTGGCTTCAAGATACTATATGTCCCAAATCTAGTGGTTTGGCACCATCGACGGCAGCTCCTATTCCCTCACCTAAAGCAGGTTGGTGGTTACGGAAGACATCGGGGATATTTTGTACGAATTTTCCCCCAAACATCGCGAAGGATCACATATTTCGTACCTAGCCTTTTTGCCCTCGGCAATTTAGTTCTCGTCATTCTGTCGCTATTCTACCCTATGGTTTTCAAAGCATGGATTGCCGGACTTAGCTTTTATCTGCTGGCAAGCGTCTTAGATATTTTTCTCCGCACCCGTAGTGTTGTGCTCGGCGTCTTAACAAGCATTGTGACCTACTTTTCTCATATGACATACGGTTTCATGTTTATTCGCGGTCTTACATCGACCTCTCATTTCCGCAGTCAACTCAGATGATTTCTATGTAATAAGGAATACTCATGCGGTCTGGCTTACACAAAGTCATCGGGATCGACAGACTCACCGATCTCACCTACATGCTACGTCTTGAGCGCAATGACATGAGTTTTGTACCAGGGCAGTGTTTTAACTTAGGCTTACCCGATACTGCGGTTAATCGCGAGTATTCTTCATATTCTGGCATCTATGACGAAGAGCTGCAGTTTTTAATTCGCCAGGTTGAAGGCGGACAGGTCAGTCCGAAATTTAAACATTTGCGGGCCGGTGACACGGTTGAGGTTGATGGTGCCTACGGCATGTTTGTGATTGATCCCGAATTGATAGAGACACGTAAGTTCTATTTTATCGCTACGGGCACTGGTATCGCGCCATTTCACTGCTTCGCTAAGTCCTACCGTAACCTTGACTACCAACTGATTCACGGCACTCGCCATGGGAATGAATGTTACCACCGCCAAGACTACGAAAAAGGTCGATACATTAACTGCTCAACGGCAGACAGTAACAGTGAGTTTCACGGTCGTGTGACCGACTACTTAAAGGCTAACCCGCCGCCGGTGGATGCAATGTTTTATCTATGCGGTAATCGCAATATGATCAACGAAGCTTACGACATACTTAGGTCTCACGCTATTTCTAGCAGCCAAATCATAACCGAAGTGTTCTTCTAAAAAAAAGGAGTGGCCGTGAAGGTTGCTATATCCTACCCACCGATCATCAACGACCGCGGCCAAAAGGCCATGGTGTCACAAAACCGCAATGTACAATTTTTTAAAACACCAACCTACCTCCTACCTGTCGTTCATGCTCAGGCTGCCACCTGGCTGAAAAAGTTAGGATTCGAAGTAATTTGGGATGACGGCAATGCCCAACTCAAGACCTATGACAAGTGGTACCAGGATCTGGTAGCAATGGCTCCCGATGTGGTTGTGTTTGAAAGCACAACTCCCGTCATGAACTTCTACTGGCGAACGACGTCTCAGCTTAAAAAGGCATTGCCAAACACAGTCTTTATTATGACTGGTTACCATTCGATGCGCAGACCTGAGGAGACACTTGAGGAAGCTCCGTTTGACATTGTGCTGCGGAGTAATCATGTCGATTTTGTCCTATCAAAGCTCATTCCAGCTATTGCTGGCGACTCTGACTGGCGACAGAACTGCGATATTGAAGGACTGGTGATCAGAGAGGCAAGTGGCAAATTTAGGTCCACTGGTCACTTCAGGCAGGTGGAACCCCTCGAGCGATCCCCGATCATCGACCGTGACCTAGTTGCATGGCGCAACTACGCATTCGAGAACGGCAACTACCTCCAAACTCCCGGCACCTACGCAACAAGTGTGGTTCGTGACTGCATGTTTGGTAAGTGCACCTTCTGCCGGTATAACGGTCCTGATCTCACCTTTTCCATCTTACCGGTAGAGAAAAGTCTAGACGAATACGAGCGCCTGATTAATGACTACGGCGTCAAGGAAATCTTTGACGACTCGGGTGTCTGGTACCGCGGCAAGGAGGCTAGGGAGTTTGCTGAGGGCATCATTAAGCGAGGTTTGCATAAAAAAGGCTGCTACTTCGGCTTTAATACCCGCTTCGAGTATCTAGACAAAGACACCATCGAACTTCTTGCTAAAGCCAACTTCCGATTTGTCCTAATCGGACTTGAGGCAGCTGACGAGGAGACTCTGGTTAAACTAAATAAAGGCTACCAACTCCAGCACGTTGAGCGCAGCCTCAAGTGGATGAGTGACGCAGGTCTTCACCCACACCTTACAGTCATGGTTGGCTACTATTGGCAAACGAGGGAACAGCTACGTCAGACCGTAGACTTCGTAAAGAGCCTCATGTTCCGCGGCCTAGCCCGCACCATGCAAGTCACTCTTTGCACGCCACTCGACTTCACGCCTTACCATTTAGAGTGCATCAGTAAAGATGTCATGCTGACCAAGAACTACGATGACTTCGACATGAGTAAGCTCATTGTCAAGACACCGATCCCTCATTCCGAATACTACGATGCCGTCAAAGAACTCTATGGCATTGCATTTCATCCAAAGTTTTTACTGCGTCAGGTACGCTTCCTGCTAACATTCCGCAAGCGTGATTGGCAGTTCCTGTTTACCTATGGGATTCGAGCAATTCGACGAGTTCGTAACCACATTTTCAACCTGACTAGCGCTGATGCAGAGCCAAAGCAAGGTACGCTCAACCCTCCCGCCGGTAACTCACTCACCTAGGCTGTGATAGTTTTAGACAAAGCTATGTGATTTGGACTAGCTTCTAGTGTTAGGATAGCCCTATACCTACACTTAGGGTGAAGAGCCCGCGGAGCCGTTCATGGAAGATCCAATCACAGTGCAGTGCCCCTGGTGTGGCGAGGCGTTCGTTACATTTTTTGATGCGTCTGCGGGCGCGCAGAGCTACATCGAGGATTGTCAGGTTTGTTGTCGGCCGATTGACATGCGCTTTAGGGAATCAATGGACGGATCTTACGAATGCGACAGCAGAAGATCCTCTTAGATCTCGGACATATCGCTCAATCATACCCAACTAACGGCGCCATCAAAGCCGTTTAAGATAAATACACTTATCGTCACCGTCTGCGTAATAGTCGGGAACCTTGGCGACTAATTTGTAGCCCACTTTTAAATAAAGTTTGCGGGCACTCGCGAACAGCGGTGAGGCTGAAGTTTCGATGATGATTTGCCGACCACCCTCCGCCTTGATCGCGCGTTCAGCAGCGCTCAGCATGTTGCTGCCGATGCCTTGGCCGTGTGCGTCTTTATGCACAGCGATCCAGTAAACATACCAGGAACCGCGAGTGATCGGAGCAGGACTAAGTTGAATAAATCCTGTGACCTGCTTGTCCGCTGACTCAGAGACATAGATCTTGTCGCCGGCGCTATCATCGCAAGTATTGAGATCTACGAGAAGTGACTCCAGCTCATCATCGGTGAAGACTCCAACTGATTCGCTAAGATCAATAATTCGGCTAAAATCATCATGTCTAGCGATTCGCGTAGTAGACAAGGTTTGATTAAGAGGATTTTTTTGTGTGATCAATTCCATCTGGTTCCTATAAGTTCAAGTCCTGCTCTTATTCGACGATGCTGCTCCACTTCACGCCCTAACCTTCCCGACGCGCAGCTAGTCAGCGGGGGAGAGAGCTGGGGTGACAAATTCAGCAAGTAGCATATTTGAGATAGATTTGTTCCCGGCCTCATCTTGCGCAATGACTCGGTAATACATGACTCCGTTAGCTTCAGCAGCTGATTTTCTTAGCTGCATTGAGTTGCGCCCCTTTACTGAAGGCACCTCTCCCGACGCCGCGGGATTTTGGCATTTGCCAAGAGTGTCGATGTCCGCAGCAGCCTTGCTTGAGCATGTAAAATAGGTCATCTGAGGTGGCGCAGTTACATTGTCGTGACTTTCCTGCCACTCCACCGTCACTAAGACACCAGCGGGATCACTCTGCATGATAACTCTCACGCCTGTCGGTTCAGCTGGACTTTCTGTGTCAACAATTACACCCTGACTGGCAGGAGAGAATTCCGAAGTGTTACCATTGGCATCAACAGCCTGTACCTTAGCAAAGTAACGCTGCCCGTTAAGCCCAGTGACTGTTTTAGACAGTCCTGCCAGATTGCCAGAAAAAAGGATCACTGGATCGGCAGAGTCCACCCCTGGACTAGCGATTTGTAGATTGTATGACACGATATTTGAGCCACCAGGCGTCACTCCCGGGTTGCTCCAGGAAAATGTGATTTCAGACCCATTGCGGGACGGTTGCATTAAATCTGGCACCTTTGGAGTTCTGGGGCTGGACTCTGCCACAGGGGAAGCAGCTTGCTTAGTCGCAGCACCTCCAGGAGATGGCATAGCTTGGAATTGATTCGTTTCAGACACATTTACCGGAGATGGAGCGGGCGCAGGTGAGATCGGCTTACAAGCACCGTTCAAAATGATGGCAGCTGTAATCAATATATCTTGCGCCTTCATGCGTGCCCCGACCCGTGAATGAGTGATGATGCATCATAACACTCTTGTGAGCTGAACTCCTGTTAGTATACAGAAATAATCATTCATGAATAAAGTGCATTGATCTGTCACGGTAAAATTGCAGGGCATAGTCCACATGCGCCTCCAAACTATCAAAAATGCGAAATCCTCGCTCCTTCAGTCCAAGTAGACCGAGCTCTGTGCAGGACAGCACAATACTGTCGAGTCGCTCGCGCCTAGCCCAATCGTCACAGAAAATTTGAAAGTCCTCGCGATCCTGATCATCGACACAGCCACGGACTAAGCGCTCCCAGATCACTCTATGGATCTCATCGCGTTCGGGGCGGGTGGGGATGCAGAGCTCAACACTAGCTGATTCCTCAATACGTCGCTTAAGAAATGGCTCCTCCATTGTCGGCCGAGTTCCCAAGAATCCAACGCGTTGACTTTGATTTTTAACCAGAGCAGAGGCGATTGCAGATCCCATGTGCAAAACGGGACGCTGCGTGGACGCTTCGATAATGCGCACAAACTTGTGAATGGTATTGCTGGCGATCACAAGAGCTTCGCAGCCACTTTGAGTCAGTATTAGTGCAGAGTTTACAATCTGATTTTCGACATCTTTCCATTGACCATTGGCTTGTGAACGCCCAATCATACCAAAATCATGTGAGTAAAGTAGAAGCGGAGCGGAACGGTCGCTGCCAAAGATGGAGGCAAAGCCCTCGTTTAATTTTTGGTAGTAAATCAGAGTTGAATGGTAGCTAAGGCCCCCGATCAAACCAAGTGTAGGTTGGGTAGGCTGGGTAGGGCTTTGAACTTTCGCCGTGGCACGTGCCATCAGATTAAATCTCCATCTCGGGATGTCACTCAGATATTTCTGCGGTATCAATCGCCCTGCATGCAGCGTCAAAACGTGCTTGACCATGCCCGCTAATCAAAGCTACGCGCTGACCGACGAGCCTTTGTTGATAGAATTCGATGACTTGCTCGCGCGAATCTGGAGACGACCTCACCGGGTCAGGTTGCCAAGGTAAATCCGGGCATAGTAAGAGGTATAAATCGTATTTAGCTTTGGCTGCCAGATCTTTGACCCACGCTGGACAACTGCCATAGAGTGTTTCCGCATAGAACACTGTCATGGCAATATCGGTGTCTACAAATAAATACTTCCCGGCATTCTTCTCCAAAGCCAATTCCTGCGCCCAGTGACCGCGAGCGATGGGTTCCACATCTGCGGCAGTCAATTCGCCGTCCTTTTGCATGGCGTAGGCTCGAGCATATTCAGGTACCCAAACCGTTTGGTAGTGAGCAGCCAGTTGCTGGCAGAGGGTGCTTTTCCCCGACGATTCAGGACCAATCACGGCAATTTTTCGGCACGCCGGCACTTTGCTTACTTGTGTCGCTGCCACTTTAGTCCTCGGTGATCGCTTTTAAAACTGAACCTAGTGCCCTCATATGCTTCACACTAACACAGTCAATGTGACGTCTGATATGTGTGTTTCTCCCTACTGGGCTGGCACTACTTTCACAGGGAACGTATTGCGACCGAGTTCTTACAAGCCGAAAAGTTACGTCTTGGGCTTGCGACATCTCTGGATCTGGTCAGGTTCGCGGCCAAGCTTACTGAAGACATCTTCCTCGACTGGAAGCCGTTCAGGATCGGTTCAAGGGTTGCATGCCAGATAGGGGTTTTTGTCTCTGGTGGCTAGTTTGTAGAGCAAGCCGATTTAACTGAACGGATCAAAACCCTATCGGACGGAAAGATGATGATCCTTAAGCGATCGCTTCTGAAGGGTAAACGGCGCTTTAATGTTGCAGCACAACTACTAACTTTTTTCAGTCAGACTTATGAATTGTCTCCCACCTCAAAGACCTCCTATAGGGACAGCACTGCGTCTGTGCAGCTTGCTAGTCCACAGCCACCAACAAAGCGTTCCTCCAACCCACTGACTAGACCCATAAAAATCCTAGCCAATTAAGATCCCCCAGCACTGACCGATACCCCATTTAGGGGAGGGAACGGCGATGATTAGCGTGGCTAAGGTCAATGTGGTGCAGCTGGATGAGGCCATGACGCGGCTACGCGACAGTGGTGCTTTCGACGCGGATTTACTAGCCAGGTTGGAGGCTTTCATCTGCACAGCGGATGACGCGATGCTGCATCGCATGAATCCGATGGTTGTGGCCTCGGAATTAGGCGTCACGCCGAGTGAGGCTACTCAACTGTACCTGCAAGGCAGCAAGGCCGGCCTTTTCACCCTGCACTGGGGTCTAGTGTGTCCACACTGCGGTGACGTTGTCCAAAGTGTTAACGCACTCGGTAAAGTCAGCAGTCATTTTGAGTGTCGTATCTGTAGCGTCAACGTTGCGGCAGATCTTGACGATTGCGTTGCAGTGACATTTAACGTAGCCGACAACATAAAACAAAATATGTTTAGCCATCCGGAGCAGCTCTCGATAGACGATTACCTCGGCCATCATCGCTTCGTCCACGCCGGACTCACGGTCGAAGGGGAGCCATATCGCAGCGTTTTTAGGCCGCTCGTGAGAGTTGCATCTTTTATCGAGCCCAGGTCCATGCAAGAGTTTGCGTTCGAGGTGGCTCCCGGGCGCCTACGCCTATTTGATTACCAAGCTGAAGACGGCTTATCACTAGATGTCGCCGGAAATCCCACCCACACCGAGCAGGTGCTCGATATTGAACTTGGCTCAGGTCGCCTACGCGCAAGTCGCCAAGACCTAGCTCCGGGACCGGTGCGACTACGCGTCAAATCGGACGAGCGCCGACGCCCCTTCACAGCCAATAATTTTCCGACCTACTGGGAGATGCCAACTCGCGTCAAACAGCCGATGCTGACTGGCAAGCTACTTCTGAATAACGCTACCTTTCGCCGCCTCTACGACCGAGACCTACTCGAGACTGCCGCCGGATTGACGATCAAGGACCTGACCTTTCTCTTTACCGACTTAAAGGGGTCAACCGAACTGTATGAACGAGTCGGCGACCTGCGCGCTTTTCAACTGGTCAACGACCACTTTCAGGCACTCGCTACGGCGATCTCCAGTCACCATGGCACTGTGGTCAAAACCATAGGCGATGCCGTCATGGCCACCTTCTTGACGCCACTCGACGCCCTCCAGGCAGCTGTGGCCATGCTTGATGCCATTGCTGTGTTCAACCGCAGCCTTGGCCGCGAGGAAATCATACTCAAGATCGGCATTCACACTGGAGCGGCCATCGCAGTCACCCAGAACGAGCGCCTCGACTACTTCGGACAAACCGTCAACGTCGCTGCCCGCGTCCAGGGGCTCGCCAACGCCGCGGAAATTTGCATTACCGAAGACGTAGCGCGCGCCGCCGACGTCCGCCCCCTCATGGGTATCCACCGTATAGTGACTGAGCGTGCGCACATCAAAGGTATCTCGGATCAAGTGCAGATTTACCGTCTGACACCAAAGGCGGCCCGGCGAGCAGCCTGACACCGGGCCCTTTCGTCAAGGAATCCAAGCATCGATATCGTGACGCAAGCTCCTAAATAGTGCGTTAAAGGGCGCCCCAGTGGCGCCGTAGTGCGCCCCCGGATAATCGCCACTCCAGTTCCAGGTTGAGGCGAAGATATCGAAGTGCACCATCGGCGTGATGGCAAACTCCTTGAGGAAATGCGCTGCTACGTTTGACCCACCGCCAATATTCGCAGCATCAGGCATGCGTCCCATATTTGTCAGGTCTGCTGCCTTTGAGATGTTGCCCTGCTTGAAAGGCAAAAACTCACCCCAGAAACTAAACTCCTCGCCAGTCTCTTGACCCGACCTAGTAAGGCTCATCTGACAGCTTGGCGGAGCAAAATGCACCGCCGTAAAGAAGTTGGTAAATTGGCGTAGCGATGCCGTAGTTAGCGTTGCCGCAACTAATGTTTGTGCCGGCTGCAGTGCTTTTTGACTGTAGTTGATAGCATCCGCTAAAATAAGCCGACCTTCAGCGTCAGTGTGTTCGATGATCACGTCCTTGCCAGCGTAGGAGCGAATGATTGCACCTGGCTTCATCGAGCGCTCGCCGATGAGATTCTCGCAGGCTGGTATCGCTAGAGCCAGGGGCCCATCGTAACCACTCTCTACAAGTCCCATGAAGAGATTCGCCATCAAGCCTGCGCCGCCCATGTCGTTCTTCATACAGTTGACATGACTTTCATGCGGCTTAAGGTTGATACCACCAGTGTCGAAAGTGATTCCCTTACCAACCAGCAGTAACGGTCGTGATCCAGGAACCACGCGGTGAGTCGCCAGGTAAAAACGCGACGGCGAAAGATCGCTTGCCTGCCCTACGGCCAGTAAGAGATTCATCCCCAACTTGGTGAGACCCTCACGGCCGAATGAATTAAATTCGCAGCCATGCCGACGGCAGAATTCATCAAGCCTTTCGCCTATGGCGATGGATGTGAGTTCATCTGGATTTTCATTCACCCAACGTCGAAATCCAAGCTGCCGATGCCACCTTACCTGCCAATGGGGATCGGCCGAGCGCAAAGCCTCACCCTCGCTGGTAAAGATGCGAAAGCTCTCGAGCTCACTGCGCTCGTAGCGTGGCGACATTTTGCGGGTCCAAAAGTCTTCCACAATCGCCAACTCTGCCAGCCCAGCTCCAGGCTCTAGGTAAAATGCTAGCTTCTTCAAGTTGAACTGCGTCGCTAATGATGCAGCCATCTTACCAGCGACCCAACGGCGCTCTAGCGCCGAAACACCACCGTGCTCCCACGTCAGCACAACATAGGGACTGCGACCGTCAGGCCTTAAGAATCCGGCATCACTGCGTAGATAATGTGTCGTGCGACTAAGACTTGGCGCCGAGCGCTCAATCAGTGCTTTCACCCACGGTGACTGGTCAACCCCAGGGCGACCAAGGACGATCAGCAGTTCATCAGGGCTAACGTGATCACCCGCAGAATCTTTCGAAATCTCCGTCAGCGTAGGGATCATGCTGGTAACCTCAAATGCCAAGCTTTCGGCTTTAGGAAGGTATCGATACCGAGCACCGACAACGTCGAACCGATACCAGAGTGACCGCGCCCACTCCACGGCAAACGTGGACTAACACGGTCGCAGCAGTTCCAGTAGACACTTCCGGCATTGAGCTCAGCCATGAACTTAGAGGCACATGCTGCGTCGCGAGTATAAACTCCCGCCGTAAGTCCATACTCGGAATCGTTCATGAGCTTTAAGGCCTCCTCATCACTGGCGACCTTTTGAATACCAATCACTGGTCCGAAGGACTCGTCACGCATGATGGCCATGGTGTGATTGACTTCGGTCAGAACGGTAGCCGGGTAATAGTAGCCCTTACCACTCGCAGTGCGCTGGCCGCCAACGAGCACTTTAGCGCCCTTTTTGACGGCGTCACGGACCTGGTCCTCAAGGATAGCTAGCTGCGGCTTACGTGCAAGTGGACCAAGGTAAACACCCTCAGCCGTAGGGTCACCGCTCTTAAGAGTTTTCGTGAATGCAACGAAGTGCTCAACAAAAGACTCATAGATGTCTTTGTGAACGTAGATACGCTCGACCGCACAGCAACTCTGTCCAGCATTGTAGAAGGCCCCGTCAGCTGTACTCTCTGCAGCTGCCTTAATGTCGACATCAGGGCGAATGTAGACTGGGTCTTTACCACCTAGTTCAAGCTGAACGCGAATCATGCGGCCAGCCACCTTGTCGATGATCCGCTTACCAGTTGCGTATGAACCGGTGAAAAATACGCCGTCGACCGGCTGATCGAGTAACCAACCACCGACGTCCCCACCGCCAACCAAGCATTGAAAGAGCGCTTCGTTTAGACCAGCCTCGCGCCACAGCTTCTCTATGTGGCGTCCCGTCAGAGTCGCAAACTCAGATGGTTTATAAAGTACAGCGCTACCCGTCAGTAGCGCCGGCACAAAGACATTGCTGCCGACAAAATAGGGGTAATTCCAAGCCGAGATGTTAGCGACCACGCCGAGGGGCTCATAACCGATGCGCTCAGTCATGCCGCTAGCCTGGTCATGCATTACCACCTGCTCCCGCAGTCTTGCCGCCGTCTCAGTGAGGTAGAAATCAAGCCTAGCAAGAGTACCATTGACCTCGTTACGGGCCTGCGCGAGAGGCTTACCAACCTCGCTGGTCAAGAGCCGGGCGCTCTCTTCGCGACTATCCGATAGTAATTGACGAAAGCGTTCCACTATCCGTGCCCGGTCGGCGAAACTAGTGGCACGCCAAGCGACTTGCGCCGCTTTTGCCGCAGCAAACTTCTTGGCGACAGTCGCTTCAGTGTCAGTCTCTAGTTTGGTGATGACTGCTTCGGTAGCTGGATTGATAACATCTAACATGTTTAGTCCTTTCTGACTCGCGCCGCTTGCATCAAAGCCTTTAATACAGGTTCAGGGCTGAGTAATTTTGACTCACTTTCACTCTGCAATTCGGGATGCCACTGGAGCCCAATCATAAAAGCACCACTCGCATCCTTTAATCTGATTGCCTCCACAACACCGTCATGGGGGCAGCGAGCCTCGACTACCATTCCGGGAGCCAAGTCCTTGACCGCCTGATGATGCACACTGTTGATGTGGCCCTTATGCACACCAAAAAGTCGTGCAAGTTCACCGTTTGGCTCTAAGTGCACTTCGTGATGATTACCCTCGTAAACATCGAATATCCGGTGATGCAGCGAGCCCGTAACCTGCGTGAGCACATCCTGGTACAGCGTTCCACCCATAGCAACATTGAGCACCTGGTGACCTCGGCAAATGCCAAGCACCGGCTTATCCTGCTTAAGCGCCGACTTGATGATCGAAATCTCGTAGTCGTCACGATGTTTATCACCACACCAATCAGGACGCAGTGGCTTTTCCCCATACGACTCAGGTGCCATGTCAACGCCACCAGTTATGATGACAGCGTCGAGCTCGGCCACTAGATCATCGATACTGGTAGCATTGGCCACCGCTGGTGTCGTGGGCAGAAGGCAGGCGAAAGCCCCCTCCCTCATCACCCAGTGCGCCATGCTCTCCTCGACATAGAGGAGGCGTCGTCCCTTGTAAGCCATCCTAGAAAAGTCTGGCTGATAGATGTTGGCACTAAACCCAATCCGCAGTCTTTTATTACCCATGCTACTGTGCCCGAGCGTACAATTTAACAAAGTCCTCGCGTGTCACTGGACGCGGATTACTGCCGTGACAAGGATCAGCCACAGCAAAATCAAGGAGCGCATCGGTAGTCTTGGCACCAATGGCAGCTAGACCCGCAGGTAGGCCAACCTCTTTTCTGAGTGACGCCAACCAATCGATAAAGCCCTTAGCTAAGGCAGTCTGATCAAGCGACTTAATTCCGACCACTTGACCTAACCTAGCTAAACGCTCCGGCACAGCACTAAGATTAAACTCCATGCAGGCGTTGAGCATAAGTGCATTAGCTAGTCCATGGTGAGTGTCATACACGGTCGATAGGGCGTGCGCACAGGAATGCGTCACACCGAGACCCTTTTGAAAGGCCACGGCTCCCATTAAAGACGCCTGCTGCATGCCTGCACGCGCCTCGTAATCGGTTGGGTTGCGCACGGCCTTCACAAGGTGCTGCGAAACTAACCGCACTCCTTCAAGAGCGATACCGTCGGCCATGGGATGGTTACCCTTAGCCAAAAAGGCCTCGATATTGTGCGTTAAAGCATCAAAACCAACCGCCGCAGTCACCGCAGCCGGTAGTCCGTAGGTTAGCTCTGGATCTGCAAGCACCAGCGGTGGCAGCAATTTGGGGTCGAAAATTATCTTTTTAGCGTGAGTATGATCATCCGATACGACCGACGAACGTCCGACCTCACTACCAGTGCCAGAGGTTGTCGGTACCGTGATCATAAAGGGAACCGGTTGATCGACAGGGCGAGCGTCGGGCTTACCATCTTCATAGTCGAAGAGCTGCCCCGGATGATTCACCATTAGCGCGACAGCCTTACCGACATCAAGCGGGGCTCCGCCACCAATAATCACCAGACTGTCGGCGCCATGCTCGTGGTAGGCCTTAACCCCAGCTTTAACCTGGCTTTCGGTTGGATTACCGAAGACACCAGCATAGACGGACGGAATCAGTCCCGCCTGCTCCAGATTAGCCGCCAGATCAACTATCATCGGCAATGGCGCCAACGCTCTATCGGTAACGATGAGAGGTCGCTTCAGCCCACGCTGTTTCAACGCGTCCGACGCCAATTTAATCGCACCAGCACCAAACTTGATAACGGTCGGGTAGTTGTACTGGACAACGGCCATGAAAAATTCTCCTTAGATAATTTCGAAGTAGCGCTTCAGTTCCCAGTCAGTGATCGCCTTCTGATACTGCTGCCATTCCCACATGCGCGTTGCCGCATAATGATCAACAAACTTATCGCCAAAGAGCTCGCGAGCAATCGCTGACTTGGCAAACGCCTCTGTCGCCTCAGCTAGATTGCGGGGTAGTCTCGTCGCATTCTTGGCCAAATAACCGCTGCCCTGGGTCATCGGTTCTGTAAGTTCGAGCTTATTCTCAATACCGTAGAGACCTGCCGCAATCGCTGCAGCAATAGCGAGATACGGATTAATATCAGCCCCACCAACACGTAGCTCAAGTCTAGTCGATTTCTCACTGCCTGGGATCACACGCATACACACGGTTCGGTTATCGCGCCCCCAAGTCACGCGAGTCGGAGCCCAAAAGCCCTCAACTAAACGCTTGTAGCTATTAACAGTTGGAGCAAATAGCGGCAGGATCTCAGGTAGGCAACGCATCTGACCGGCCAGGTAGCTCTTAAAGGTGGAGCTCATCCGCAGGGGATCTGCTGCGTCGTAAAATATATTTACGTTGTCAGCGTTGCGCAGACTCTGGTGCAAATGACCACTACATCCCGGCAGCTGGTTATTCCACCGCGCCATGAAAGAGGCCGTGAAGCCAAATCGATTGGCGATCTCTTTAGCTCCAGCCTTGAAAAGCACCGCGCGATCGGCCGATTCTAATGCCTCGGCGGCGACGATGGCTGCCTCGTAAACACCAGGACCAGTCTCGGTATGTAGACCCTCGATCGGGACATCGAACTCGCCCATCTGATCGTACAGGGCATTAAAGAACTCCCGCTCGTACCCCGAGCGCATGAGTGAGTAACCAAACATGCCTGGCGTCAGTGGCTGAGGACGCATGTGGCCCTTATCAGCCAATGTCAGCGGCGTCTCGCGGAAGTTAAACCACTCAAACTCCACCCCAACCATGGGATACATACCGGCAACCTCAGCCTGCGCCAGTATCTGCTTGAGAAGCTGCCGGGGGCAAATGGGCAGGGGACGGTCCTGGTCGTCGACAAAATCGCCGAGAAAAAACGGCATATCTTGATCCCAAGGTATCGTCCTGAA
>Ga0078894_10002338_pt1 | contig 14389 bp, 22 predicted proteins | sample LauGreSu1BDMLBSD_2_FD_67506 | JGI IMG/M metagenome (GOLD analysis project Ga0078894, IMG submission 67506) | Freshwater lake microbial communities from Lake Michigan, USA - Su13.BD.MLB.SD (version 4) (version 4) | ecosystem: Environmental > Aquatic > Freshwater > Lake | place: Lake Michigan...
CACCACCAGCAGTCTGCATCGAAGGCTCACGCAACTTCTGAGAATCAGCACGAAGCTTATTCAACGTAGCAAGCACATACGCAGCCTGAGCGTTAAACGAACGGGTGTCCAACTCTACATCAAGTTTACCGATCTGCTTCTGAACCTGAGCCAATTCCTTATCCCAGAAATCCCGCAAATCAGCATTGTTGCCGCCCTTAAGCTGCAACCGAACCTCAATCTGGTCAAACACCTTATTAAGATCAGCCTGCATACGTTTCTTAAAACGTGTCTTAGAATCAAGCGCAGGGGCTATCTTAGCGTCTTTACCGGCCTTCTTCAAACCTTTAGAAATCTCACCAGACATAGCCCTAGAAGCAGACCGACCAGTAGCAGCTAAATCCCTACTAAGACCATCCAATGCGCTATCGTCAGCCTTGAGCTCAACATCAATCGTTCTAGCACTGTACTCTTTAAGTACATTGTTCATCAACCTACGAAACTTGGTAAAGTCAGGAACAACCTTGATATTTACTCTACCAACTTGTACGCCGCCTGGGCCACCAGCCATTTAACTACCAACTTTCTTTGACACAGCCAATTGCTGAGCAGCAATATAAGCGAACGAACCGGGACCTGTGTTCCTCTTACGAACCTTAACCTTAACCTCAGGGATTGGGAACATATCCGGCATAGGAGGTCTACGCTTAGAATGAGCAGAAATATAAGTATATTGTAATGCCCGAATAGCATTAACCGTGGCGACCATAGCATACCTAGACTCATCCCACCCACGGAACTGTTGCCCACCCTGCTGCTCAGCGTAAAACCTAGAACCAAGCGGCAGATTCAAAACGTGGGTCAACAGCCAACGCGGCGACAAATCTTTATCATCCCGAAATATATCACGCAAATCAATGCCATACGTTTCGGTCATATCGGTAGCGATATACTCACCATACTGGTCAATTAGCTCTCCGAGCCAGATGCTTCCCCCGACGATGTGGATTCCATCCACTTCTCCATAACCTTCATAGTCACAGTAAGATCACCATCAATCTCAGCGACCAACTTCTTACCCTTATCGCCAACAATGGTCAGCACCTGGGTTGCGGTATCAAGGAACACATCAACCTCATCGTCCTCAAGGTCATCCTCAGTGGAACCCTCCATGTTTTCCAGCTTCTTCAACAGCCGGGTAACTTCAAGGCGATCCTTCTTAGGCAGACGCAACAGATTCGACAGCACACACTCGCTGCCGTCAGACAAGGTGATAACAACCGGACGGAACGAACGGTCAGCTTCCTCGCGGATAGATTCAAGAGTAAACATATTTGACATTTGGACGGACCTTTCTATATCATGTTTGGCGGGACAATTGTACTACAATAGTGGGGGGAGGGCCAGCAGGCCCGCCTAGACTGAAACTGACCCTCCCCGGTTCACTATTTGAACAGACCTTGTGCGATCCACTCAAACTTGTTGGACGAACCATGCTTAAGGAACGTGGCCCGAACCGGCAGAGCCGCGAACTCGTCAACCGCGAGGCTGATCGAATCATCACGACGCACCGACGCTTTCGGGGAGTAGAACGCAACCTTACGGCTACCATCCACGATCACAATCAGCAGAGCGTACTCAACAGGCGACGGGGTGCCGCCAGCAACACCAAACACACCGGGGGTGGTAGAGGCGTTCTTGCCGTAGTACAGTTCAAACGATTCCGTATCGAACTGGTGCAGCATCAGGGTCAGGTAGTCAGCGATAGGATCGGTAACAACCTCACGCAGCGACTCATTCTGCCACGTTCCCTTAACCTCAGTGTCGCCACCTTCAAAGCCGAACTCAGGCAGATCACCGCGAGAAGTGTGACCCACATTCGTCCAAGCATGACCGTGCGTTGGGGTATCAGTCAGCACGTTAGTGCCGCCACCAGTCAGTGCGGTGGTCTGCAACGTCAACGCACCCACAACAGACGCATCCAGCGTAATGCTGAACGGGCCGGTTCCGGTGACGGTGGCCTTGCCTGCACCAACAGGTGCAAGTGCTTCCAGAGCCGTCTTAATGGCGGCAGCGTCAGCGTCGAAGGCGATATCAGCCGACTTGGTAGTGCCCACCGTGAGGGTGTATGTCCCGCCAGTAGCAGCCAACGAAAGCGACTTAGTGCCAGCAGGAACAGCAAACGTAGTCGGATCAAACGAGCTAATTTCAGCAGGGGTAGGCGAAGCCGTCCCAATTGGGGCAGTATACACCCACCCTACTGCTGCGGTCAAGACCGCATTGTCATTCAATGCCATAATATTATTTCCTTAATGTAGAATTAACTTTGGGGCGAAGGCCCAACTTAAGTAGACCTTGGACCCGCCAAGAATCCATGAACAGAGAACTAAACTGAGTCATACCCATGTTCTCCCGAATAGAATGCAGATAACCTGTATCTGTTTGTTTCTGATGAAGCACCGCATCATACAACGCCTCAAGCGCATGATTATAAAGATGCTCACACTCTACCAAACCCTCCATAGAATAGGCTGTCAACTCAATGACAGTAACATCCATTCCGTTAGGGTAAACCATATCCCGCCCACCACCAATGCGGCGAACATTCAACAGTGGAAACTCCCGGTAATCAACATCCTCGACCCAGGAACCAACATGCACCCCGGCCAGCGCAGGCCAATCTCGGAGGATCGGAATAACAACCTGCTGGATGCGGGGCATCTTACCAGATGGAAACTCCACATTACCTCCCAAATCTTGACAACATAGTTAAACCCGCTGCCCTAGTCAGGATGAACAAACCACGGGATGACTTAACGCCCCTATGGCCTTTGAAGTAGCCGGAAGGATCGTGACCCATTTCGATAGCCATAGCAGCCTGGTCATCCTCACCGCCCTCCATCCAAATACTGTAATCATTACCGTACTTAGCGGGAACCGTGTCCAATCCGATATCAGTTAACCCTGATGCCTGTTGGCGACGAACCATAGGGACCGGCAGTTTAGTATGTTCTGTAGTGGCCTGAGCTTGAGCTAAATTGTTATCAGCGTTACGTTTAATGTCCCTAGCGATATTGTGCAAATAACCGTCAGCCATTTCAGCAACAATAGGATACAACAAAGCCTCAGGTAACAAATATGTGCTACCCATCAGAACCTCTTAATTGTGTAAGTGTAATGAGAGGTCATAGGTGAATTGGTGTAGCGGTTAGGTGGGCCGAACAAAGCCCAATACTCACCACGCCACTCAATACGCGACTGCGTGCCAATCTCACCATGAGGCCAAGACCTAGGCAAACGCATAGCGTAAACCCGTTCAGACTCAAACCCCTCATTGTCCTGTTCCTGCCGGCGTGAAGATGTACCCGACTGGCCCAAAGGCTGCAAACGTGCCTTAGTGGGAGTGCCTACTTTGGATGGGCGAGTGACAGTATTACCATCTTCATCATGGGTTACTTCCTCCAAATAGATGAGGATATCTTCCTGGCCTATATCCAACAGACTCATTACCCCTCCAAATCGAAACTTGGAACCAGCGTGAACATACTACCAGACGTAACGCCCAGCAATGCCCATTCCTCGGGGAAAATCTCCAACCTAGCAGCAGCAGTGGACTGAGCGAACTGGTATGTGTAATTACCGTCAGTTTCAGACACAAAACCCTCAGGGTTGCGGATCAGCCGCAACACCACATCCGACTCAACTTGGATCACATCAGCAATATCAATAGTGCCAGCAGTAATCAACGCATCCAAATCTGGGATACGTTTACGGATGATACGCTCAACGTCAGCCAAACGAACATCAATCAAAGCCGCTTCTTCCGGCGTAGGTATCCGTGCCCAACGCACGGCAACATCACTAGCGGTAGCGTAGGCCACAAAATCACCTACTTCGCGGGATCAGTGGGAGCAGGAGCAGGAGCGGCAGCCTCAGCCTTCTTAGCGGCAGAAGCGGCGTATTTAACCCACTGACCTGAGTCAATAAGTTTCTTACCAGTTTCAGCATCGCATTCCACGATAGCCCCATGAACGGGGTCTTGAATAATCATGTTTCTCCTTCACAGGGGTGGGGGGAGCGGGATCGCCGCTCCCCCCAACCAACTAGGCGGTGACGACGTTAGTCAGCTTGACAAACGCTTCCTTGTCATTGACGAGCGCGGCGTACTCAGCCTCGACACGCACAGCAACAAGGTTGTTCTGCCACAGCGACGTAATGCCGGAACCATCCTGTGCAACGGAAAGATCAAGGGTAGCCTGATCCGTCACGTCGTAGGAAAGTCCACCAACCTGGCCCCAGACAAGCTGCGACCAATCGCCCATGTAGCCGATAGTGGTGCCAGAAGCCACATGATCCGACAGGTACGTCGGACGGCCCAGCACACGACCCGAACGGAACGGGGCGTTGATATCACCATAGGTGGCATCAATGAACAGAGGACGCTGAGCGTTGTCAACGGCACCATTCAGGATCGGCTCCGCAACATCATCAAACAGGGTTCCGGTCCACTTCTTACCCGCATCAAGCAGCAGCTTAAGGCCACTGTTCAGGGCGGTGTAGGAGTTGCTACCGTCAGCGGCACCCTTACCGGCACCAAGCGGATCGGCAAGCGAAACCGACTTAGTGGTCTGCGAAAGTGACGCACCGAACGGATTGTCAACATTGTTCAGAACCGCAGCATCGAACGCAAGCGCGATAGCCTCAGCCACCTTGGTACGCATGACGTTCAGGTAGTTCAGCGGGTTCGCACGGACAGTTTCCGCAGATGCCACAAAGATGGTAGCGATCTTGTAAGGAACAATGTCCTGCTTGTTGAAGTCACCCTTGGTGACTGGCTTCTTGCCACCCTCAGCGGTCCACTTGGCGGTCACATTGCCGGTCCAGTGGGGAATGCGAACACCGGAAGGTCCCATAGGAATCTTCTGTGCAAGCTGCTGAACGATAGAAACCTTCTCTACCTGAGCGAAATAGTCCTGTGCAACAGCAGGCTCAAGAAAGCCCGAAAACATAGCGTCAGAAGTCTGAGCCACATTCGATGCACTGGGGGGAGTGGCTGTCGGGGCCGGGTAACCGGCCTGTCCAACCTTGGGGGTAACACCCTGAGCGAGTGCCATAATATTTTCTCCTTAAATAGAATTAACGGGAACCAACAATTTTCTTGAGAGATTCAAGAAGCGGATCACCGTTCAATGGGATCGTATTGGACGAACCCTGTGATGGGTCAACCGGGCGGTCCCAAGTAGTAGACTTCCCGATCAATGATTTAACCCGATTAACAGACTCAGAAATAGATTCCTCATTATCACCCTGAACCAATGTAACGACCTCCAACACATCCTCCGAAGGGATACCCGCCGCAAGTGCGGCACGCAGCTTAATAAGCTCAAGTTCCCTAGCAGAAACATTCTGCTTAAGTTCCTCAAACTCGCTATCCTTAACAGCCAACGCTTGATCGTAGTTAGCTGCCAGTTCAGCTTTAGCTGCCAAAACGGCATCATTCTTCTCGGTGCGATACTTAGCGGCCTCTTGGCGCAAACCCTGAACATAATCAAGGCTGAATGTTTCCGGCTTTTGGACCTCCGGGGTCACCGAAATGTTTTCTGTAGTTGTTTCCTCGGACATAATTTGCCTCCTGGGCATAAATGACCCCATCCAGGGGTCGGTTGACGGGCCGACTAGGCTACCCTGAGGGCAGCCCAATCAGACGAATTAACTTCACCATTAGCAATCATCTGCCGTAACTGATTAATTGTTTCACGGTTATCGGTAGTAGGTAACCACCGTTTCTCATTAAATGAGTAATACTGTTTATCGGGGTTAGCTTTTAACTCTGCTGTAGCACGCTTACCAGCCTCAACCCAATAATCTAACGCTTTAGCAGACGCTTCCGCACCCACCCATTCACCGTACTTGAATACGGGAACAACTTTACAATCGCAGCCGGCGTGCCACGCATCCATAGCCTCATTGACGGCGGTATCATCCTCAATTGCCTCAATAGCGTCAGAATCGCCCATCCGTAAACCAGCAGCAACAGCAGACTTAAACACAGGGCCACGCGCAACTAACATCAGACACCACTCGCACGTTTCCCGGCCAGTAGCAACCCTAGCCCAACCGCGCAACGCACCGCCACCACGCTTAGGTGGTGGCTTCTTAATGTCAGCAATCTCAGCTTCAATCGCAGCCCAGAACGAATCCGAACCAACGTCACGCGACACAGGTTCCTCAGGCTGAGGAACAGAATCCAACGCAACATCATCCTCGACAGCATGAATGATCTGCCTGCGGCCACCATTCTCCACAGACCTAGCGACCATTAACTGAACCTGCTCCAATGCCCTAGGATTAGCGTTCTCCGCTGACATGATCTTACGAACCGGCTCCATGTCCTGAACGAACCACTTAAACTCATACGGTTGCAGCGGAGTGTCAAACCTAGGCAAATCCGGGTGCCACGATGCTCGTTGCTCATCATAGAATGTGCGAGCCAGCACAGTTGACTCATCGCGGTACTGTTTCACAGCAGGCCACAACAACTCAAGCAACCCAAGCCAATCCCTGACACCCATCCTGATCGGGAGGAACAGTTTACCGAAACCGCCAACATACTTCACAGCTTGCGCTGTAATCACAGCCTGCAATGCAGCGTACTGTTCCGGTGTCAACTTATGCTCCTACGTTTGGGGTCGCAGCCGGGTCAGCTTTTCCACTTGGCGGCGTTGCGCCCGGTCCAGAAAGTTGTCCAGGTTTCTGCCCAGCCGGCGGCTGAGCGTCACCCATGAGTGCGGCCATAGGATTCTCCTGAGTGTCCCACGCAGCCATTTCTTCACGTTCCGCAATTGTGTACCCCATATCAATCCGGGCACGTTCCTTAGGAATGACACCCATACCATTAGCATACAATTTAGTAGCAGCATCAGCCTTAGCGGCATACGTCGGGGTTGACGGGTCACGCCACACCGTTTCCATCCGATAATAATCGGGGGGAATGTCGCCGCCCTTAGCGGCCCGATATGCGATCCTCATAGCTTGTTCCCAAGCACCGCCGAACAGCTTATTCTTCCGTTCCGTTTTCTTCACCAACCGTGATTCAGAGGATTTAATAGCCTCCGCACTAGCGGGGTTCTGCGAATTAGTCGAAAGATACTGCGGCGGCAAACCAGTATACGCTGCGGCCTTACGGTCCAACGAATCCAACGCATCAACGAAGTTCCTCAATTCAGCGGCACTGAACTGCTGGGCATTAGCATCAGGGTCCTCAAATGCAAGAATCCTAGCCAAATACGCATCGAACAGTTTCTCACCAGTGACAGGATCGACACCAATATCTTCCGGCTTAACCCCAAACAGAAGCCTCTGCGGGATAGCCATAATTTCGGCAGTAGCGGCCATAGTCATCAATGTGCGAGCAGCAGCATCCGTAATGGACCGAAGCTCCGGGCTAATCTCAGACGTACCATACAAGTCAGCTAATGACGTGCGGTTCACAATCGGCACCACCGGCACAACCATCAAACCGTGAGCGACACGCTGCAACACCTTCCACGCACCAGATTCCTTAACCCACTGGATAGTCTGCTCAGGCAAATACAACGTAGCAGCAATAACCTCAGACTGCTGATCGTCATATGTCACCCGAATAGCCTGAGTGACCTCGCGTGTACGAGTATCAATCTGGGCGAACAAACCACCAGGCGGCTCCACCCGAATCAACGGAACCTCAGGATCAACATTCAAATCCAACTTAGGGTCAGGCATAGCAATAGTGATATATGACCTACCGTAAATTAGAGCATCAGTATGCCCAAGAGTAGCATCAATGTCAAGGTTATTCGACTGCCACCAATGCCACAAATCCATATCAGCATCCGGCTTATCACCAACCCGGAAACCCTCAACTTCCTGCCGTTCCGCAATGGAATCAACATACAAACGAGGATACCCAACATTCGCTAACAAGTTACGCATATTCGGAGGGACAGCAACACCAATAGCATCTGGCCGGCGTTGAGCCTCATAATACAGCTTAGAATCCTTAAGACCCTGCTGCTTATCTTCAAAGACGTTAATCAATTCGTCTCTGGCTTTGTCTACATCGACTGCGGCCATACTATTGAATCACCATCGCTTTCCCGGTCCTATAATTTTTAGAAATCAAATACTGATGCCTGATTCCCCATGCGAGGACCGCACACACAGCTACGTCAATCTTACGCGAACTATCCTTGCTCGCTTTCCTGATGGAAATGGAATCATACTGAGTCGGATGCCGCTTAGCGTTCAACACATGCTGACGCATCACCTTATTGCCGTCATGCACAAGTTCACCTTCTAACACAGCATCCAAAAACCGCTCACAGTCCAATCCGAACACCTTCTGGTTACCGCGCATATCAAACGCAATGTTGTTCGCCGGCGAGGCTTTGATCTTCATCTTCCGACCAAAATCTCTCGACCAACCATCCACATAAGACTCAAACTCTTTCACGTCAGCACGCATACCAACAACATCGTATGTTGCGATAGCAGACCTGACCTTAGCGTCAACATCTTCACGCGGAACCTCACCCGTAGGTGACTCGGCAGGATTCCAATGTTTCAACAGAAACAATGCACCATCCGACACCCGACAAGCGACCAATGCCGTCCAGTCATTAGACTTACTACCATCGAACCCTAAGGTGATCTTATCGCCCTTAATCAGTTCAATATCACGCACACCACGATCCCACTCATACGGTGCGATCCAAGAATCCTCCGAAGCCGTAACATGGTTCAGGAACTTCCGACGAGACTCAGTGATCGGATTCTTAACATCCAACACCGACTCAACGATAGCGTCCACCGGCAACCAATACGAATCTCCGCGAGCAACCTCAATACCCGCACGGAGTTGCTTCAACCCCATCAGGTAACCATCAGGGTCCTCACGCTCAGACGGAATCTCCGACACCGGCGTATCAGCCGGTGCCTCTAACGCATCATACAATGTTCCAGCATCGACCGCTAAACCAGCCTCAACTTGCATCCACGCATCATAATCCCGCTCCGCTACAGAATCCTCACCCGGAATGTGGGCATTACAAATCGACAAGGTGCGGGAACCTGGAATCTTAGTCACATTACCCTCAATAACACCAGCGAGAGCATGACCGTCATTAGACTCATACCAGAACTGAGTTTCATTCCTGATAACAAACGTGGGGCGGTTACCTTCCATAGCATACGGAGAACTGGTAACAGCCTCAACCCTGCCACCAACAGCAGTATAGATGATAGTTTTATTAACATCTAGCTGATAGTCCTGTTTCAACTTGGATGAAATCATCACCGGAAACAACGACATAGTGTTCTTAGTTTGTTCCTGCGACACCGCCACGATCTGAACCCACGCCGCGTGACGCGGCTTACCCACAGGCTGACCGTCAACGAACTTATCAAACGACACCGGACCACATAGCTCAACTAACGAAAGGGCAGCAGCCAACGGGTCCTTCCCATGTCCCTTCATCCGACGAAACACACCATTACGGTATGCATACTTACCGTCAGCATCAACAGCGTACCACCACAACACCCAACGTGCCTGCTCCAACGTCGGCATGAACGGCTCACCAGCGTTCTCACCACCCGGCGTTTTAACATACTCAGCCCACCAGTTCAACACACCCCAGCCAAGGGAATGTTCAGGCAAAAACCAACCACCAGACTTTAATCTACGCCACGTCGGACCAATGAAATGCGGCTCAGCCGGAACAAGATCAACCTCACCCATAACTGAGCCTCCTTTCTGTTATCTAATATGCGCGAATCCACACTCTGCCGTCGCCGCCTTTACCGCCAGCCCCACCAAAGCCACCACCAGCACCACCACCACCAGGAGCGGCACCCGCAGTGCCAAGCGTGACACCACCAGCACCACCCGCATAGTTGATGCCGTTGACCGTCGCCCCGGTGGAAGTGCCGCCAGCCACGTTCACAACACCCATGCCACCGGCACCGCCCATCGCATCAAAGATGCTCGGGCTGGGTTCACCGGGATACCACGTTCCGCTGAAAAGGAATCCCCAATACAGCCCCGTGCCCGTCACAGATGATTTAGCACCGTCAGCACCATTCGACGCACCACCAGCGCCAACAACAACCGACAACGTGGTAGTGGTCAATGGGATACGGTTCACATTACCCGAACCGCCAAGTATGAACGTACCACCGTTGAAAACTCCGGCCTTACCGCCCTGGCCGTTACCAAGGGTGCCGTTGGTGCCAGCCTCACCACCAGAACACACAATAATATCAAGATACTGCGCCCCAGCCGGGATCGTATAGGTGGATGTGCCGACTGTGCTGAACGTCGTTGTACCCGGCGTGAATGAAGCCCACACCTTAGTTGACCCCAGATACACCGCACTAGCCAATGTGCCACCAACATAAACTTTACTCGCCGCCGTACCACCAATATACAATGGCATCAGGTCACCACATACACCGTAGTAGCAACCTTACCAACAGCAGCATACTGCGCGGCAGAACCAATCCACAACGTCAAACCTGTAGCTGAACCAGCAGCGGAACCTAACACCAGATCAGCGCGAGTCGGCCCCGCTGGGCCTTGTGGACCTTGGGCACCCTGAGGTCCCTGTGCGCCAGCAGACCCCGCCGTTCCTTGCGGCCCCTGCAAACCTGTATCGCCTTTAGCACCGGCTGGGCCTTGCGGCCCCGCCACCGTAGACGCTGCACCTTGTGGCCCCTGAGGGCCAGTAGCACCCGCAGGACCAGTGTCACCCTTAGGGCCAGCTACAGTAGATGCGGCACCCTGAGGTCCCTGAGGGCCAGCAGGTCCGGTAGGACCAGCAGGACCGGGAACGGTCGAATCGGCACCTTGCGGTCCCGCAGGACCAACATCACCACGGTCACCTTTAGGTCCGGTCAAACCAAGATCACCTTGAGGGCCGGGATCGCCCTTGGGGCCGGGATCACCCTGAACACCGGGGTCACCTTTCGGACCCGTCAAACCAAGGTCGCCCTGATCGCCTTTATCGCCTTTATCGCCTTTGAATTGCGCCCCTTGACCGTTTTGCGGCCACGCCGAACCCGTCCACACATACAGCAATCCGTCAGCGGAACAGAAATACGCAACACCAGCATCACTGGCACCTAAACCTGACGGCAACGCCGAATACGTCGCAACCGAACCGTTAATCTGCAACCCCGCACCAGCGGGACCAATGTCACCACGATCACCTTTAGGGCCAACAGGCCCGGTAGGGCCAGTAGCACCAACAGGACCCCTAGGACCCTCAGGGCCGTCCCAACCAGTGAAACCACGATCACCTTTAGGACCAGCAGGACCCGTAGCACCCTGAGGACCCACAGCACCGGCAGGCCCAGCAGGGCCAGCCGCCCCACCAGGAATAGCTAACATAAAATCAACCGCTGGTTTAAACGAACCAACCATCGTACCCGAAGCCGAACCGATATACGACACACCGGGCAAACCATCAATAGGGTAACCTTTAAGTTTCATGGCTACACCTGAACTTTAACTGAACCCCGCGCAATCGGGTCACCACCAGCAACCTCACCTTGCGGGAGGAACACAAGCTGCCACTTAGTGCGAGCGGGAATCTTATCAACCTCATCCGACTCAACCTTACACACCGCCGACGAACCCGAAATGGTGAAGTTCCACTTAGTCACCGGAGTAGTGTGCAGTTCAATAAACAACTCACCGGAAGGATAGTTGACACCATTACCGGATTCGTCCACATTCTGAAATCCCCACTTGAAATCGCGGCCCCTGGTCAACACCAGCGACGAACTATCAAGCTCAAGGCCGATAACAGCCATATCTAACCTTCCTCAAAGTTTATGACAGGGGGAAAGCCGAAACTTTCCCCCCGCCTACGTTATCACGCCTCAGGCTGGGTGACCTCATCAACAGGGTCCACCGGCTCAACAGGCGCAACCGGGTCCGGTACAATATCATCCAGACTCTTAGCAACATCGCTCAATGCAGACAAATCCAAAGTCTCACCCGCAGCAGCGGCAGACTCAAGGTTACCGATTTCCTCAACAATTTCGTCACGCACCCGACGAAGCTGCGCGACAATCTGATCCACAACTTCCTGACTCACACTCATAACAACCCCTTTAACCATGTATATAACCCAAACCATCGACACGATTGTGCAGATGGGGAACATCAGAAATAACGCCAACACACCAACAGGACTAACCACAACACCACCTAAGTAGAGGCCGGGGAGGCGGGAGCAAATTGTGGGCTACAACCAGCCTCCCCGGCTGCCTGTATCACCCTTGAGCGAGCCTCAGCTTGAACAGCGAAGCAATGTCAAGAACCTCTGCCTCAGTCTCAGCCGAACTACGTTCGACCTCAACGCGGAACCGCCGGCGGGAACCTTCCGACACCAACAGGTCACCCATCATAGAGTGGACCGTGGCAAGCACCGGACCAGAAGGACGGGCTGACTTAAGCAGCTTATCCGCGAACGTGAGACAGAACCTCGCATACGCCCAATCCGAAGGCTCAAAGTAGCGGCTCTGAGCGGATTCGCGTAGCGAATGATACAGGTCGGCTGTAATCGGATGAGGATCATCAATCCCCAGATCAGGAATACTGACCGCACCGATCACAGAAACCTTGTCAATAGGAACTTCCAACTTATTACGTCGGATACGTTCCGAACTTCTTTTCGGCAATGGGGCCACCAGGACCACCTACCTTTCTTTTACAGATCACTCAACTCTGTCATAAAGTCTATCGCATTACGATGAAACTCTAAACTTTCCTCAAGTTCACTAATTTTTTGCTCAGCCAGAGCAAGCTTATAACATGACATAGCCATATGCAACAACCCAGCGTCCGGGCTGCCGTTTTCTTTCTGTGCCCGTCGAAACTCTTTCCACAACTTAGACACTAAATCATCATCCGGGCATCTAGTGGAACGATGCTCAGATAGAGCCGCCACGGTCAATCGGGTGATCCGATCAACTGAACCGCTAACCTTCAACAATGTCGGATCAACCAATTCACTCATATAATCTCCCCGGATGTTTATCTGCCGGCCGTTTACTTAATTTACGTTTCCGGGCTTTCGCGGCATGACCCTCAGCGGAGGACTTATACCCATGACATTTACGGCACACCGCCATAAGGTTACCTGGATCGGATGAGCCACCCATGTGACGCGGAATGATGTGGTCAACTTCAACCGCACCATCGTTGCCACATGAGCCGCACACCCCGCCAGAGTTCCTGAGAACCTTCTGACGAATACCAGCCCACCGCGAACCCATATTCGATCCGCGATCAGACCACATCAGATATCCTCAGGAAGTGGGAAGGAGTTAACCACACACACAAACGTCACTAGAAACGCCACAACAGCCGAAACTAGAATACCTGCACCCACAGTTAACACCTTCACCACAACCACCTACTTATCCGTTATTGAATCCGTTATTAGCGACACGATCACGGCCAACCGCGATAGAACCACGGAAGTTACCGGAAGCGGTAGACACATTACGCGCACCCGCCGAAATAGCACCAGCGAAACGTCCGGTAGCCTGGGTCACATTATCCTGACCCACCGAAAGGGCACCGGAGAAATCACCAAGCGTGCTGGACACGTTACGCTGACCGGCAGACAACGCACCCGACAGGTTACCGTCAACCTCCGACAGATTATCGCGGCCCACATTCAGAGCAGACGAGAAATTGCCGGTGGAGAATGCGGTGTTAAAACGTCCAACATTCACCGAACGGTTACCGCCGATAGCCAGCGGAGACAGCGACGGAACAGACGGCGAGGAAGCAACCGAAAGGTTGTCCCGGCCCACATTGACCGCCACATTAGCAACGCCGGTAGCGACAGCGGCACCGGAATCAATGGCGGTGTTCTCGCCAGCATCGACGGCCACATTAGCCACACCAGCAGCCACGGCGGTAGTATTCTTACCCAACGCCGCAGCAACATTGAAATAACCCACCGACGTAGCCGACGAATCCACGCCCACCGCAACGGCGGTGTTGAACAGACCACCAGCAGCGGCAGCGGAAGCACCCTCACCCACGGCGAGAGCGTTATTACCGAAACCCTCACCCACGGCGGTAGCATTACCAACCGCAACAGCGGAACCACCGAACGTGGATGTGCAAGATGCACTGCTATTCAGACCATACACCGAAGCACAAGTAGCACTGGCGGTGCCAGCCGCCAGGACCGCTCCCGCGACAGCGGTAGTTCCGATTACTACGGAGGTTGCAATAAACTTCATGGGAAACCTTTCTTTGACCAATTTACGACGAAAGGAGTAAATTGGGTTTCTTTGGAAGGGTAGTAGCCGCCTTAGGGGCGGCTTTACCTTAATAGTATTATAG
>Ga0078894_10002340_pt1 | contig 14380 bp, 6 predicted proteins | sample LauGreSu1BDMLBSD_2_FD_67506 | JGI IMG/M metagenome (GOLD analysis project Ga0078894, IMG submission 67506) | Freshwater lake microbial communities from Lake Michigan, USA - Su13.BD.MLB.SD (version 4) (version 4) | ecosystem: Environmental > Aquatic > Freshwater > Lake | place: Lake Michigan, USA...
ATATTGATCAATGGTTATCTTGTAGAATTACCTGCAGGTAATGCATTCTTGATAGCAAACACTATTAATAATGCTGGCATCAGCAACGTGCAAGCAGTCAACACCGATGGCATATTGACTATTGGCTTGATCAATCAAAATATAGCATCTGCTGACCAAGAATTAACACTAGCGGCATCGGATTATAATACATTCGCAGAGTTGGGTATAAAGATTTTCACTCAAACTCAGACTATACTTTGCCCGCATAAATCAGGTGCTACACAATTCGGTACAGTTGTCAAGTTCAATGAACATAACAGTATCGCTATCAGCGCACCAGTAGGAACACGTTATTCATCGACTACATTTGATTTCACAGATGATGAAAACCTACACAATGATACTGTGTTTGATAACAATTCTACACAATTTGTAGACACATATTCAAACGTAGGTGCAGTATACACTTATGATTACTTGTCAAATTACAATGAATCATTATTGAATATCGGTGCATATACATATGCACAAAGCGTAAACAGTATTGATGAGACTAACGGACAAAATCCTAGATATGGAAGTGCTATCGAGTGGCATGATGATAAGATCGTTATCGGCACTCCTAACTTTAGACCTGACACTATTGATGGACAGATCACAGTTTATATCAATACTACAGGAACAGAAAACTGGGTAGTTTACAGACAGTCTAGTGAAGTAGTAGATATCAATAGCATATACAATATACAATTGTTTAGCGCAGAATCTAATCAAACATTGATGAACCTAGATTATATGGATCCATTACAGGGTAAATTACTAGGTGTCGTAAGACAAAATATCGATGTGATATCAAACATTGATCCTGCTAACTATAACAATGCAACTAATCAAGGTGGTATTGTTTGGGGCGATGCTCAAGTAGGTACAATATGGTTTGATACATCAAATATTCGTTATATCAACTATCATCAAAACGATAACACTTATAATGCTAAGTATTGGGGCACGTTGTTCCCTGGCAGTGATGTCGCTGTTTATACTTGGATATCAAGTAGCGTGATACCTTCATCATATCAGGGTACTGGTGTACCTAAAGATATCACAAGTTACACAGTACAAACAACAATCAATTCAAGTAACACTATAACTCCTGTATATTATTTCTGGGTGAGAAATACAGGTGTAGTGTTCCCTAACAAGGGCTTGGCTGATTTGAATATCGCATCATATATCGCTAACCCTCAGCAGTCAGGCGTCAGTTATTTGGCTCCTCTTGCTAGCGATACAGTTGCCTTATATAATTCTAAACCATATATCAATGCTAACGATACAGTATTGCATGTTGGATATGGTTTAGATACTGACAATAATCCATCACACCAAGAATTCAGTTTGATTCGTCAGAATTATGCTGAAGACTTCTTGCCAGGACTACCGGGCACAGGAGATTACTTAGTACCAGAATCATTATACGATAGAATGTTAGATTCATTATGTGGTGTAGATGAAACTGGAGCAGTAGTACCTAATCCATTACTACCTAAACTAGTTCAATCTGGGGTTCTTGCAAGACCAAGACAAGGCTTCTTCTATAATCGTTATCTAGCATTGAAGAATTATATACAATATGCGAATACGATCATGGCATTGTATCCTATCGTTGAGATACGTGAAGATGCTGTCAAAGGTTTCTTACAGAAATCAGGTGAGTTCTATAATACTCCTGACTACTGGAGTTATGTAAATTGGTGGGCAGTTGGTTATGACAACAATACCAAAGCAACATTACAAGTTCCTATCTATGCTGATCTTTCAGCATTAGAAGTTGCTAATGGCACTATAGTTACAGTTGAGCAGAACAGTCAAGGTAATAGCGAAACTTATAGATACAACAGCGAAACTAATAGTTGGATACGCATTGGTGTTCAAAATGGTACCATAGAATTTAGTAGTTCTCTATATGATTATGCCGCTGCCGGTTATGGATTTGACGGCACATTCTTTGATACAGATACATTTGATTATTACCCAAGTGAAGAAACACGTTGGATAGTTCGTGCGTTAGTAGAACAAATTTATATCAATGAATTGTTGATACACAGAAACAAGAGTTTGATCTTGTTGTTTGAATACATCCAAGAAGAAACTGTAGAAAATCAAAACTATCTACCATGGTTGAATAAGACTTCATTGATCGATGTTTCACACAAAATACGTGAATTGAAACCTCTACAAAACTATTTGTCAGACAACCAAGAATTCTTAAGTGGTTATGTCAACGAAACTAAACCATACCACGTTGTAGTCAAAGACTTCTTATTTGACTATACAGGTGGAGATATCTATCCAGGTACAATAACTGACTTTGACTTACCGGCAGAGTTTAACACAACTATTGACAAGTTTGTAAGCCCGCAACTTGTTTACGGTACTCCTATCAATTCATACGAATATCAGTATGAAACTGCAAATTCAATTTGGCAGACAACAAGTTATCAAAACTGGTTTGATAATTATGGTGTAAGCATTGGACAAAGTTCTGGCAACGAACTAGTAGGTCAGATAGATTATCCTATAGCAAAATTGTTATCTTATATAACACCTACTACTGATTCGTTCATAGTAGATAACGTTCAGGGCTTCCCGATCAATGGTACAGTTAAATTATACTATACCCCAACTAATTATGAGTTGATCGGGTATGCTACAGTTAACAGAGAAACTAATGTTATCAGTGGATTGACAAGAGGATTAGATGGAACATTAGTTTCATATCACATACCATCTGCACAAATCTACATCGATTTACCTCCAGTAATCTTATTGAACGGTGGTAAGAATTATGCTAACCCTCCAAGAGTTATCGCAACAATACCTGATTCATATCCTGCTCCTCATGAGGAAGCAGTATTAGAAGCCGTGATGAGTGGAGATACAGTCACATCTATCAATGTGATTAATCCAGGTCGTGGTTATGCAGTCAGTCCGGATATCAGAATCGACCCAGCAACAGTATATGAATTTGCTAGCGCAAACGTCAATGTGAATTCTACAATTGTTGGTAGCAGAAATACCATAGAAATATATGCACCAGAATTAGAAAACGGTGACTTAGTAAGATATGGTGCAGGTACTACAAATATCGGCGGATTGTCGAATGATCAGTGGTATTACATCAATGTATTGGATTCAACTCCTACTACTATCATGGCGTTCTATACAACGTATGCAGATGCATTACAAGATACAAACAGAGTTAAATTACTATCTCAAGGAACTGGTACACAGAAGATTGAATTAGGTGCAAAAGCCAGTGTTATACCTGCAGGATATCCAGTAAGAGAAAATAACATAACACTACGTTTCGACAGAACAACTTACGATACACAAATAACTGACTGGACTCCAAACACATTCTATGGTTCTGAATTTGTAAGTTATACTTTAGACGGTTCAAGTTCAAATGTCTCTCTAGCACAAGTTCAACCTGACATTTATAATATATTGTCAAGTGCTGAGGGAACTGTGTTTCCAATCTCAAGTATTTCTAATGATGAAGAAATGATTTGGTCAAGCGGCCCAGGACCAGATGGTCGTAAAGTGCTTGAGATCGTAGACAGTAAGATAGGATTGTCATTTGTAGCAGACAATATAGATGCTTATCCATCAGGTTCTACTATTGGTTTCACAGTGGGTATGCCGATCAAGTTTACAGGTCAAGTTGGTACAGATATCGTAGCAGGACAAACATATTATGTCGCTGAAGTACTTGATTTAGAATACTTCACTATATCCGATACAGTTGATGGTGCACCTTTAACATTAACAAACTTTACACCAACTAATGATATGAATTGCTTTACTGCTACTGTTACTAACACAGCAGTCATCACAACATCATATCCTGGCATACGTCAAGTCGTTGCAACTTCAAGTAATAACAATATATTAACTGTTGCATTGACAGATATTGGTACTGGTGGTACCAGTGGTCTATACACAAATGCTCCTGTATACTTTACTAATAACGTATTCGGTGGCGTTGAAGAAAATCAAGTTTACTATGTAACTTCAGTGTTAGGAAATCAACAATTTACATTGTCATTAGACATCAATCCAGTTACTGCACAAATTATACAAATAAATCTAGCAGATCAAATTATAATTGATAATTCAACTGGATTAAGTGTGAATGATCCAATCGTATTCGATAGCATGGTTATCAATGGAGAGCCTGTAGATACGTTTGGAAATATCGAAAAGCAAACGATATATTATATCAAGACCATCGATAACAACATCATCACTATATCTGAGACGATCGGCGGTGCTACATTTAACACCACTGTTGTAAGTCAAAGTGCTTCAACATTCTGCTATCTAACTAGCCAAAGTAATACATTACCTTTGACTACAACGATACCGATCACTCCTATGACAATGACTATCGGGTTACCTGTAAGTCCTGGCCAAGTAAACGGTCAGAAATTTACTTTCTACCCAACATCACAATCATATGCAGATATCACTACAAGTTCTTATGGAAATCTAGTAGAGAAAACTATTGTCAAAACATTGTCAATGCAGACTCACGGAAATGTGATTACTGGTAATCAGATTGCAATCAGTCCAAATACATCGTCATTGTATATCAATATTCCATTCTCTGTATCTAGAAATATAGGTGGATTATACAGACTTGATCCTATTACTTCAGAACGTAAAGTTTACTATGCATGTAACATTGCTAACATTCAAGTAAATGTTCTTGGTTTAACTACATCACAATTAACTTTTGACGGTAGCGCAATAAATGATGAGTTGACAGTTTCTACTATCACTAGTGGTGCTGGTTTATTATATCCTGGAATGTTATTGACTGGTAATAATGTTGAACAAAATACTTATATCACAGAACAACTATCAGGTACTCCAGGTGGAGTAGGTGTTTATAGAGTAAGCCGTGATTATTTCGTAGCCACATCATTGACTGGTATCAATGCATCTACAACCATATTGAATATGGATGCTGATTATTATACTGACATGATTTATGAAGGTATGCCGATAACATTTACTGGTGCACAACCAGTTGGTGGATTATTGACTGGTTTCAAATATTATGTCAGATACATCATTGATGACACTCAATTTACAGTATCAGTTGTTGAAGACGAAGGTTCTACATCAGTAACACCTAATAATAACCCATTAGTAGGTACCGGTGGTCCTGCTATGCAAGCATATTTACCTGCAGGACAGTTTGTAGCAGGTGACGAATATTTCATACAAACTATTGGTAGCACAAATTTTGCTTCTATCGGTGCTCAATATTTGGTTAATGGTAGTAGTGTAGTAGCAGGCAATTATTATATTATCAATGACGTAGGTGCAGGCTCAGACGTTTTTTGGACTAACATTGCCGGTGTGTCTGTTAATGCAGAAAAAGACACTATTGTTTATGCAACAAATTCAGGCACGATGACATTACTTACAGGTACAGCATACCTAGTTAACTTTACTGCCACCGGCATAGGCAGTGGTACAGGTACTGCTAGAATTAAGATAACGAGTGATGAAGATGGTCCTGCATTATGGCAACAACAAATCGTACAACCTGCTGTATTCGATATTGGTTATGTATTGGGTGGTTATAATGTCATTATCAATGACGGCGGTATAGGATTTACACAGAACAATACTATCACTATTGCAGGTAATTTGTTAGGTGGAACAACACCAGAAAACGATTTGACATTGACTGTTTCACGCATCAATGCAATTCAACCAGGAACTTATAGTTGGTCATTACCTATCGAATCAAATGGTACTATCACTAAGACTATTGCTTCAGGTACTCCTATAGGTAGTACTACTGATTACTTCTTAGAAGTAACCGGAGCAAATACATTCAAGGTATACTCAGACCAACTACTAAGAAATCCAGTAAGTGGTATCGATTTCCCTTATAACGGTTATACTACTACTAATATAACAAATGTACAAAACGGTACTGACATCGTGTTGACCGATGCTAGTGGCTTTAGTGTGAATGATAGCATTATATTCACTAACACACAAGAACTATATCTGACAGCAGGACAAACTTATTACATAGTATCTAAGAATACTAACACTATCACTATTAGCAATAATCCAGGTGATGCCCCAATCGATGCATATGATCCGTCAGAACCTAATTTGACATTCACAAGCAATCAACCGACAGCCGCAAGACCAGGTTCGTTCATGTTGTTACCTGAACCGTTCTACTTTAATCCTAGCATTGTCAAGTACAATAACAAAGTATGGATGTGTACAGTATCTAACAATGATAGCGAATTCGTGTTCGGTAAATGGACTATCTTATCAAGCGGTTCTCCTAGATTGAATGCATTAGACAGAGCAAAAGGTTATTATAATCCAACAGTCAACATGCCTGGATATGATTTACCGCAGTTGTTTACTGGATTAGAATATCCAAATACAACATACAGAGGTAATGAGTTTGAGAAGGATGCTCAATTCCCGATCGATACTCAATTAGTTGATATCCCGTTCGATCCTTCACATTTGAACATGCCTGCTGTGGCGTTTGATGGTACTAACTATCTAGCACCCGCAAACTTGCCTAACTATGCAGGTATCGTTGCTGACTTAGAAGTTACTGATGACTGGTTATTAGCAAAGATTTCCGATCAAACATTGGCATTCACAGACTTGTTACATAATGGAACACAAAGTAGTGTATACATTATGACTTCTGCTAATACACCAACTCCGCTCTTTACTAGCAATAATTATCAAGTATGGAGTACTTCAGGATGGTTCGTACCATTTGGTACTCCAACTGCTTCAATAGAATTTGAAAAACAAAGATTGATTGCAGCCGGTCTTTCACTACAGGCTGTAACATCATCACCTGATCAATCATTATTTGTTGTTGTAGGTAAGAACATTTTAACTAGTACTGACACAACATATTGGTTTGAAAGATTAGTTGCAGAAGGTGACAAGACATTCTATGATGTATCTTATGTAGAAGCCGCAAGTTTCACAGGATATATAGCAGTAGGTACTGACGGTGTAGATGGCATCATCTATAAGAGTACAGACGGGATAACATGGACAGATGCAACTCCTGCTTCTACTAGAAGATTCTATGGTGTAACATCAGGATTCGGTAACATATATGTAGTTGGAGCAGACGGAATCATATTAACAAGTACTGATGCTACTGTATGGTCACAAACTACTATTGGCGGAGTATTGAAGAAAGTTATATTCGCAAGTAATTTATTAGTAGCAGTAGGTGAAGCAGGATTAGTAGCAGTAAGTACTGACGGTATCACTTGGACTATCAAAGGCGCAGGCACTACTGAGAATCTAAACAATTTGATGTATGTAGCAGTGAAGAATGAATGGACTATTGTAGGTGATAACAATACTATATTACAAACTAATGATGTAACAGCATCACCTGTGATATGGGATACTACACAGTTGTTCAGCGCACCTGAACCCGAATATACTGTTAAAGGTGATCCATTCTTAAGTGGTTATGGACCAGAAGAATTAGTTCCAGGTATCGTGTCAGATCAATTAACAATGATCGTCAACACAAGACCAGGTACTAACTGGCCAGCAACAGAATATGCACATGCGGGATACAATGTTGTATCAATAGAACTTGCTGTTCAAGAAACTAATGAATATAGTTTTGATGGTGTTGTTCAAATACCTGCAACAATTAGTGTTTACGTGATAGAAAATGGTATAGGAAATGCTATCTATGAAGGTGAAGATGCTGATTATACCATTGATTATATCAACAAGACCGTGACGTTGACTAATAATATCGTAAGCCCGCAGAAATTAAGAATCGACATTTATGAAATTGGTAATGGAAATCAATTAGTAAAATCTAGCACAGACGTAGACCCAATACAAGTTAACTTAACTACTGGATTCGATGAGATATTCTTAAATTGTAATTATGTAGGTTTGAGTTATACAGGTGGCGGTATCGTCAATCCAGGATCTGATCCTGTAATAGTAGAGGCTACAGAAACTAATAGTGGAGATGACACTATATTATGTGCCGACATTACTCAGTTCACATTGAACGGTGAGATTTATTTCTCAGGCGCAGTATTTGGTGGTGTACAAGCAAACACACCTTACTACGTGAAGTCTATCAATAGCGTTAGAAGCACTATCATCATAAGTGATACATTAGTAGGCGGTGTCGCTGGTCCTATCTTTAATTTAAGTACTCAGACAGGTAGCATGACTGTTGTTATACAAAAAGGTGCAGGTGATCTATTCACTGAACCTGCAGTATTCTTTAATGGTAACAAGTTGATTGCCGGTCGCACAAATTATGTTATTGCTACAAATGGTGTAACGAATGGTGTGGTGACATTGACTACAAGCAATATGGTAGCAGGTCAAAAGATAAAATTCAGCGAAACAATGTTTGGCGGAGTAGAGCCTGGTGTAACTTATTATATCAGAGATATATTAAGCACCACAGAATTTAGTTTATCTGATGGTGTGGGTGACCCAGTCACATTGATAACTACTAGCGGTTCTGCTATTTTTGTCACAGAAGATTATGCAGTAGCAATAGCAGATAATCAAGTTAATGCTAAAGTGATATTCGCAGAACACTATGATATGGATACTGACTATATCAGTTATTCATTCTTTGACCAGACTGATCCTCAGTATGGCTTCACAGTACCTATGACAGAGTGGTTTAATGGTAACAACACTACAGGACCATTTGAGTTGACAAATTACATTGGCGGATTCAATCCACAAAATGCTGTCGTAGAAGTAAATGGTTTACGTATTAATCCTAGTGATTATGTGATTAGTTTTGCAAATCAAACACTAGAGTTCAATTCATTGCCTCCTAGCGATACTGATATCATTGCAGTAACTACATACAACGATACACAAAGACAATATTTGTTTACTACAGAGTATACTGGCAAACAAGTTACTCCTATAGTATATGTTGATAATAACATAACTATATCACAACCTGCAGTAGTAGTGACTACAGACGGAGATCACAATCTATCAACTGATGATACAGTAAGAATAGATGGTGTGAGTGGCTCTGTACAATTGAATAATGTATTGTTTACGGTGAGTGTGATATCAGCAACTCAATTTGCATTGTATGAATATACTCCTGGCTTGCTAGCAAGCGAATCAGCACCGATTACTGATGTAAGCACATACACAAGTGGCGGTTATGTTTGGTTGTCTCAGACATGGATGTTAGAAAATATGTTTGCAACAAGTTCTGATGTTGAATTTATGACAGTAGCAGAAGTAGATGGTTTGATCGTAGATACTCCTGTATACTTCACAGAAGATGGTGTAACATTAGGTGACGCAACATCAATACCAGAAATCATTGCAGGTACAGAATATTATATACGTGAAGTAAATGAATTCACAAATGAATTCAGCATTAGCGATTCTAGAGGTGGAGTTGCTAAGACACTTTCAATAGTTCCTTCATGTAATGTTCGTGTAACTCAGTGGGAACAAACTAACATTGATCGTTTATGGGTAACAGTAAATGGTGAACGTGTGGCTTCAAGTAATCTAAGATTAAATGAAGCAAATGAAGTTAGCATATTAGCAGAAGTAACAACATCAGATGACGTTGTGATTACTAGCATGATGCCTTCAGCAAGCCCTGACGCAGACACTTACATACAAGTTGTTGATAAGGCAAGTGAAGGTGCAGTCTATAGAGCAAACACACAAACTAGAACTTGGTTGACTAAGTTTGTTGGTCAGTATGATGACACTATACGTGTAAAAGATGTAACTAACGTTACAAACATTACATCACAGGATAGCGTAGCACCTGCACCAACTTTAGGATATTTTGAGATTGGTTTATATGCTAACAAAAATGATATAATTTCAATCACAGTCTATAACAATAATCCAGCAAGATTGGGTTACATAGACCAAGATTATCTCAGATTACAAGTCTCTGGATTGGGTCCGTTCGTACAAATAACAGATGGAACATGGATCGAAGAAGATGACGAATTAACTATTACTGTGTTGTTAGGTAAGACGTTGTTCATCAACGGTGAATACATGATAATCACAGCAGTCGATGGAAATACTTTAAGCGTTCAAAGAGGTGCATACGGTAGCCCTATCAGAACATATATTCCAGTATACTCTACAGTTTACAGCCTTTTAGAAGACAACAAGATGTCCGAGATAAATTATAATGATACATGGAATAAAATACCAGGGGTATACAATACTGCTGAGGGCGACCCATTACAGATCGCTAGCGGCTCTGCCCCAAACTTCTTAAGAGTGGATATAACGTAAATGATAAATAATTCAATAGGAAAAAAGTCGGAATCTGACGATAAAAATCAGGATGTTCAACAGAAAAAACCCAATGAAAACAATGGGGTTTATCTGTCGTCACACGTGAAGATTTACGATCCTAACACAAAAGAAATTTTTGTCCAGAAGAGGGCGGATGATTAATGATCACTATATCTTATAAAATTGAAGGTTTTCTCAAAATCTATGATCCAAATACTTTAGAAGTATTCGTGGATAAGAAGAATGCCATCAATTATGAAAACATGAGCGAGGCTCTTGCTGATACTTTGAGTAATCGAGGTTATGGTGAGATTTATGAAATGGCTTTTGGTAACGGCGGTGCGTCAGTTGACGAAACAGGTATTATTACATATTTGCCACCGAATACCACAGGACAAAATGCAGCCTTATATAACCAGACTTATCAAAAAATCGTAGATGATACTAGCGTTTTTAACCTAGATCCTACACGCAACAAGATGACAGTAAATCATACTTCAGGTAAATTATATACTGACATTCTAGTGCAATGTTTATTAGATTATGGCGAGCCTTCAGGGCAGATGGCCTTTGATAATAGTACACAAACCGATTCTAGTTTTATTTTTGATGAATTAGGATTGTTAGCCAATTATGGAACAGACAATGACGGAAATGTGATCACACGATTATTGACTCACGTTATCTTTCACCCGGTACAAAAATCGTTGAATCGTCAGATTCAAATCGACTATACAGTGAGAATACAGAGTCTCACAAATCAGATTACTTTATAAGATAAATAAAACAGCGGAGTTATTAGAATAATATGGCATATACGATATATAAAAGCGACGGAACATTGTTATGTACGATTCCAGACGGACAGATCAATACCTCCAACACCTCGCTTCAATTACCGGGCCGCAACTATGCCGGTTATGGTCAATATGTAGACACTAACTTTGCGCATCAGTTAGAAAACTTTGCGAAAAGTACGCCACCAGACAATCCATTACGCGGTCAGTTATGGTATAATACCAACGATAATTCTTTGCGTGTATGCCCATCTGATGGTGAATCAAACGCGGCCAATTGGTCACAATTAGCCTCAACTAGTTCTTCAGGAACTACGTCATTCGGTTCTGTAGTAGTTACCGGTAATCTTTCTGCTAACAATGCTACAATAACCAATACATTGACAGTTGGTACAATAGATTGCGTTAACATTTCAGTATCAGGTATTGCTAATGTCAGCACTGCTAATATTGGAAATACATTTACTACGACTATTTCGACCGGTGCTAATACTAATCCAGGAGAATTAACTGGTACCTGGACTTTAACTCCAGGTTCAACATTACAAGCAACTTATGCTGACTTAGCAGAACGTTTTGAGGCAGACGCCGTTTTAGAGCCAGGAACTGTAGTTGAATTGGGTGGTACAAAAGAGATTAGAAAAGTAAGATATGAATTGAGCGAAGATGTTTTCGGGGTCATATCGAATACAGCGGCATATTTAATGAATGCGAGAGCGGGATCGGATAAAACACACCCTGCAGTCGCAATGTCAGGACGTGTTAGGGTCAAAGTTATCGGTAAGATTACTAAGGGAGACAGACTGGTCAGTGCTGGCGAAGGGTATGCTAGGGCCGCAACAAAAGGCGAGGCCACAGCATTTAATACAATTGGTAGGGCATTAACGGATAAAGAAACAATTGATCCGGGCACAGTCGAAGCAATTGTTATAATAAGATAAATACTAATATTAGTAGGAAATAGGGAAAATGACTTACGCACAATACGGATTAGTACAAGCATCAGATTACAACGCTTTGACAGGCGGACCGACCTCAACCACAGCCAATACACTAAATGTTACTTGGGCCACTGGTACAGGTAACGCAGGATATGGTCAAACTGCTGAGGCCAACGTTGCTATAGGCGACACAGTTACCGCAGCCAAGTGGGCAAACTTAGTTAATAAAACTTCAAACTCTGCGACACATCAAGGATCATCAATCAGTAGCGTATCTGCTCCTGTTTCAGGTGGAACTATTACTTACGTATCTGCAATCCCTACTAACCTATCAACAATTTACACAAACAGATTAAATGCTCAAACAGTAGGTAGTACTACTGCAAATACTGCTACACGCGGTACAACATGGAGCACAGCATTAACATTTACACATACTGCTACATTTGCCAATGCAGATGCCGCACGTTATTTCTTTAACGCAGGTGGTTCACTAAAGATCACTTGCTCACACCCAGCCGGCACAAACATTAATTTGTTGTTTAACAACTTAGCAAGTAACGTTGGCACAGTAGCATTAAGTTCACCTGTCAGTGGTTCAATCTCTGTAGCAGGTACAACTTATAATGGTGTAACTAAAGTAGGTGGAGGCGGCAATTCCCCAACTATTTCTACAAACTCAGGCTTCTATGCATTGACAACTGCGAACACAACATTGTTCACACAAACTGCAAGCACAGGCCCAGCCGCATATCTAAGCACATTCATTCGTGTTATCGGTGCAGTAAACTCAAATGCTTCACCTACAGTGGTGACATTGTACACGATTTGGGACGAAGTTCCAGATGGTTATACAGTATCAACCGGTACAGCCACTACATTGACTGCCCAAGCACCCGAGACTACAAACTTGGCAAATACTTGGGGCACAATCACATTGGCTGGTTCAGTAACTGGTTCATAATTTTTAACAACACATTGATATCCCTCTAAATACTCGCAAGGAGTAATACAGATGGATATTAATACACTTTTGGCTGATGCCAAAGCCCGTTTCAGCCATAATTCTGCAAAGCATTACCTACGTGAAAAATATAGTTCCAAACTAATTCTTGCCGATCAAGGTGGGTTGTGGAAGGCTGATAAAGAAACCATCAGTCTGCTTAACTCATTGGATACCGAAAAGGTCGTGTTGATGGATACTTTTGATAACCCTGTCGAAGTTGACAGAGTAGAATTGTTATCAAAACTCAGCACTATCTATTCTGAAACCATGAAAGCATGGTTGAAAGAAGCGCAAGAATTAGAGGGCAAACGATGACACGCGGTGCGATACTTTTCGCATTTAATTCACTAAAATATGATTACTACGCTATGGCAGAACATACTGCAAAGCGTATTAACCATTTTCTTAATATGCCGGTTACATTAGTTACTGATGAAGAATCTTTGGCTAGTGATAGTGGGTACAAGTTTGATAAAGTAATAACTGTAAAAGCAGATAAAGATAACATACGAGATGGCATGCCTTGGATTAACAAAGGCAGATATCAAGCATATGAATTATCACCATATGATGAGACATTGTTGCTTGACGTAGATTATGTGGTAAACAGCGATAGATTGTTAAAGTGCTTTGACCTTTATGAAGATTTTTGTTGCCACGATAACACAGCATTCTACATGCACCCAAAAGTAAGTCAAGAGTTGTTAAGTTCATATAGTTACAAAACACTTTGGGCTACTGCTGTAGTATTTAAAAAGACTGAACGTGCTAAACAGATATTTGAATGTTTAAAGATGGTGCAAGAGAATTATGCTCATTATGCTAACATTCACCAATTCATATCAAATGTTTATAGAAACGATTACGCATTGACTCTTGCATTAAGAATAGTCAATGGTCACACAGTTCTACCTGGTGATATCATTCCATGGAATCTATTGCACGTAGGAAAGAACACAAGCGTTTATGCCAATACTGATGATGAATTCAATACAGAATATACTGTGTTGTTTGATAATTGGCAAAAAGGAAAAATCAGAAAAGAATACATAACGATAAAAGATACAGACTTTCACGTTATGAATAAAGACATCTATGTGGAGTTGATTAAACATGGATAAAGGATTTGTAATTTTAGCACAGAACACTGAGTTCGTTAACTACGTCAAGTGTGCTGAGATGCTTGCTTATAGCATCAAAAAATATATGCCAGATGCTAAAGTGTCATTGATTACCGATGATGTAGAAGATTCTAAGTATTTTGA
>Ga0078894_10002341_pt1 | contig 14377 bp, 7 predicted proteins | sample LauGreSu1BDMLBSD_2_FD_67506 | JGI IMG/M metagenome (GOLD analysis project Ga0078894, IMG submission 67506) | Freshwater lake microbial communities from Lake Michigan, USA - Su13.BD.MLB.SD (version 4) (version 4) | ecosystem: Environmental > Aquatic > Freshwater > Lake | place: Lake Michigan, USA...
AGGAACAACTGGTGCTACTGGAGCTGTTGGTTTAACTGGTCCTACTGGTCCAACAGGAACAACTGGTGCTACTGGAGCTGTTGGTTTAACTGGTCCTACTGGTCCAACAGGAACAACTGGATTAACAGGTCCTACTGGTTCATTATCCGTAAGTGGAACTAATTATGGAGATTATATATATTGGAATACATATAATAATGCATGGACTGTAGGAAGTAACAATATAAATATTGGAAATAATGCAGGTCAAACAAATCAAGGACAATATGGAGTTGCACTTGGTTATCAAGCTGGACAAACAAATCAAGGAACACAAGCAGTTGCAATTGGTTATCAAGCAGGTCAAATAACTCAAGGAACACAAGCAATTGCGATTGGTCATCAAGCAGGTAGATCAAGTCAAAGTAGTCAAGGCATTGCAATCGGTTATTTAGCAGGTTCTCAATCTCAAGGACCACAATGTATTGCAATTGGTCCTCAAGCTGGTCAAACAAATCAATTAAATGGAAGTGTTGCAATTGGATATAGATCAGGTCTTGATACTCAAGGAACAAATGCAGTTGCAATTGGATATTTTGCAGGTCAAACAAATCAAGGAACACAGAGTATTGCAATTGGTTATCAAGCAGGTAGAACAAATCAGAATCAAGTTGCTATTGCTGTTGGTTCAAGTGCCGGTCTTATTAATCAAGGAAGTCAAAGTATTGCAATTGGTAATCAAGCAGGTCAAACAAGTCAAGATACAAGAGCAATTGCAATTGGAGTTCAAGCAGGTGGAAATACTCAAGGAGCATATTCTATAGCAATGGGATATCAAGCTGGATTTGTAAATCAACTTAGTAATGCTATTGCTATTGGAAGTCAGGCAGGTAATGCATATCAATCACAGTATTCAATTGCAATCGGTAGTGATGCTGGAAATACTAATCAAGGTTCAAATTCAGTTGCTATAGGGTATCAATGTGCATTTTATTCTCAAGATACAAATTCAGTTGCACTTGGACCTCAAGCTGGTTTTTCAGGGCAAATTAGTGGTGCAATAGCTATTGGTTTTAGAGCTGGTAGATTTATTCAACAAAAGAGTGCAATTGCTATTGGTGTATCTTCAGGTGAAACAAATCAAGGAACAGGTGCAATTGCAATTGGTTATCAAACCGGTCAAACAAATCAAGGACAACAATCAGTTGCAATTGGTTATACTGCAGGACAAACATCTCAAGGAAATTATTCAGTTTCTATTGGTTATTTGGCAGGTGTTATAGCTCAAGGAAACCAATCAGTTGCAATTGGATCACAAGCAGGTCAAACAAGTCAATATGCAAATACAGTAGCAATTGGTATTCAAGCAGGTTCAAATAATCAAGGTACATCCTCAGTTGCTATTGGTGTTCAAGCTGGTGGAAATACTCAAGGATATAATTCAGTTGCTATTGGTAATCAAGCTGGTTATAATTATCAAGATTATAATTCAGTTGCTATAGGTGTTCAAGCAGGTATAAATACTCAAGGAAATTCTTCAATTGCAATAGGTGTTCAATCAGCACTAAATAGTCAAGGAACTGGTTCAGTTGCAATTGGTGCTCAAGCAGGATATAATAATCAAGGATCATCTTCAGTTGCTATTGGTACATCTTCAGCTTTTTCAGCTCAAGCTTCATTTTCTGTTGCAATTGGTCGAGATTCAGCTCAATATTATCAAGGTACATCTTCAGTTGCAATTGGTTACCAAGCAGGTCAAACAAACCAAGGAAGTTATTCTGTTTCAATTGGACATAATGCTGGACAACAAACTCAAGGAGGATATGCAATAGCTCTTGGTTATCAAGCAGGCAGAATAACTCAACTAACTAATGCAGTTGCAATTGGATATCAATCTGGATATGCAAGTCAAGGAGAATATGCTGTTGCAATTGGAAGTGGTGCAGGTTCTACACAACAAAGTGCATATAGTATTGCAATTGGGTATCTTTCTGGAAATTCAAAACAAGGTTCAAATTCAGTTGCAATTGGACCATTTTCACAATATAGAACTCCTGGAGGAAATACTGTTGCAATTGGTTCTGGAGCTGGTTATATAAATCAAGGCCAAAGTTCAGTTTCAATTGGTTACGGCGCTGGTGCAAATAGTCAAGGAGCTCAAACAGTATCAATTGGTTCAGAAGCAGGAAATACAAATCAAGGACAAAATGCAGTGGCAATTGGATACCAAGCAGGATATACAAATCAAGGCCAAAATTCAATTGCTATTGGTTATTTATCAGGTAAAACAAACCAACCTTCAAATAGTATAATATTAAATGCAAGTGGAGCTGTAGTAAATGGACAAACAAATTCTGCAACATATATTACCCCAGTTAGAAATGCAACTATTTCAAGTGATTTTACAATTCAAAATGTTATGGTATATAATACGTCTACTTATGAAGTAGGTTATGCAACAATTTCTACTGGAACTGGACCTACAGGTCCTACTGGTTCTGCAGGATATACTGGTGCTACAGGTTTAACCGGACCTACTGGTCAAACTGGACCTACTGGTGCTGCTGGTTCTGCTGGTTCTATAGGAGCTACAGGTTTAACTGGTAGTACTGGACCTACAGGTGTTGCTGGTTCTGCTGGTTCTATAGGAGCTACAGGTTTAACTGGTAATACTGGACCTACTGGTGCTGCTGGTTCTGCCGGTTCTATAGGAGCTACAGGTTTAACTGGTAGTACTGGACCTACAGGTGCTGCTGGTTCTGCTGGTTCTATAGGAGCTACAGGTTTAACTGGTCAAACTGGACCTACAGGTGCTGCTGGTTCTGCTGGTTCTATAGGAGCTACAGGTTTAACTGGTAATACTGGACCTACAGGTGTTGCTGGTTCTGCTGGTTCTATAGGAGCTACAGGTTTAACTGGTCAAACTGGACCTACAGGTGCTGCTGGTTCTGCCGGTTCTATAGGAGCTACAGGTTTAACTGGTCAAACTGGACCTACAGGTGCTGCTGGTTCTGCCGGTTCTATAGGAGCTACAGGTTTAACCGGAACTACTGGACCTACTGGAGTAACTGGACCTGCTGGAATTTTATCAGTAAGTGGAACAAATTATGGAGATTATGTGTATTGGAATAATACTAATAATGCATGGACTGTAGGAAGCAATAACATAAATATTGGTGCTGGAGCAGGTCAAACAAATCAAAGTACATATTCTATTGCATTAGGTTATCAGGCTGGAGCTTATAATCAAAGAACAAATTCAATTAGTATTGGTTATCAAGCTGGTTTTACAGTTCAAAGAGAATACTCTATTTCTATTGGATATCAAGCTGGTTATAATTTACAAAATACTCATTCTATGGCAATTGGTTATCAAGCAGGATATTCAGGACAAGGAAGCTTCTCAATTGCAGTTGGTGATGGCGCAGGAGAACAAGCACAATCTTCAGCAGCACTTGCAGTTGGTGGTTCTTGTGGTAGATATTCTCAATCTCAAAATGCAATTGCATTAGGTTATTATTCAGGACATGGAGGACAAGGACAAGCAGCAGTTGCAATTGGAGCTTATGCTGGACAAACAAATCAAGGAGGTAATTCAATTGCTATTGGTTATTTATCAGGTGGATATAATCAAAAAGGAGATTGTATTGCATTAGGAAGATTTTCTGGACAAACAAATCAACTTAATGCTTCTATAGCTATTGGGTATTCTTCTGGTTCTATAAGTAAAGGTTCATTTTCAATTGCGATTGGTTATGAATCTGGTTATCAAAGTCAGCTGGCAAATTCTATAGCTATTGGAACTTCTTCTGGTTATGGATATCAAGGAGAGAATTCAATTGCTATTGGAAATGAATCTGGTTATACAGGTCAAAATAATAAATGTATTGCAATTGGTTATCAATCTGGTTATACAAACCAAGGAGAAAGTTCAGTTGCTATTGGATATCAAGCAGGTCAAACAAGTCAATCTCAATTTGTAACTGCAATTGGTTATCAATCAGGAGTATATAATCAAGGAACATCTGCTGTTGCAATTGGTTATCAATCAGGAGGATATAATCAAGGAGTAAATTCAGCTGCAATTGGTTATAAATCTGGTTATACATATCAAGGAGATAATTCAGTTTCAATTGGTTATTTAGCAGGATCAAACTTACAAGCAGATAATTCTGTTGCAATTGGTTCTTATGCAGGCGAATATACTCAAAGAACAGCTTCTGTTGCAATTGGTTTTGCAGCTGGACAAACAAATCAGGGAACTCAATCAACATCAATTGGATATCAAGCAGGTAATTATTATCAAGGAATCGGATCACTTGCGGTTGGATATCAATGTGGTTATACAAATCAAGGAGCTTCAGCATTTTCAAGTGGTTATCAATCTGGACATATAAGTCAAAATAATAATTCTTTTGCATTTGGTTATCAATCCGGATATTACTTTCAAGGAACTGGAGCAGTTGCGATTGGTTATCAAGTAGGTTATACAAATCAAGGAAGCGCAGCAATTGCAATTGGTTATCAAGCAGGTTGTACAAGTCAAGGAACTTCAGCAGTTGCAATTGGTTATCAAGCTGGAAACATAAATCAATCAATCAATTCTATTGCAATTGGTTATCAAACAGGTTATACAAATCAAGGAAGTTCAGCAATTGCAATTGGTTATCAAGCAGGTTATACAAATCAAGGAAATGCAGCAATTGCATTTGGTTATAAAGCGGGATTTGATACTCAAGGAATAAATACTATTGCAATTGGATATTTAGCTGCAACTACAGGTCAATCACAAGATGCTTATTCAATAGGGTATCAAGCCGGAGGATTTAATCAAGGAACAAGCGCTATTGCATTTGGGTATCAAGCAGGACAATCATATCAAAATATAAATTCTATTTCAATTGGATATCAAGCTGGACAAGTAACTCAAGGTACAAATGCTATTGCAATTGGTTATCTATCTGGAAATCAAGACCAAAAACTCAATACTTTAGCAATTGGTTATCAAGCTGGTTATATAAATCAAGGTACAAGTTCTATTGCATTTGGTTATCAAAGTGGTTTTAGAAATCAAAGTATTAATTCGGTTTCAATTGGTTATCAAGCAGGTCAGACAAATCAAGGAACCAGTGCTATTGCAATTGGTTATCAAGCTGGACAAACAGGTCAGAATCAAAATACTTTAGCAATTGGTTATTTAGCAGGACAGGTAACTCAAGGTACTGGTTCTTTAGCAATTGGTTATCAAGCAGGACAGACAAATCAAGGAATAAATTCAATTGCAATTGGTTATCAAAGTGGTTCAATACAACAAAAACAAACTTCTATTTCAATTGGTTATCAAGCTGGTTATTCAAATCAAGGAACAAGTGCTATTGCAATTGGATACTTAGCTGGAACTACAGGTCAAAATGCAAATAGTATAGTTATTAATGCATCTGGAAGTATATTGAATTCTTCAACAAATAGTGCATTTTATGCAAAACCTGTTAGAACCGTAAGTAATACAGTTGCTCAAAATGTATTAACATACACATCAAGTACATCTGAAATTGGAACAACTGCTCTTATGGATATTAGCAATAATTCTATTGATTTAAGTGGAAACTTATTTATTAATGGTCCATTTACACAGATTTTAAATAATTTTTATGCCCCAATATTACCTGGTGCGTATGTTATTACTTCAGGAGTTAATGGTATCCAATTTCAACTATTCAATTCAATTAGTAATTTGACAAATATGTACCTATCTAATACTTCAGTTATAACTGGTTCAACAGTATCAGCAGGAACTTCTAATGTTGATATTAATTTTAATGATTCTGCTAATAGATTTATTATTATGCGTGGATATGCTCTAAGTGTATGGTCTGCAAGTAATTATACAGGAACCAAATTATTATCTGCTTCTTTAGATCCAACAAGTAATGTTCCATTTATAGTAATTGCACCAAGTGCTGGTGATTCAGCTTCATCACTAATTTTATATAAATATAACTATTCAACTACTGTATGGGATATTGTTGCATTATATCCAACTGATACGGGAACTACTCCTACAACGGCGTTTAGTTAAATTATATTTTATAAATACAAACCATAAATAATACAATATAATACATATAGATTGAACTTCAAATAATATTATTCTTCAATAAATAATAATATTATATTACAATTATATATATGACAACTATTCAACTTCCTACTTTTAAAGCTACTATTCCAAATACTACTATTAACACACAAATACCTTACAATATTACTCCAATTCCTTATGATACTGTCACTTATGACTATGATTTAGATGGAACACCTGCATCCAACTTTGACACTACAACATATACATACAATGTACCTTTAACCGGAACATACACATTTTCATTTTCATTTGTTTGTTCAACAATCTCAAGAATTAATGCTGTTTTTCTTTCTGTAAATAATACAACAACTTATCCAAACTACTATAACGGAAACTTATATTTAGTAACAAATAACCAAACATCCATTATTGATACTAACTCATTTAGCGGAACAATTACTTTAAGACTTAACCAAAATGATAAGGTTTCTATTGCAGGATATTTTAATAACCTTCCATCTTCATTAGTTTTTAATGAATCTGATTACTTATATAATACGAGAGAAAATCCAAACACCGGAGGAATTATTCAATATTTAGATTCAACTGGACAAAATCCACAAGATGCACCTTATGATACTGGTTATGCTTTACATACATTTGAAGTTGATGGAAACTTTTTTGCTCCATTTCCATTATATGTTGAGTATTTTATTGTAGGAGGAGGAGGTGCTGGAGGAAAAAATAGATACAATACTCCAAATGTACAAAATCCTACTGGTCCATATGTAAATTATTATGGAGGCGGAGGCGGAGGAGCTGGAATTTCAAAGGGATATTTAAATATTTCTCCAAATACTAATTATTCTGTTACAATTGGATTAGGCGGAACATCTCCAAAACCATACATTAGCAACAAATATGGTTATATGCAAGGTCTTGGCGGAGGTTTAAATGGCGGAACATCCAGTTTTTCTGGAATATTAGCTGTTGGAGGAGGCGGTGGTGGTGGAGGAGATTCAAGTAAAGCAGGTAGTAACGGATATTGTGGAGGAGGAGCAGGAACACTTGGTGCAAATCCAGGGTCTGGAATATCTGGCTTTAATGGTTCTACTGGTACTGATACAAATATGGGAGGCGGAGGTGGAGGAGCCATTAGTAATGGAGTTGGAGCAAGTGGAGGTATTGGTTTTACAAGCGATTTTAACGGCTATTTAACAAGATATTCTGATGGAGGAGGTTCAAATACTTCACCAAATACAACATTTGGATCTGGTGGAGTTGGAGATACTGGAAATTCAGAAGGAGGAGATGGAATTAGAGGAGTTGTTTTTGTTAAATATCCTTATAATAAAGTGTCTAATAATATTAATGTAAATTGGTTTAGTGGCACAATGATATCATATTAATTTTCTTTTATTCTATTCAAACGGAAGAATCAAATTCTTATTTTCATAATATTCTAAATTACCTTTATTACAGATTAAAACATTCTTCACATTATTATCATTCCTAATTAATGCTCTATTTATTAATTTAATTACCCTCAAATTCAACTTTCTATTATTTACATAATAATTTGAGATTATATTTAGTCTAATAAATTTATAAAATTGGTCATAATTTTCATTATTTGAACCTTCAAAATGATACAAAAGATAATTCAAAATATGATTTGCAACATCATGTCTATTGTGATTAACCGCCTTTTCTGCTCCATTTAATACTAAATAAATACAATGAATTGGTTTTGAAAAATTACAAACAATAGCCATATAATCCCCATAATACATATCAAATAAATGTGGATTCTCTCGTTGAACCATTGTCATAACTGCTTCATCAATTTGATACCAACCTTCATCCAATATTTGTTCAAACTTTTTCTTATACAATTCAACATACTTTAACATGTTTTCTTTTGAACCTGAAAAAAGAGTTCCTGCATGATGATGATAAATATATTTAAAAAAATCCTTCATATTATCATTTTCTAAATAAGGATTTGTACACATTTGCCTTATTTTATCAGGAATATCCAAAAACCAATTATGTATTTCATCCAAATTTTGAGCTACATGATTGCAACCAAAATCAAGCCACATGAAATGCGAACTTCCAAACTTATTTAACTCAATAGTCTTTTCAACACAAAAAAACTTATTATTATTTACTGTAATATATAGAGGAGTTTCATGGTTTAAATCTCCATTTAATATTTTATATATTTTCTGATTTTCCTTTATTCTCTCAACATATTTATAGAAATAAGTATTTTCATACTTAACTTTATATACATGTGTTTTATCCAATAAATTCTTTCTTACATCCAAAATAAGATCATTCAGTACATCATCATCTTCATCAATAAAAATAACCAATGGATAAGGAAGAGTTAATATGTAATTCTTTGCAAGCTCATGATACTTATTTGCCTGTCTATTATGTTCTGGTTTACTTCCTTCCATTTTTCTAATGTCATAAAACATTGTAATAATTGTTGGAAAAGTCTTCATTTCTCTCTATTTATTATTATAAATTCAAGTTTTTAAAATGTTTTTCCACTTAATTATATTTTCTTCAAAATTTTTATTAATATATTCAAAAATACTATTTTTCTTATTATCAATTAAATCATAATTTATAGTTCCATTTTCATCAACATAAGACTTTATTTTATCTGATAAATCTTTCCATGAATTAAAATATTCTATTGCAACTTCATTTTCCTTTTGATACCATTCTGATAATTCAATGCTTTTATCAAGAAGTCCCTTTTTCTTTTTTTCTTCCCAATAATACCAATCATTTTTTACCAATTCTTTGAAAAATTTCTTTGAAGGAATAAAATATATTATATTATAACTAATATTCTCTAAAAAACTCTGCACATTAGTCTGATATGGTAAATGTATCATTCCAATATATTCTGTTAATTCTTCCTTATCTTTATACTTTCCATACCCTTCTCCAAAAATATCATATTGAATATTTAATTCATCTATAAACTGTCTATAACTATCAATATTTGTTCCTCTATTATATATAAAAAATCTATTTCTACAAGGAATTGTAACAATATCACTTCTTTCAGGTGTTAATCTAATTATATCATCATAAAAAAATCTTACTCCATATATTGAGGTATAATATTGATCATATCTATTATCTGAACAAAAAAATACTCTACTATTTCTCGATGTTTTACTATACAAATTATAATATTCTCTATCATTCTTACTTTGCCATATTCCCCAATCAAATCTATTTGTGACATATACAATAATTTTACAATTATGTTTATCCAAATTTTGCAAAAATGGTCGCGCATACATACTTGTGTCTGTAAAAAACAAAAAATCAAAGTCTTTAATAATATCTTCGTATTTCTTATAAATTGAATCTGCTTCAATACTATTTATATAATAAAAATAATTCCAGCCAATATTTACTATACTGCAATCATCTATACTATTACAAACATTTTCTATATTTTTGCGAGTTCCATAATGATTTGTTATATGCAGAATTTTTACCATCTATAATTATTTGTATATTAATAAATAAAAGATATAGTTTTATATTTTATTTATCTAATTATTATTATATTTATTATATTTCTATTTATTCTATTTTTATTTTCTCTCAAAATAATTATTTATAAACCAACAAACTTTCAATATATGACTTATCATAAACCGCAAGTTTTGTCTTATTATCCCAATAACTATATGGAACAATAACTCTTTCATCCTCAACAACTAAACCTAAACAATATTCAATACAAATTCCTTCAAACTTAAATGGTGCTGAATATCTCAATAAATTCATATTCTTATCAAAAACCACATACATATGATAATAATGACGAGGCTTTTCATATGATACTAAATGAACAATAAACCACACTTCATCTTTGTAACTAAACCCACAAGTTGAACCTCTAACATGATTGAATATTTTTGGCATAGTTTTTCTCTCTTCAACTAAATCTAATAAACACTTTTGTTTATCAATTTTACAAATTTGTAAAGGACTCCACTTATAAACAATATGTGTTGAATCTTTATAATCAAAAAATACCCAATTCTTTTCACAACTATTATCACTAAATGAACACTTAATTTCAGTTCCTTCTAATATATTCACAGCAATGTCATAATCCCCAATAACAATTCCAAGTTTATTATCTTTATGATAACCTGTTCCAATAAAATCCAATTTTCCCTTATCTTCCCTATTTTGATAAATTCTTATATCTTCAATACCCAAATATAAACGATCCTCATCTTTAACATCAAAAATTCTTTCAAATCCAACTTGGTTTAAATCATCATCTAATTGAATAAACTTGTTTGTTGTTATAATATTCTTCTCACAATCTAAATAATTTCCCCATTCATCTATTCTATAATTAACCAAACGAATATTCATACTATAACCCTTACCCCAAGGATTCTTAATAATACTTGCCGAAGAAGAATACATCTTTACTTCTCTATTTCCAATCATTTTATCAATTGTAACAGATAAACTCTTATTTTCCTTTGTCTTTAAAATATGCTTGTAAAATTTCATATTTGATAAAATATTGCTAACTATATTATAATCTCCACAATGATTAAAAACCTTCACAACCTCATTATCAATATTTGTAATACCATTATATGCCGCTATAATTGTATATTCATAAAACAATTTATAAGTATATACATCATTATGTAAAAATAAATATCCATCCTTATGTTTATTTGCCTCATTCAAATTATTCATACACAAATTATAAAACATCATTGCACTCTTATTCTTACCCTCATTTCTATAATGATGAACTATTTCATAAAGATTTTCTAATCTAACTGGCAATTTATTATATCCATCTAACCATGCATAAATTGCCTCTGGTGTTCTTCCTAAATATTTGTGACAAAAACCAATTCTATAATAACTATACCAAATTTCTTGCTCCCAACCACCCAACTCAATACGCTTTTTATAATACTCTATAGCCTTTTCATATTTTCCAGAATCATGGTAACTATTTGCCAAATAAAAATGGTATCTATCATTCTTTGGATCATCTTCAATACCCTTTGTCAATAATCTAATATCTCTCTCAAATTTATCACCTTTAGATCCTCCATCCCCAATATCCAAAATAAATAATTCATCCTTCTTAAAATCACTTCTTACTGTTCCATTTGGAGTATTTACATATTCATGAGTTACACCAAAATAATCAAACAATCCATTGTTTTTTACAATTCTTACATTTTGATAATAAAATGCCTCATCACCCTGTAAAAGACAAAATGAATCCGCACTAAATAACTTTTTTTTATCAAAATTAGGCCCAACTTGTAATTTCATATCTGCATCCATCAATAAAACATAATGTGACATACCTGAACACGACTTTAAAGCAAAGTTTCTATTATGGGCAAAATCCTTAAATGGTTCATTAACAACCTTACCTGGAATATTGTTTTTTTTGAAAAATGTTTTAATTACTTCAACCGTATTATCAGTAGAACCAGTATCACAAATACAATATGTATCTATAATTGGTAATACACTTGATAACATTCTCTCAATAATCTTACTCTCATTCTTAACAATCATATTTAAACAAAGAGTAGGTAGTTCATTTTTTTCAGTAATTACAAAACTCATTTCCTCTGACATTATAAAATAATAAGTGTGTGGTTTTTAAATATTAATAAATAAAATATATTATTTTCTTTATTTTTATTTTATTTTAATCTTTTATTATAGAAGTAATGGCATGCACAAGATTTTTTTATGATGACTGTAGAACTAAAAAAAGTTTGCAACAATCAACCGACCCAGGAAGATATATTTTAAATGTTCCTGGAAACGGAGATAAACCATATTATGTTGAAGACCCAAACATAAGAATTCAAAAATGGGGAGCTAATTTAAGAACAAATGTTATTAATTTAGAAAGCGATTTATTAGGAGTAAATAGACAAATAAGTAGAGATTGTTTAGGAAAAGATAACTATAAATCTTACAATGTTCCAAATGATGCTATTCAATATCCAACCACAACTGCATTATCAACTGATCAATCAAGAGCAACTAACCCTGCATGGATGTATAGAGATTTAGAACAAGTTGATTGGTATTATTTACCACTCAATCCTCAAGAAAATACATGCTTGCCATTTCAAAATAATCTAAGTACCAGAATTTTAGAAAAAGATTATTTTGTTAGAAAAAATGATTGTGTTATGAATAATGGAAATAATATTTTAAGTACTCAACAAATGAATGGAATGTATATTGGAGGACCAAATAATTTATGTAATGATTTATGTAAGCAAATTTAGAGATTCATTATTTTTACTTTTATTTTTACTTTTATTTTTAGTTTATTTGAGAGAAATTAGAGAGAATTTAAAGTATTATAAAAAAAATATAATACTTTATATAATATATATAATATGGAATTAGCCCTACCATTAATTGCATTAGGAGGAATGTATGTTGTATCAAATAGTAGTAATAAAGACAAAGAATGCGATAAGCCTAAAAAAGAAAAATTTACAAATATGGGTAAAATGGGTCAAAATGCATCATTACCAAATACACATATTCCACCTCAAAATTTTCCAGTTGAAAACTTAAGTGAATTAGTTGATACTGTTCAGAAATATGAAAATCCATTAGCTGCAAGTGACAAATATTTCAATCAAAATAACTATGAAAATGCCAACAATCAAGGATTAAAAACTGGAAATAATCCTCAAGAAGTATATTCTCTTACTGGAAACTATTTAGATTCAAAAGAGTTTAAGCATAATAATATGGTCCCTTTTTATGGAGGTAAAATTAAAGGCTATACTTACGATGCAAATATTGCAGAAACTGTTTTAGATAACATGATTGGAAGCGGGTCTCAAACAATTAAAAAAATCGAACAAGCTCCACTTTTTAAACCACAAGAAAATATGCAATGGGCTTATGGTACGCCGAATAATAGTGACTTTTATCAATCCCGTGTTAATCCTGGAATGAGAAATAATAATGTAAAACCCTTTGCAACTGAAAATGTTGGTCCTGGATTAAATGCTGGTTACAATACTCAAGGAACAGGTGGATATAATTCTGGAATGGAGGCTCGTAATGCATGGTTGCCAAAAACAGTTGATGAATTGAGAGTTGCAACCAATCCAAAATTAGAGTATAGTTTAGATAATCATGAAGGTCCCGCTAATTCATACATTAAAAATGTCGGTATTATTGGAAGAGTAGAAAAACAAAGACCCGACCGTTTTTACATGAACACTCAAGATCGTTGGCTTACAACTACTGGTGCTGAAAAGGGGGAAACACTTAGACCAATTCAAGAAATGGGAATTATTAAACGTTGCGAAGACGAAATTAATTATAGTGGTCCTGCTGGTAATGTTGAGAAAACCGGAAATTATGTTCCTTCTGCATTTGAAGCATCCAAAAGAAAGGAATGGGATGCTCTTGATGTAGGTCATTCTGCTGCTTCTGGAAAAGGCCCATGTAACAATGATGTAAGATTAAAAAGCTTCTCAAATTATACCAATAACAGATCATTGAGACAACCCGACACTTTTAGAAGCGGATTTAGTGGCGCAATTGGTGCAGTCATTGCTCCATTAATGGATATTTTAAGACCTTCCAGAAAAGAAGAAGTTGTTAATAATGTTAGAATATATGGAGAAGCAGGAACTGCAGTGCCATCAAGTTATGTTATTAATCCTAATGATACAACTCCTACAACAATTAAAGAAACCACATTACACAGTGTTGATTTTAACATTAATAATCAAAAAGAAGGAATGTATGTTAATAATAATACTCCTTTACATCCAACTCAAAGACAAACCACTGAATGTAGTTATATTGGTTCATCTGGAGGACAGGGGGCCCAATATGGTGATATGAGTTATGAAGCAGCATATAATCAACATAATAATGATATTAAGTCATCTACTATTGCTGGACGTACAAATCAGGGAAATATGCAGGTATTTAATCAACAAATGAATGTAAGCATTGCCAGACAGGACAGTGATAGATATAATAATAGACTTTTTACACCATCTTCAGTTATTAAGGCTCCTCCTGCAAAAGAAAATTATGGAGAAATAAGATATCCTCAAAGCTATGATCCAAACTATAATTGTTCGAGAATTGATCCTTCATTATTGAATGCATTTAGAGAGAATCCTTATACCCATAGTTTAACAACTTCGGTTTAGAGATTACTTAGTTACTTAGTTAAGTTAAAAGAACAAATAAAAAATATTATTA
>Ga0078894_10002343_pt1 | contig 14372 bp, 19 predicted proteins | sample LauGreSu1BDMLBSD_2_FD_67506 | JGI IMG/M metagenome (GOLD analysis project Ga0078894, IMG submission 67506) | Freshwater lake microbial communities from Lake Michigan, USA - Su13.BD.MLB.SD (version 4) (version 4) | ecosystem: Environmental > Aquatic > Freshwater > Lake | place: Lake Michigan...
CCGCCTTGCAGTAATTCAGTATACTGCTAAAGGTAAAAGGGTTAAAAAGTATGATTCAATTACACAAGCTTCTAATAACACAGGTGTAAATACAGGCTCAATCTCTAAAGTTACTAGAGGACTTTGTAAAACAGCTGGTGGATTCCGTTGGGAATTAGCTTAACATATAATTAATCTATTTATTTCCAAGACCCTCTTTAGGGTCTTTTTTTTGGAATTTTTGGAAAAACATTTTTTTTATTAAATAGTTTAATCTACATTTGTGTTGTTAATCTAATCAATAACACTTAAAAACAAAAGCTATGAAAAATTTAAAAAAATTAGTATTGTCAATCATATTATTAGTTATTTCTAATACATTTTATTCTCAAAATAATATTGATATAAAAGAAGAAGTTTTTTTGAGTGCATTTCATTTTTTAGATAATACTAATGAAATAGAACTATATGCTTATGATGTAGTAGATGGAAAAGAGGTTTTAGATACTATATTTCCTTTTAATTATGAAATAGTTCCTCACCCCTTAGATTCTTCTAGTTTTGCTGAGAAAAAGATTTCATTACTTAATAGGGATGTTAAAATAAAAGAATTAAAATATACATTTGATTTAGAAGAAGGTAAATTTAATAACTTCTCCCAAATATTTTATAATTGCAATGCAGAAGACACTAAAGAATATACATCAGAAAAATTTATTTACTTTACTGTTATATTAGATAAAGAAACTAAATTTTATAATCTTTATGTTTTAAAAGGAACGAAAGAGGAGATATTTTAATTAAAATGCTCCTTCTTTTTGCTTTGAATCTTCTGACCCTACATTACCTTTTGGTCTGCTAGTTAAACCTCTTGGACGATTTTCCTGTAATGTTTCAGTTGCGCTATCAATACTTTCAAAACCACTGTCGTATGTTAAATCACCAAAAGAATCTTTTAGAATTTTAGAAATTTCAGGTAATAGAGTATCTATTTCTTTGTACCCCTCTGGAGCTTTTGGATTATCACACCACATAGAAACGACTTTATTAAAATAATTTGTAACTGCTTTATTACCCTCACCTGAGATCTTAATCTTTTTCTTTTCTTCTCTTGTGTATTTTTTATAATTTCCTAATAATTCTTTAATTCCTTCTGTATAATCTACAGTAGATGGGTTTATTAAATATTTGGAATCTAATAAACCTTTTTTAGACATTTCTAATAAATCATTTATTCTTTTTGCGTATTCGTCTATTTTATTTTTTTCTAATACATCTTTAGTTAATCTGCTTATTGATGATGAATCTAAAACCTCCCCACCTCTTAATTTAATCATTGCGGAAAGAACATTATATATTACACTGTTAGCAGTACCAGCATTATTATCTCCTTTATTAATCCAAGCACCTATCCATTTAGCTCCTCTAGATGTTTCATCGTTTGGATCTCCACCAAGGGTAAAATTAACCATATAGTCATTTGCTTGACTTATTGCAAATTTAGTTTTTCCAAAAAGAGATTGTAAACCCCCTTCTGATCCACCAAATCTTCTAAGTACTAATAAACCATTATTTGCAGCTTCTATTTTAATTTTTCCCCCTTGTTTTATTTTTTCAACATCTTCTTTACTTAATATAATAGATCCTTTATCCTTAATTTCCTTATCTCCTATTTTTAATATATCAGAAGTGCTTTTCTCTTTCTTTGTTATTTTAATTCCGCTTTTTGTTAAAGTTTCTCCCTCCTTAAAAAATAAAACACCCAATGAAGGGATTTCAATCTCATATATGAATCCGCTTTCTGCTCCTAATTTTTTACCAAGATCACTTGATAATTTACTAGCACTGGCTCCAGATTTAATATAAAAAACACCGGCTCTTTCTGCAGCTTCTTCATTTAATTGAATACCATATGATTCAAATATAAATTCATCGAATGATAATACTTTTTTTTCCATTTTTATAATATATTTTTAATTAGCAATTTTCTCCGTCAGATATTAATCCCTCACCTTCTTCGTGATGTAAATCCATTGTTGATTTTAAAAAATCACAAACTTCTGCAACATCATCTTTTGAAGTTGCTATATGATCGGTTGCCCATCCATGACCGTCGCTAAGAATCTGATCCACCTTATTTGGGTCCATTTCTAGAATTTCATCACACATTCTTTTAATATTAGAAATGTTTGCAAAAAACATATAGTTTTGTGTCTCGTCATGATTCTCCCCTAATTTCATTAAGGTTTTAGCAAGATGTAATCTCTTAAATTTCTTTGCCTTAGCAGGAGGTAATTGTGTACCTTCTTTTTCAGTGTCAGTATCTTGTCCTTCTAAATCCTTTATCTCATCTTTGATTCTGGATTTAGTAAGGGTTTCACCTTTTTTGATGCCTAATTCTTTTCTTAGTTTACCTTTGGTTCCTTCAACTGCTTTAGCTATCCATTCTTTTCCCTCTAGATAGGAATTAAATTCTTTTAGATTTTTCATTCTTTTTTTTATTATATATCATTAAATCCGAATCTATTTAAAGCAGACCCCCCTTTTAATAGATTTATATCCATATTTTTATCTTTCATCTTAGCTAAGATAGATTTTTTTATCTCCGTAGGACAAAGATTGTATATTCTTAATGAAACGAATGGTTCCTTATTTATTAAATCAACTACTAAATCTACAGGATTAAATTCATCATTCCCCATATAGGCATGGCATTTTTCTTCGTCATACATAACATCATCCGGATACTCGTGTGGTGATGATTTACCTTTACCGTCAAAAATATACGAAATTCCATATCTGTCTTTTTCTGATTCAGATTCTATATCCCAATACCCATCTCCTCTATACTCATACTCAGGATAAAAAGAAAAATCTATAGTCTCACCATAAGGTGTTAATATTGTATTATCCCCATATTCATCAAACCAATCAGATAGTAGTTTTGCTTTGCTTTTCCATTCCTTAATAATCGGGTCCTTATCTACAACTATCCCAATCTCCTTCATTTTTAATTCCTGAGATTCATATAATGGATATTTCTTTAAATGTTTCATGTCTTAGTCGTTGTCAAATGTACCAAATCTTTTTAGTGCAGAAACCCCTTTAATTAAATCTTTGGTAGCCTCTTTTGATGCACCAAATATATCAGGTCTCTTCTCCCTTAAAATTTCAACTATTCCCTCGTGATTTTTTAAAAGAGCTATTTTTGAATAATCTTTTTGAATTCTTTCACCAATAATATCTGCAATAAAATTATTAAAATGTTCATTATAGTCAGGTAAAAGTTTACCATATTTTATTAGGGATTCTAGATTTTCTTTCATGAAAGAAACAGGGATATTACTACTCCAATTTTCCTTAAATGCTGCTTCACAATCTAATTCACTAAGACATTTGTTTATGTCTTTTTCTGCAATATTTATAATCTCTTCCTCTGTTTCGTATCCTAAATAGAAATCATATCTCATTCCTCCGTAAGATGAATCCTTTGTTTTTTGTCTTTTTCTTCTTTTTGGTCCAGGGATAAATCTCATTAAACCAATATTACAATAGAAATAAAATCTAATACCCATAGTGGAGAGCAATTCTTCTAATTCACTAGAAATCCCCATAATCTTATCTATATTACCTCTTCTGATTGAAAACTGACCAGAATCTAATGATCCAGTAGTATAAATTCCTAAATCAATCATCATTTTTATCCAAGGAATATCCTTAAGAAATCCAAGGTCTTTTATCAATCCTCCTCTCTCAGATTGAATAAAAAGATCAATAAGAGGCTGAAGTTTATCAGGGAGCGTTCCAGGTATTATTGGGTTCTTATAGAAAAATTCTTCTATTTCTGCTCTCTTAACCCCTACTGGTATATTTTTAATGATTGAGTCTATTATAATCCTTCTAAAAAGCGATTTTAAGTCACCGTATTGCTCTCCGTACATATTACCTGAAGAAACATATTTGTAACTCCATTGACCGCTAGATACCTTGTCAAAATAAGTTATAGATGGGATATAAACACCTGTCCCATTTTTTGTTGTGATATAAATTCTTCCAGTTCTCTTTGGATCTGCAACAAACCATTTCATAAAATCAGTCCCTTCAGGAGTTCCCTGCATAACTGAAAAAAACTCATCAATTATTTGTTGATTATTCTCAAAAAGTTTATATGTTTTTAAATACCTCATTTTTTTATTTTTCTTCTTTAAAAATTCCAAATCTTTTTAGTGCAGATGCTCCTTTAAGCAATTCAGTAGATAATTTGCTCTTTTCTAATAGATTCCAATCTTTTTTTGGTATTTCATTTTTAAGTATAGATATTGTAGTGTAATAATCAAATCCATCATACATCTTAGAAGCTATCATCTTTATAGTATTTTCACTAATTGGATTTGAATCGGAATAGAAATTATTTTTAATTTTAGGAAATCCCTCTAGACTAATTATATTATTTTTTCTAAAATCCAAAAAATTAAGTTTTTCTGGTGTTCCTATGAAATTTTCTATTAGATTATTAGAGCAAGTAAAATCCCCCTCAAAGTTTTTTGGAGAGCCAACAAGACTTGTAATCATATTATTACTACAATTAAAATATCCATCCCCTACCATTATAGGAGATCCTACTAAATTAGTAATAGAATTATTAACACAATAGAAACCAACTCCAACCTTTAAAGGACCTCCTTCTAAAGTTGTTATACCCTTATTTCCCGAACAAGAAAATTTACCCTTAACATATCTAGGCGATCCATCTAAGCTAGTTAGTTCGTTATCTCCACAAAAAAAATCTCCTTTAATAGTTCCAAATCTAATTCCTTTAAAATCTTTAATATTAAGGCTAGAACAATCAAAATTACCATTAACATCTACTAATCCTGTATTAGGATTAATACTCCATTCAGTCTTATTAGAACATATATTTTCTAACCAATCTGATTGTTCAATAGTCAAATTATTCATTCCTTCAAATAATTCGTATCTTTTAATGTGTATCATAAAACTATATATTTCATACTATTCTATTTACACAATAGACTTGAATCTTTTAAATCCAGAATCAAAATGGTCTAGGAACTCTTCTAAAGTTAATTGACCAAGTCCCACTATTTTAGGATCTAAATTTACTCCTTCTTTATAATTAGTATATATTTCGCTCCACAATTTAGGCAAATCATCAAAGCTTTCTAAATCCCATTGATTTTCATCTGGCTTAATCTCTCTAAGTTGACTAGCATAAACTACTGGATCAAATTTCTTCATCCATTCTGTCATATATTCTATAGTTGAGTTAGATTCAATAAGACATTGTGATATCCATGCCTCTTCTTCTATAGGATCAGTTAAATAAATACCCAATAATAAATCTTCCCATATTTCATCTTTAGATATAGATGAAAACTCTCTTGTAATATCAGTTATAAATAAATCTAATTCGCCATCTCTTAAAAATTGTAAAGCATGTGTTAGCTCATGTGCTAAAGTTGCTAGATACTCCTGATTATTCCCTTGTATATCACTAACTAGAATTATTATATTTTTTCTAGTTGATCCAATCATATCAAATTGAGCATCAACTTCCAATTCACTATCTTTTTTAATCTCTAAAATTGGAGGATCACTAATTAAATAGGATCTTAATCTTTTCCAGATTTCTGTCTCAGAAAGTAGCTTGTCACACATAATGACAAAATCGTTACCATCAAAAACAAATTCGTTGAATTCTTTTATTATTCTCATTTTAAATATATTCTATAAATCACGATAGGAATTTTACCAACTTTTACGCTGTCAGGTACAGGATTCATTCTCCCTGAATATCCAACCTCTTCTTTATGTTTAGAATATTTTGAAAATCTATAATCATCTAAAACAGAAGGAAGAATCTGTTCTTTTAATTCTTTAGCTGTTATATCCTCTTCATAAGAAACATTAAAAGGACAAACATCCAAGATTTTATACTCTTTTTCGTTATCTGGATTGATTAAATAGATCTCTCGTTTAATAATTTTTACCATCTTTATATTTTTTATGCCCAATATTGATCGTTTAGACTGTAATCTGTTGAAATATCTGGAACAACAACCTGATAAGTTCCACCTTTTCCTACAAAAAAGTAATCATATTGTCCTCCTGGAACATCATGATAACTAAAGAAAATCCTATCACCATAAACCTCATAATTGTCGTAAGCATTACGGTTTGTATTTAAAGTGTGTAAAAGATTTCCTGTCTCTAAATCATACATGAATAGATTATAAAAACCACTGCTGTCTTGACAGATATAATTTAATGTTGTTTCACCTAGCCAATATTGGAAAGCTCCTGTTGGATCACACACGCTATTACTGATTGAAGTAAAGAATCCTTTAATTCTATCAAATAGATGAAATGTTCTAGGGACTCCTGTTCCCGCAAAATCAACAAAAAATTGTTTACCATAATTAAATTTCTCTCTTGCTCCAGAAGTCATAAAATTAACCACCTCATCATTTGTGGGAACATCCCCTATTGTGAAAGGGGTTGAATCCTGTCTTAAAGGAGCAAAGCTAAAAGAATCACCAGGAGAAGAATTATCATAAACTATAGTGGTATCTAAATTACCACCTCCCGGAGGAAATCCATTATCATAACTATTTGAAGTTACTGTTTGATGTGCAATAGAAGAATTAGAATAAATCTGCCATACCACTCCATTAGGGCTCGTGTTTGTTGGTATTCCTACTATTGAATAATCGTATAAAACGTTTGTGTAAACTACTCCAGGAACCACTTGATTAGGGTCTATTCCAGTACTGATTGTTTGAATCCCTATATTAGTGGTAGGAAGAAAATTAGCCGTGATGTCAATAGGAGATATCGATAAATCGACCTGTAAAAAACAAGGTTCTTTGGCGAGTAAATTAGAAGCAATCACTATTCCTATAGATGTTCCTGATGTAACAACCGCATTCTGAAAAGATGATGATTCACTATTTAACCAAACTATATCATAATAATTATAGCTTAAATAATAAGTACCAAAACTTGGAGGGGTCGAAAAGAAGCCCACAACTAAATTAGAATAAGTAGCATTGACTGGGATTTCACAAGTTGGTGAAGCACTAAACACTGTAAATCCGTTAAACGTTATCCCCTTAGCGTGTGTTGTCTTATTAAGCACATTGGTTTCAGAGTTATATGAAATAACTAAATAATCAACTGCATCGTTTCCTAGATCGTATCCAACAAACCCAAATCTTCTAAGTCCATACTGATCAAAAAATCCTGGATCTTTTACACCATAAGCACTAATGTCTTCATCATGAACAATCACTCCATTACTATCAATAACTCTAAAGTTAGTGTAAACAGAAGTTATCCCGTCAATTATTAAACAAACAATATGATCAAAATTAGAACCAAAACAGATACTACTTGCAACTGAAATTGGAATAGGAACTGTACCAGTAATATCTATTAATGAGCCATCTCTCTTGGCAATATACACCACGTTGTTTCCAGAAACCGTGGCAACTAAAGGAACTGAAAGATCTCTTGTAATTGTTCCTGTCCCAAATCCACCATAAGAAACCAACGAAGCATTTGCTATGATGTAAGTCTTAACAAATGTACCATCAAAGATCTTAACCTCTGCTGCGGAAGGATTAGAATAATCTATGTATATAGACATAAGTCCCTCTAATACTGAATAAGTAGGTGAAGATGAAGATGAAGTTGTCTCCACTAAAACACCATCTCTATCCACAAAGAAAGCATGCCAATAATTTGTAGTACTATCGAAAAAGACAGGCATAAAACCACCATTCTGAACGACCTGCTGATTAGTAGTTATTGTGATAGTTCCACCGTTCCAATCTAATCCAGTATCTATTAAATCTGAAACCTCCCCGGTATCATAATAGAAAACAAACATCTTCCAGATTGAGGTTAAATCATCAACAAAGAAGTGCAAGCTCGAATTACCTAATTTAAAAAGAGGCTCTGGTGTCACAATAACAGATCCACCAGCATTACCTAATCCAAATCTCTCCTGAGCAACCATCTCCATCATTCTCATCTGCTCCATAATCCTCATCTGCTCCTCCTGCTCTAAATTCCACATCTTCCATTTACGCTCGATTTCGGATTGATCTAAGTTAGCTTCTCTATGTCTTTCAAGATATTTGTGCCAATTCATTACCTATTTTTATTGTATATATTATTCTTTCATATATCCCTTACTGGTCTAACTATAGCTCGAACCCCCTTATCCATAGTTCCCACATCGATTCCACTATTATGAAAATCTAAAACATGAGCATATCTCTGATAAACTAGTTCCACCTCTGGAACAATCACCCAATAAATTGCCTCTTGGTTTATATTAAAAACACCAATCTCATATAAATCTATCATATAGCCCATTTCCTTTGGAGTGGGAAATCTCCATCCCTCCCCTATTTCTTTCATCTGACTCTCACACGATTCCCAATCAAGATCAACTAAATTAGTGGCTAAAACCTCTATATTGCCAAGTCTATAGTTCTTCATAAAAACATCCCTCTTTTAATCATTCCATTAAAAAGCGTATTAGATGAAATACCCTCTATGTTACCTTCCCATTCCCATATCCATCCATCAATAATAGACCTCAATAAAACATCGCCATCAATATTTCTAAACTCCACACCATGAGGAATACTCTTTAAAGATTTCAAATTGACAATTCCCCTATTTCTAAACTCCACACCAGAAGACGGCAGACTTGTTAAGAATTCCAAATAGACATTATCCCCAACATCAACAATCACCTTATCACCTTCTATCTCATAAGAGTAACCCTCCTTATCTAACTCCTTTATAAACGCTTCTCTTGTCATACAAATATACCTCTTTTAATCATACCATTTAATAACATCTTACTATCAATACCTTCTATATTACCTTCCCAATCATCAAACTCTCCACCTATTAGAGAATCCAACCAGACACCCCCTTTATTTCTAAACTCCACACCAGGGGGAAGAGAAGTGAGAGAATTCAAACCGACGTACCCTCCATTATTAAACTCCACACCGGGAGGTAGAGAAGTGAGAGAGCTCAGTTTGACATACCCTCCATTCTTAAACTCCACACCAGGAGGAAGCGACTTGAGAGAATCCAACCAGACACCCCCTTTATTTCTAAACTCCACACCAGGGGGAAGAGAAGTGAGAGAATTCAACCAGACACCCCCTTTGATAGTAACAACTATCTTATCTCCTTCTATCTCGTAGGAGTATCTTTTCTTGTCTAATATCTCTATAAATTCTTCTCTTGTCATAAAAATATACCTCTTTTAATCATTCCATTTAATAACACTTTAGGTTCAATACCTTTTATATTACCTTTCCAATCATCAAACTCCCCATCTATGATTGAATTCAAACCGACAACCCCTCTATTATTAAACTCCACACCAGGAGGAAGCGACTTGAGAGAGTTCAGTTTGACACCCCCTCCATTCTTAAACTCCACACCAGGAGGTAGAGAAGTGAGATAATTCAAACCGACATCACCTGTATTATTAAACTCCACATCAGGAGTAAGAGAAGTGAGGGATTTCAAATAGACATCACCTTTATTTCTAAACTCCACATCAGGAGTAAGAGAAGTGAGAGATTGCAACCAGACATCACCTTTATTTCTAAACACCACACCAGGAGGAAGTGAAGTGAGAGAATTCAAATCGACATACCCTCCATTCTTAAACTCCACACCAGGGGGAAGAGAAGTGAGAAACCTCAAATAGACATTACCTTTATTTCTAAACACCACACCAGGAGGAATAGAAGTGAGAGAATTCAACCAGACACTCCCTTTGATAGTAACAACTATCTTATCTCCTTCTATCTCGTAGGAGTAACCTTCTATGTCTAATTCATTTATAAATTCTTCTTGTGTCATAAAAATATACCTCTTTTAATCATTAGATTCAATAACCTCTTTGAATCTATACCTTTTATATTACCATCCCAACCACTAAACCAACCAACAATTAGTGAATCCAAAAAGACACTCCTCAAATAGACATCACCTCCATTTCTAAACTTCACACCAGGAGGAAGTGAAGTGAGAGATTCCAAATCGACATACCCTTCATTCCTGAACTCCACACCCGGAGGAAGAGAAGTGAGAGCACTCAACCGGACATCCCTTCCATTCTCGAACACCACTCCCGGATGAAGAGAAGTGAGAGCTCTCAAAAAGACATCCCCTCCATTCTTGAACACCACTCCCGGGGGAAGAGAAGTGAGAGCTGTCAAAAAGACATACCCTTCATTCTTGAACTTCACTCCCGGAGGAAGAGAAGTGAGAGCACTCAAATCGACATACCCTCCATTCTCGAACACCACACCAGGAGGAAGCGACTTGAGAGATTCCAAATCGACATCCCTTTTATGGGTAACAACTATATTATCCCCTTCTATCTCGTAGGAGTATCTTTTCTTGTCTAATATCTCTATAAATTCTTCTTTTGTCATATCCCTTATATATCCTTTCCTACATCGCCTCATCAGTCGCCTCGATGCTCTATAAAACCCGCCTCATTTTTGCCCCGTTTCTCCAAAAATATCAACCTCGCCCCGAAATCCTCACAAATCAGTACCATAAACAAAAGAATAGATTCCTCCACATTTCCCCGTAGATTCCTCCACAAAATAAGAGAAAAATCTACCCTAAAATGCGGGGCTTTTTTCAACAAATTTCAGGCCCCTCACGCCCTCCCTACTCAATGCAAATACCCAAAAACAATCTTCATATAGTCAACACCCATAGTATACAGAAGGACACAAGTAAGCATAGACATAGACCATATACTATACTACATAGACACATACCCAAATAATCCCCAATCCTAATCAAACATATCAAAAACAAATAATCCACCATCCCTATACACATATAGACACCTACCCATATACTATACAAGGACATCTCCATATCTAATGAACAAGTACCACATATCATACAGCATATAAAGGGAAGACTAGAAGGATACAACATACCCAGTATACATGTAGACACTCCCTCCAGTATAGTATAGAGAGAGACCAATAATTCAGCCCAAAACCATCCCGTGGACCAGTCCCCAGTGAGCTATAAAACTCTAGTAAACTCCCGTGTGGAAATCCCTGGTAAAAAGTGGAAAAGTGTGGAAGGTTAAATCCTCTTTCTACGTGCGTCCCGGAAGGGGAGGCCACCCGGGAGACCCCTCGCGATTGCGCGCCCGTCTTTGATAGATTATTGGGGAAATCCCCTAGAAATCCTAGGAAATTAGTGCACCACCTCCGGAGGTTCCCCACAGAAAGAAAAGTTACAAAGGTTTTGTTATGTCTTTCGGGGGTTCCCCTGGAATTCTTGGAAGATATTAGGTTTAAGGATTTACGGGACTCCGAGGTGTTTCGGGGATTCCCCGTGGAATTCTGGGAATTCTTGGAATCTAAGAAATCCAAGAACAATCTCTTTTGGAAAGTTTCAGAAAACATTTTTTTCTTCGGAAAGAATATTCTACATTTGCATTATAAATTTAAAACAATTAAAAAAAACAAGATGGAAAAGATAAAGAATAAGAAAAAGAATGCTATAAATAACGGAGCGGGATGGGATATCAATGCACAGGATATGCTTAGGGACTTAGTCGCTAAGGGGATGTCCACTAAAAAGATTGCTAGGGTGATGGGACGTACTGATAATTCTATTACTTACCAGAAGGGTGTGATGGGTTTGTATAGTCCTAATGGTCCTAAGATTAAGAACAACCTAAAGAGCGCTTCTAATAGCTTTACGAATCTCCTTGACTTGATTAAGAAGGCTAAAGAATCTAAGGAGGCTAATGAGGTTAAAGTTGTTAAGGAGGTTAAGTCTAGAATGCGTAGAGTGGAATGGTCTCGAACAAATTTGGCAACTTTAAAAAGATTAGGTGATGATGGTATCTTACATAAGGCACCTAGCATTTTTGGATGTACAGAGAATGCAGCAAGAATTAAATATGGTAGGTTTTTTAAAAAACCATCTCAGGTAGCTTCTAAGACTGTTATTAAATCTACTGGATTTAATCCTGTCACTATGGAGATTCAAAAGAGTGTTGCTCCTGTTGTTAATCCTTCCAATGTGACTCGTGAGCATGCCAAGGATATTACACGTTCTGCTAGAGAGATAGCACGAGCAAATGGGAAGAGAATTACTATGGCAATGTTTTTTGTGGAAGATCTTTAATTTGTAACCTTTAATCTAATATAATATGGCTAGAAAAATCAGCAAGAGAGTAAAAACCGAAGCGGTAAGGGAATACAGGAATTCCCATGTGACACTTAGACAAGTGGCAGAAAAATATGGTGTAACAGCAGAGTCTATTCGTAGATGGGCGGGATATAGAACACGTCCAAGAGGCACCAAGTATCCTAAGAGTAATCCCTCACAGATTAGTGCATTTCCTAATGTTGTGAATAAGAGAGTTAGAAAGAGTCCTAAGACTACTGGGTTTGATAATGCAAATAAGAAATGGAGTAAGACAGAGGATGAGTTATTAAGAGATGCAGTGATGGATGGTCTTACTGTTAAGCAGACAGCTCAGATCCTTGGTAGATCTGAACCATCTATCTGGAGTCGAAAGTGTATCTTAATTGATAGAGGATTCATCGATGAGAATAAGAGATTTCCTGTTCCAGAGGGAGTGACTAGAAATCGTCCAACTGGGATTATTAAAAAGAAGGAAGAGGTGAAAGAGGAACCTAAGGATACAGTTTCTATTAATCTTGGAGAAATTGGATTGAATGATTTGGCGGAGTTGGTTAAGAAGTATGGTGTGGGTGTCACATTAACGGTCTCTCAGAAGGGCACTGAGGTAAGGGTTCATAATTAAAGCTCATATTGATTAGATAGAGAAGCGGGAGACAAGTTCTTCCGCTTTTTTTATGCGGGGTGGCCCTCACGAGGACCCCTTGCGAGAGCGCGGGTTTTGTGCGTGTGTGCGTGGGGAATTGTGGTAAGTTATTGCGAATACTTAGTCTTTAGTTCCGACTCTGAGTTCGATTTCCCAGAATTCTGGATCATGTGTGTGGTTCATGTCTATCTCTATGTCTCTGAGATATAGTGGAAACCCATCTAATTCAGATTTCATCTTTTCGTAGTTGAAATCGTTTGCTTGGATTTCGTATTCTTTGGTGATTATCTCATCAGTTTCTTCATCTTCGTAGTCAGCCACAAAGTAAAGGTAGGTTAATTTGGGTTCCCCAGATTCGTATCCTGATTTATTAGAGACAAGATCCATGGTCCATTTGCATTTTCCAACTGCAGATCCAAGTCCTCTCACATCAGCAGGCTCGTGGTAGATCGAGATATATGCTTGGGATTTTTTGTTGCCTATTTCCTGTTGGAATTCTGGGCTATCTTGGAACGATTCAAAAAGTCGTATTTTCATGGGATTCTGGGTTAACTGGGCTTAGAGCCTTTTAACTCTATATATCCTGGTTTCTGTTTTTCTGTTTTTCTGTTTTCACCTAGCCGGGGAACCCCCGCGAGAGATCTTGGTTCATTCCTCATTCATTCCTGGTTCATTCCTCATTCATTCCTGGTTCATTCCTGGTTCATTCCTGGTTCATTCCTCATTAATCCGAGTCGGGGGTACCGCAGAGATTCTTTGTAACCAGGGCGGTTACAATGAATACTCTGAAATCTTGTAGATTTTTCTGGAAAACATTTTTTTCTTTCAGTAGAAATTTATACATTAGCGGATATTATTAATCAATTAAAATAAAATTATGTTAGGATCTGGTAAAGTTTTCCTGTCTGTCAAGATGATGGAGATTGGAGAGATGTTAAAAAGGGGTAATCAAAAGAGTCAGGATCTCGGAGATGCAATAGAGAATATTGCACGTCTCTATGTTAATGATGAAGTTAAGCTTGAATCCTTTAGGAGGGATATAGGCGAGGAAGAATACATTAGAGCAAGTGGTAAATATCATGTTGAGATATACCAGGCAGCTGGAGGGAGAACAGGAAAGGGAGATTTAAAAGCTTTAGATAGAGATGAGGTCAAAGAAAAAATCGGAATTGATATAATGAGTATGATAGATGGTCTTGATCCTGAGGGATTCAATCACTTCCAGGCTTTTGTTCCTTTTATTACAGATGCTTCTTATGGTAAGATTCCTTTAGAAAGTCCTGAGGACGGACCAAGTTTTCCTTTTATGTTACTTCATATTAGAACTATATGTTGGTACATCCTATTCTCTATTTATTATGATGATTGTTTGGATTATTTAAAGGGCAAAGTTAAGAAACACAAATGGGTGGATCCAAGTTTGAATTAGTGCATTGGATATTGTTTAGAGAGCCTCTGAGAAATCAGGGGCTTTTTTGTTGGAAAAAAA
>Ga0078894_10002345_pt1 | contig 14369 bp, 19 predicted proteins | sample LauGreSu1BDMLBSD_2_FD_67506 | JGI IMG/M metagenome (GOLD analysis project Ga0078894, IMG submission 67506) | Freshwater lake microbial communities from Lake Michigan, USA - Su13.BD.MLB.SD (version 4) (version 4) | ecosystem: Environmental > Aquatic > Freshwater > Lake | place: Lake Michigan...
GGCCGGGTGGATCGGATGCGGGGCCGAGTTTGATGGCGCGGCACTTCCCCGATCCGGACAACGCTCCAATCCGGTGACAATCGTTTGTCTGCATAGACCCCGATGCTCGTTGCATCGGGGTTTTTTTACACCCGCGATGATAGTAAAATGGTGTATAAATAGATGTATGAAATCACTTCAACAACTCGTACAAAGCATCAAGGAAGCAAAACTAGAACCGGGTGGTCCAGACATAGGAAAATTGTTTGGACCAAAAGGTAAGTATTCACCCAAGGCCAAGGATGCACCAAAAGAAAAAGAAACAAAATCTGATATTGATATTTTGCGTGGAAAACTTTATAGATTGGGTGGAGAGATGCGTAAAAAGAAAAAAGAAAATGATGGAGAAATGCTGAACGAACGCATAGTGAAACGCGATGATAGTTATGCAGTCGTCAGCAAGAAGGGAAAGAATCTTGGTACATATCCTTCCCGTAAACAGGCAGTAAAAAGATTACGCCAGGTTGAATATTTTAAACATTTAAAAGAGCAATTTAGGCGAGAATCACAAAATTAAATATATGCCCACTTGAATTCGGTAAAACACTCGGGTATACTTCCTACATATAAAGACGAAGGAGGTATGCCCAATGAGTAAGGAAGCCGAGTTCGTGAAGCATATTCGCAATCATTTAAAAGAATATGGGTTTAAACTTATATTCGGAAAAGGCGAAAATGTGAATGTCGGTCAGTCCCGATGTTCAGGTTATTTTCTTGCAAACAAAACAGAAAAAGAAATTCGTGTTGCCAAAAACAATAATGTTTGGTTGAATGTTTTGGCACACGAATACTGCCATTTTCTTCAATGGTTGGAATCTTCTGAATCAAAACAAAAAAGGGAATCAAATGCACAATTCATAGTGCATGAAATTTCTATTGGAAATCACAATAGATGGTCTAATAGGCAAATAGATAATGCATTTCGAATTATAATGCAGATGGAACGCGACTGCGAAATACGAACAGTTCGCCTATTAAAACAATGGGGCATTTCTTTTGATGAAAAATTATACATCAAACGCGCCAATCTCTACATTTATATGCATCATATGTGGCGCATATACAAAACACAAAAAACAAAATATGAATTAGAAACATCACGAAGTGTATTGAAAGTGATGCCTAAAAATTTCAGACCACAATGCCATATAAAAATGCCCGCAAGAGTTCAAAAAGAGCTCTCACGGGCATTTTTTAATTAATCGTTTTGTTTATATGCGATCTTAGTATTTTGGTGCAATTTGGGGTGGTGGGCTTGTCGGGGTCTGAGGTGGAGGACCTTGTGGATTTTTTGGTTCTGGGTAGTTTTGTGGATTTTTATAAATGTCATAAAGTTCATATGCATCTGAAGCTATTCCTAATGGCCAAAAAAGTTTTCCTGCGACTTTACCAAGTGGTCGTATTACAGAACCCAATCCTATTTTCTCATTTAATTCATTTCCGTTGAGTTGATTTGTGAGTTTTTGTTTCCAAAATGCTTTCATGCTTTCTGGAAGATTTTGTGGCGGTCCTGGTGGTTGATTTCCTGAATTATTTCCCCAAGAAGGTTTTGGCGAATATTCATGCCCGGCTGGACTAATTTTTGGATATGGTGCCTCGGGGTCCAGGTCCGGGTCCCCACCAATCGGGAATTTAAAGTCCGGTCTGTTTTCTGGATATGCCATTGGATTACTATTTCCTCCCGGTCCCACAAATATATCTGGAATAATCCCAATAGGATCTAAAGTTTGTGGAGTCAATGGACTTACAAGTTCCGGAACAACCAACCAAGGAAATAATTTTTTAATTCCCTGACCGATTACAGTACCCCATCCTGCTTTTCTAACCTCATTTATTTCTATATTTTCATTGGTTTGTAAATAATTCACAAATTCTTCTATCTGTTTTTTCTTTAGAGCCGAATTATTAGACTTACTAACAGTTTCCGAGATTAGTATTTTTTCGTATTCGTCTACAAGAACTTTTATTATTTCTTTTTTTGATTCTTCGGTTAGGTATTGGTTTTCCATATATTATCCTTGTGCTCTAGGTATTTATAAATATCAAAAAAGGGAAATATATGGCATTTCAAGAAAACATACCAGAAGATATTCTAAAACAATACATGGAAGAGGGTTCCGACTTTGGTTTTAGCACAGTTGACCAAAATGAGTTAGGTTCCATATTAAATCCCACCGCAGATAGTGAAGAAATAAATGCAATAAAGGAAAAATTAGATCAAATAATTGAAATGAATTCTACTTGTGAAGGTGCAATCGCAGTAAAGGCACAATATGACGAATTGATGAAAGCTCGCCTAATGGAAGTAGAAAAGAACATCATTCCACTTCTCCTGAATTTAAAGAAAAACAAAGAAAAAGACTACATATATTGGCCAGGAGCACAAAGAATTGCACAGTGCGATCTGCAAATTAATAAAATAATTAACCTCACTAGGAATGGATTGAAATGAAAAAACAGTTAAACGAAGTAAGTGCGGCAAGCGGATCTCTTGAAATAGATCCATCAGGCGTTACTCCCGCTGGCGATTCCGCAAAAAGTTTGGCAACGGGATTTGCTGGACCTATTCTTGTTCAAAACCCATCAGGCGCAGCATTTGATCCGAAATCAAAAGAAACAAGACTTGGAATGGGATTTCAGATCACTCCGCAAGACTATGGTGCAGCAAAAAATATTGCAAAACAATATGGTGTTGACCTAGACAATACGGATAAACCATGGCAGTCTTTGAATAAAGCAAGACAAAACGAGAGATTGCAAATGGTTAAACAAAAGGGAATTGAGATGGGTCTTATTGATGCCGATTCGGGTGTAGAAGAACTTTCTTTTTCTCAAAATGCAAATCCACAAACTGTATTAGACTCGCCATTAAATAAATGGTTATGGGATGCAATTAGAAGTCCTGATGTTGCATTTTCAAAGAAAAATCAAGAAGTAGAGCCGGTACAAGAAAACACCTTTGCAAGCACTGAAGGTCAGCAACAAGCACCAGCAGTTGCAAAACAAAAAGGCAAAAAACCACCGCCAAATTTCTCCACGGCAATGGGATTCAAAGTCGATCCGGGAACAGAAAGAAAAATTAAATCGACAATAAAACAAGCAGGAGTAAAACCATCTGGAAATGTCTATAAAGACATGGTTGCTGCTCAAAATAGAATAAATATAGTGAGTGCGATGCGGAGATCTATGAAAGGATTGTGAATGAATTCACATGAGAAGTATTTGAGTGAACTAAAAGATTCCAAAGATATCCATCGAAAAAGAAAAGAACAAAAAGACAAATTCAAAGAACTAAAGAGAAACAAAAAATCAAAAAGTGGTAAAAAAATAACAAGATGCAATTGCGATAAATGTATAAAAATTAGAAAAGAGAGATTGAATAAAAATGCTAACCAATAAGCAACAACAAAATATACAAACAAATCTTCAAAGAATTATTTTAGAAAATAAAGCAAAAATATTATCAGAGATTCATCATTCTCCAGAGATGTATAAAATTTTATTAGAGGATAACAAAGCAAAAAGACCACCAGAGGATCAAACTCTTTTTGTTGTATTTGAAACACTATTAAATAGTGAAGATTTTATGAGACAAAATATTGGTTTATTGTCTTTGGACACTTTAACAAAAGAACAAGAAAAAATAGTTTACACAAATTTAAATGAAGGTCTGGGATCTGTAATCAAAGCAGTAGCAAAGGGAGCAGGGAAAGCTGTAAAATGGATAAAAGATAAATGGTTCGGAATACGCGGTATGCCACCGGCTGGTTATAGACCAACATGGAGAGATCCTACAACTGGTCAATGGCATTACCAGAGATTTGCGAAACCGGGTACATATTGGCCAATTCCAGCTGGAACCCAACCAGGCGCCATGCCGCCTGGTCATTGGCATCCTTCTGGCACATGGCATCCAGATGGCAATTTCCCGCTCGGCATAGATTTTCCAGAAATACCAAAGCCACCCTCCTTTGAATGAAAAAGGAATGAAAAATGCTAACCAATAAACAACAACAAAATATACAAACAAATCTTCAAAGAATTATTTTAGAAAATAAAGCAAAAATATTATCAGAGATTTATCATTCTCCAGAGATGTATGGAATGCTGATGGAAAACAAAACTACCAAAAGACCATCAGAAGAAGAAACTCTTTCGATTGTATTTGAAACACTATTAAATAGTGACGATTTTATGAGACAAAATATTGGTATGTTGGCTTTAGATACCTTGACAGAAGAACAAGAAAAAATAGTTTACACGAATTTGAATGAACGATTGGGAACTATATTAAAAGGTCTAAAAAAATTAGGAGGATGGATTTGGGATGGAACTAGATGGGTGTTGAGCAAAATTCCTGGTCCATCAAAAGGTCCAAAAGTTCCGGGACAAGGGTTTTATCAACCTGCCGTATATGATTACGACAAAAGAATATGGCGCTGGAATAGAAATGACCCAAGACCTGCTTGGCCTAAAGGTATAGATGATATAGGACCAGCACCAGATGAATATCCCTTTAAAAACCCGTGGCAAGCACCGGAAGATATTATGCCATTTGCACCGATGATTCCTCTTACAGTACCAGGCCAAAATCAACAAAAAACCCCTTAAATTAAGAGATTCTAATTTATAAAAGAAAACACGAAAAATGTTAACCAATAAACAACAACAAAATATACAAACAAATCTTCAAAGAATTATTTTAGAAAATAAAGTAAGAATAGTATCAGAGATTTATCATTCCCCGCAGATGTATGGAATGCTGATGGAAAACAAAACTACCAAAAGACCATCAGAAGAACAAATATTATTATCTTTATTCGAAACACTATTAAATAGTGAAGATTTTATGAGACAAAATATTGGTATGTTGGCTTTAGATACCTTGACAGAAGAGCAAAATAAAATAATTTATTCAAATATATCCGAGGGTTGGCTTGGCAATCTTTTGAAAAGATTAGGAGGATGGATTTGGGAGGGAGGCAAATGGGTATATAAACAAATAGGAAAAGGTGGTCCATCCATCGAAAATCCGGGCCTTAGGCCAGGACGATTTGGTGATGATTTTATGCCGACTTGGAGGAAACCAGATGGAAAATGGCATACTTGGGATCCCAATGCGCCTCACTGGCCAGGTCCTCCAAAAGGTCCTTTTGGAGGACCCGGCTCTACAACTCCAGATTTGGGGCCGCCTCCAATGGTTCCTGATTATACTAAACCCGGATTTATAAATCCATATTGGAGTTTACCTCCAGAGGAGTAATGATACAAATGGAAACATCAAAAACTAATTACGACCCAAGAAAACAAATTGGTCCATATAACACACCAGATGGGTTATATGGAACAAACGAAAGAAAAAAACAAAAAGACTGGTTTGGAAATTTATTACTTAAAGTTGGATCAACTGTTAAAAAATATTTACCATTGAAAAAAACTATAAAAGAACATTATAAATTAAAAAAATGAAAAAATTCAAGAAATATCTAAAAGAATCGCAAGAACTCCAATCAAAAGTTGGACACTTTGTTGATTTCGCAACAGATACTCTTGGAATAAAAAGAAAACCAACAATAAAATTATTGATGGTTCGTGAACCAGAAATGACGACTGCAAATTATAATTTAGCCGATGGCGTTATGAAAATTTACGTCAAGAATCGAGCATTATGTGATATATGCAGAAGCATTGCACATGAAATGGTTCATCAAAAGCAACACGAAGAAGTAGATGATCCGAGTCAACTAGATGGTTCTACTGGATCTCCACATGAAGATCAAGCGAATGCATATGCAGGCAGACTCATAAGAATGTACGGAACACAGTACCCGGAGTTTTACGAATGAAATCTTTCGCAATCTTTTACGAAGAGTCTTGTGGTTGTAAGCATAAGACAAAACTAAAAAGAAAAATAGAAGAAGCACTTCTCACAAAAAGAGGAAAAGGAATTGCTAGATCTTTTGCAGCTGGTGCGGCCGCAGCAGCAATTCCCCTCGCATTGTCACTTGCCGGGCATACTCAAAAAGAAAAACCCAATATTATTGGTAATCGGGTTGTTTCACAAGTATCCCCGGCACCAAAAAAAGAGGTAGTAGCAAAGCAAGAGCCAGCAAAACCTCAAGGACTTGGTTATACTGATTTGGCACACGGAGTGATAAAACATTTTGAAGGGTTTAGAGAAAAAGCATACCAAGATGAATTAACAAAAAGTAAAGTGCCAACAATTGGTTGGGGCATGACAAAGCATTCAGATGGAAGACCAGTTAAAATTGGAGATACGATTACAAGAGAAGAAGGCGATAAGCATCTCGCATCGCATGTCGAAGATATGAGAGCTCGATTAGCAAAAACGATACCACATTGGGACGCAATGGAACCGCATCACCATGCAGCAATAACTTCCTTTGCACATAATTTTGGTACTGGTTTTTATGGAAAAGAGGGATTTGAAACAATAACGGGAGCACTTCGTGACAAGAGATGGAATGATGTTCCAAGTGCATTGTCTCTCTATAAGAAATCAGGTGGAGTCGAAAGGGCTGGATTAGTTCGGAGAAGAGGAGTTGAAGGTGAAATGTGGCGAGGTAATGTGTCTGGGTTCAATCAAAAAGGCGAACCTACATATAAAAAGAAATGAAGATCGAAAATCTTGTTAACCAACTTAACGAAGCAGTTAAAAAAAGACAGGGATCTTTTAGAAAGGCTCCTGTCGGAATACTTCATCGTGATTTTCCGATAAAAGGAATAACAAGAAAAGATCTAGAAGCAACAAAAAAAATAATAGCAGCATCACCGCATCCTCATTTAGAATATGACACTCCATTATGGCAAAAATTATTTACAACTGGTAAATATAGAGCAACAGTAAGAGGTTCATATCCACTCAAATATTATTTTAGGCCGGAAATAGGGGAAAGATGGGATACATTTGCTCACGCAAATCCAGAAAAACTGAGAGCACCGAGATACGCAGAATCTGGAGAACATGCGTATGAATTCAAAACAAAAAATAACGAAATTGGAGAAGTCCACATTAACCACAGAGAAGCAACAAAAGGACTTCAAAGACGCGGAATAAGAACTACAAGTGATATAAGTTTTTCTATAGGTGATGCCATACATAAAACTGGATCCGCTGGCACAGAGGCAGTTTCAATTTTTAGAAGTGTTCTTCCTGCAATACGACACCATATTAGAAGTCATAATCCCGATCAAATAACATTTAATTCATATACAGATCAATCTAGTGGCGACTTTAAAAGAACAAAAGGTGGCGATCTCATTGATACTAGGAAAAAACTATATGATTCATTGGTTAAAAGATTATCAAAAACTCATAATATAGAAATAAAAAATCATGAAAGTGGAGAAAGGGATGAAGGCGATTTGAGTAGTGACACAGAATATATTCTTACAAGAAAAAAATCAAATGATGCATCTCTTCGAAACGCAATGAAGTTATTGGCAAAAGAAAGAAATGAAGCCCGCAAACAATTGAGAAAACAAAAGTTGAAAGAGGGCAAAGAGGAAGATTGGGATACAGAGTACGATAAACTCTCCGATAGAGGTGGTCTTTCACACGATCAAATAGTTGCCAAATTGGGTCAAAGACCTGTTCCAGAAAAACCAGAAAGTCAAATGACCGCGAGAGAGTTATTGAGAAAAAGAGCAAAACTTGCAGCAGAAATTGCCCTAAAAAGAAAAAACAATTCTATTTGACAGAGATTAACTAACACACTATAATTCTGCATATGCGAAAAGTATTATTGTTAAACGCATCAGAAGAAGTCATAAAAGTAATTGATTGGATTCGTGCAGTCCAACTTTATATGTCTGGAAAAGCATCTAGACCTTATAATTACGAAAGTGATTATCAAATTATGACATCAAGTGGTATATTTTATTTACCAAGTGCTTTGATGTTAAATAATTATGTTCGCATTCCTAGAGCAGAGATAAGACCGTCTAAAAAAAATTTAATCATAAGAGATAGGGCAAAATGCCAATATTGCTCCTGTTCTTTATCAGAAAAAACCATAACCATAGATCATATTATTCCGAGGTCAAAAGGCGGTGGCAATACATGGGAAAATATGGTTTGCTGCTGTTTAACTTGTAATCGAAAAAAGGGAAACAAAACCCCACCAGAGGCAAAGATGAAATTACTAACAAATCCAAAACCAGTATATGCAATTGGATTTCAAATAGAACATTTACAAGAAAGTGAATTGGTTTTATGGGAAAGATGGGTAAATGTTTAATTTAATATATAAACAGCAGGACAACAGAATATATGTGGGTGGAAAATGCGCCGATGGTAAATCGGCGTATTTTCTTTTATAAATAACATACGAGGATTAATTTATGGCAATACCAGATATTTGTAGAGGACACGCCCAAAAAGTAGTAGACTTGGCAAATGAAAAAATTCGCAAAATGCGGGATACCCATCGTTCAAACATGATGGATGCTGAAAGGCATATAGGTCTTTTACACAACTCAATGGAAAGAGTTGTCAATGCAAAAACTCCACAAACACACAGCAAAGCATTGAATAGTATGAAAGATATGTTTACTTCGACTGTTCGTGGTCAAAGTTCAAAGACAGGAAAATTTGTAGATCCTTCGTCGGCCGCAGGAGAATTCTACGGACAACAAAAGAGATCAAACATGAGATCCTTGGCAAAGCAAGTAAAAGAATTAGTTGCTTCTAAACTAAAGAAAGGCAAAAAATGAATCAGAGATTCACACAAGCAAATATGGGAAGAAATGCCGTTCAAAACGACAAAGAGGTTCGCCTTGCTAGAAGACAAGGTGGTCCATATCAAATAAATGTTCCACCCGGAAATAATATAACAGAAAGAGAAAGACAAGGAACTTTGGAAAGAAGAATGAATGGTTTTGGAAGAGCACAAGTTCCTGCCGAAATGAACGCAATTGATCGTGATATTGAAAAAAGAATTGAAAGAAAAAACGCAGCGTTACAAAGAAAAGCACAAGGTGGACAAGGATAAATTATGCCAAATTATGGTTATGTTTGTGAAGGATGTGAATACAAATTTGAAAAAGTTTTAAAGATGAGTGAAAGAGATGTTCCCACCACAGAAAAATGTCCAAAATGTAATAAGAAAAAAATAAATAAAGATTTTTCTACTCTATTGCCAGGACTCGGAAGTGATGCAACAATGTCTCCAGATAAAGCAACAGGCGGAAGATGGTCTGAATTGATGAACAAAATGAAGGGTGGATTGTCAAAACGATACCACTCAAAGCTAGATAAAACAAAAACAAATTCAGGAAGACTTTGGAGAGGATAATGAACAACAAAGAAACATATCTCTACTGGTTACAAGCAAATACTAAAGTAAATTTGCACGAACAAGAAGATGACGATGAAGGCATTATTGACAAAATTCAAAATGTAGTAGACTATGCTTCGATTGCTGCAAGTGCTATTCCTGTTGTCGGTCAAGCAGCTTCGGCCGCAGTAGATGCAGCAAGCGCAGGAGTAGATGTTGCACAGGGTCAGTATGGCGATGCTGCTTTTCGCGGTGGAATGGCAGCAATGAGTGCTGTTCCGGTAGGCGGAAGTGTTGGTAAATTAGCAGCCAAAGCAGGAAGATTAACTGGAAAAGCAGCGGGTGTAGCTCGGGGAGTTGAGAGTGGAGTAACTACAGTTCAGGCAGCAAGAGCGGGAACTCAGGGAGCACAGGCGGTAGCAAGAGGAGCACAGGGAGTTGAGAGTGGAGTAAATACAGTTCAGGCAGCAAGAGCGGGAACTCAGGGAGCACAGGCGGTAGCAAGAGGAGCACAGGGAGCGCGTACAGCGGGACAACCCGCAGGAAGAGGAGCACAAATGGCAAAAAGAATAGGTGGAGCAGCAGCGGGTATGAATAATAAAGTTGATGATGATGATGATGCAACACCGTCATTACAACAAAGACAACCTTCTTTCTTGGATCCAGCAGAAGCACAAACCAGATCAAATTTGGTTGGTCAGGCTTCAAATCCAACAATGTCAAGAAGAAGAGATGATCAAATAAATCCAGCCTTTGGTTATTATGGCGCGCAAGCAATGTTCAGACCAATTGGATATGGAATGATGGAAGAAAATAAATTGAATAAAATGGTAAACAACCATGTTCAAAAATTTATAAAATCAAGACATGGTAAAAAATTAAAAGCAGAAGTAAATTCTATAGTAAAAAAAGTTGATTAATGCACCAGAAAGTGATATAATTTGTAAATGATTGTTTGTGGTAATTTTAAACATTTAGAACCATCAATACCTTCTTTAGATATTGAAAGCAAAGAAATTTCCGGTAAAAGATTTTATTCCACACCCGATGGTAGTTTTCCATCCGTTACTACAGTAACTGGATGGTCAAAAAGAAAATTCTTTGCAGAATGGAGAAGAAATAATCCACAAGAATCTGCAAGAGTTTGTTCTAGAGGAACAAGATTACATTCTCTTGTAGAAACTTATCTATTAAATGTTAAAATAGATTTAAATGGTTCTGGTTTTGATGAAACACTAAAAGATTTGTTTTTAACAATAAAACCAGAGGTGGATAACATTGATAACATAAGATGCATAGAAACTCCCCTCTGGAGCAAAACATTAGGTCTTGCTGGAAGGGTTGATTGCATTGCAGAGCACAAAAGAGAACTAGCAATAATTGATTTCAAGGGAAGTACAAGACCAAAAAGAAAACAAGATATTGATAACTATTTCTTGCAAGCAACAGCATATTCTCTTATGTGGCAAGAAATGACCGGAGAGAAAATAAAAAAACTTAAGATAATGATTGCATCGGAAGATGGAGTTCTTCAAACATTCGAAGAACCCGTTATAAATTATGTTTCAGATTTAAAATATGCAATTGATGTGTATGAAAGGGAAAATAATGAGAAAAATATTGATTAAAGAACAAATAAACAAAGTAAATAGTCCAACATGGGTGGCCTGCAATGATGATGCAAAATCTACACTTTGGAGACAACAGTTTGTAAACGACTTTGGTGGTGAATTCATAAAAGAAAGATACTGGAAGTGGCAAGAAGTTCAAAAACCAATAGAGAAAAAGAAAATAATTACTCCAAACACCAAGTTTTTCCTTTTCTTAAAGGAAAATTCAGTCGTTCGTGTACATAATATGACCGATTTTTGTAGAAGAAACAATTACTCAAGAGCAGCAATGTATGAAGTAATAAATGGAAAGAGAAAATCATACAAGGGACATACTTACATTGGTGAAGTTTTTGAGGATTTGATAACAGAAGAATGACAAAAATGCCACTTCGAACAAGAACCGGATTAATTCCGGTTCTTTTTCATATTATAAATAAGATACAGGAATAATGTGAATATGGCAAAGAAGAAATCAATTGTACTAACCTTTGGAAGATTCAACCCACCAACCGCCGGACATCATCTTTTGGCACAAAAAGTGATGGAATTGGCCGCACAAACTGGCGCCGAGCATAGAATATATGGAAGCAGAAGTCACGATCCAAAGAAAAATCCACTAGACCCCCAAACAAAAGCAGGACACATGGCAGTAGTACTTGGTACTCCACATGTTCACGTTTCTGATGATATCATTTCTCCATTCCATGCACTAAAGCATGTAAGCGATCAGGGATACCACGATGTAACTGTAGTAACTGGTTCTGACCGTGAAGGAATTTTTGATAAAGTTCCACATTATCAGAAAAAAGGTGACTTTAAATTTAAAACCTTCAAAGTTGTTACTGCTGGCGGTGAAAGAGGAGAAAAAGCAAAAGGTTTAGCAGGAATGTCTGCAACAAAGCAAAGAGCTGCCGCTTCTTCTGGTGACTTTGAAGCATTTCGTGCAGGATTACCGGCTCATGTTGGAAAGGCACAAGCAAGAAAACTATTTCGTGATGTTCGAAAGGGAATGAATCTAAAGGAAGATTATGTTTCTCCATCTTCATTTTCATATGACGAAATTTTAGAATTTGCAGAAAATGAAAACTTATTGACAGAAACTGTTTCCGCACAAGGAAGAATGCGACTCGCAAGATCCGCAAGAAGAACAGCAAAGAGAAGAGCATTCTTAAGAAAATTAAGAAAAAGAAGAAGAAGAAATGTAAAACAATTAAAGAAAAGAGCATCAAGTCAAGTAAGAAGAACTTTGAGAAAGAGATTGTTCAAAGGCAATTGGAAAAAATTATCATATGCCCAAAGATCAAAGATTGATGGTGCAATTGATAAAAGAAGACCAATGCTAAACAGAATGGTAAAACAAATTTTACCAAAAGTTGTGTCTGGTGAAACAAAACGTCTTGCAAAACTAAGTAGAAAATCTGCATTAAAGGAAAGTCCATTGATGCATTTGTTTAATTTATTAATAGAAGAAAAATCTCAACAAGAAAAAAGAAGAAATCAAAACGCAAGAAAAAGAAAACAAAGAGCAAACGATAACGCAACGATGCAATCAAATCCATTTGCTGGTCAAGTACTAATTGTACAAGATGAAAATGGTGATAAGATGTTAATAAGAAAAACATCTTTGCAGGCAAATCATACAATATTGGTTGCACCAGACAAAATGACACAAGGTGCGGCACAAGATTTACTTCAAGATGAAGATTTTGTAAATACACCAACATCTATTGAACTGTTTGGTAAAGTTGAAGGTGCTGATTCCGGTAAAGAGAAAAGAGATAAAAAAGCAGAAGCACAAGAATCAGAGAGAGATCAAGCAGTTCAAACAATGTCTGCTCCTCCAAAGCCACCACCAACAATATCAAAAGGTGGAAAATCTATGTATCCAGATTCGGATCACAATTCAACTGATATGGAATATGGTGTTGCTATTATGTTCAATCAAGCAATGGGAATTGATTTAGCAACACAAGTTAAAAATGGACTAGTTACTCCAGCACAAGCACAAAAAATAGGAGAAAGTCAAACATTAAGTCGTGCGGGACAACGAATAGTTGCACAAATTAAACAAATTCTTCCAGAGGGAAATTGGTTTGCACTCCATACGGGTGGAAAGAAAAACAATAAAATAACAAAAGAATGGGCCGATTGGGGAGGCACAGATAATACACCAAAAACCGATTTAATTTTCCAAGAGCGCGATACCGGCGAAATGATTAAAATGTCGGTAAAAACAGGAGAAGCGCAATTGATGTCTGGAAAGGCAAGTGAAACTGCCGGAACTTTCTATTCTGGACTACAATTTGCAGTAAAACAAGGAAAATTAAAAAAAGAAACAAAGAAAAAAGTTGAAAAGTTAATAGAAAAAATGAAAAATCAGCTTGCTATTAACGAAAGAACTAAAAAGGGGCCAGTAAGTTTATATCAAGTTGATGGCGAATGGGAAGGAAAAGACAAACAAGTAATTAAAATTGACAAATTGCACGAATCTTTGACAAAAGAAATAGAAGATCTATTTGAACAAGATGAAGACTTTGCTACCGGAGTTGTTTGGGAAGCACTGACAGGAACATTTAAATTTGGAGAAAATAGTCCAGCAACAGCAAATTATGTTTTAAGCATGAATAAAGATGGAACAAATGCAGCTCTTACCCCAGTATCTTGGGATTACGCCAAAAAAATTGCAAAAGCAATGAAAATTGGTGTTAAATTTAAATCAAGTGCTGTAGAAACTAAGGATTTGAGAAAAAGAATAGAAGAGTTTAGAAAGAAAAAGGGAACAAAAAAATTAGAACCAACAGAAGACTTCAGACCTTATAACTTCTGGAGTGCCTTTAGAATATTCTTACCTAGTATGCAAAAAATTGCAGAACTATTCAAGCACAATTCTTTGCTAAAACAACTGACTGAAGCAAAAATTAAAGAAATCCCAGAACCACAAAGTGAAATGGATTCTAGAATTTATCTAGATGAAGCAATGGATTACATTGGAGATGACCCCTATAAACTATTAGAATTTATGGGAATTGATATTGATACCATTTCTTTGCCGAATATAGATTTGACTGAATTTGGTGAATTAAAATCCGCAATCTATAACACTGTTGTCGTGAATGGAAAAGAAATTGATATACCAATACAAAAAGACATCGATTATGACAATTTAGATCAAATGGAAAATGGATTGGATCAAGATGATTCTTCAAATTATAAAAAGAAAGACTTAATTGGTTTTGCAAATCAACTACAACAATCACAACAATTAAGCGAATTCTATATTTCCTTTGCTAAAAATTTTATATCAGAAAAAAGAAATTACAGAAAAGAATATGATAATTATCAAGGAACAAAAGAACAAAAAAGAAATAGAGCAAAGAGAAATAAAGTAAATCGTTTAATGAAACGATTGGGACGCATT
>Ga0078894_10002346_pt1 | contig 14367 bp, 23 predicted proteins | sample LauGreSu1BDMLBSD_2_FD_67506 | JGI IMG/M metagenome (GOLD analysis project Ga0078894, IMG submission 67506) | Freshwater lake microbial communities from Lake Michigan, USA - Su13.BD.MLB.SD (version 4) (version 4) | ecosystem: Environmental > Aquatic > Freshwater > Lake | place: Lake Michigan...
ACCCCAAAACCCCTTCTTGCTTGGTGGAATAAAGAGGTGATAATAATAGATTGAATCAATCAGGATTTAAAATATGCTTATAATATATTAAAATTAATAATAGATAGAAATGCAGTCGGTACTCATTAGATGTGAAACCGCAATTTCAAACAAGCCTCCACCTTGGAGAAAGTAGAGAGATAAGTAACTAAATAGGATAGCTGGAATTTTAGCAGTAAGCTTGATCGTTTCTTCAGCAAGCCTGACAAACGGTTAAACATGTCAACCTGGCTTCTATTTGAGCGGTGTTGATTGCTTACTTTGCCCATCAGGTATGAATCTTTACTTATTAGTCGAAAATAACTCACTTTCATAGGCTACTCATGTTCAAACGGTCAAGATAAAACCTTGTGTGCAGTGGGAACATATGCCTTTAGAGGATCCTCATCCTGCTCAACTTGCCCTTCAGGTAATATCACTTTGTGCTTCCATTAATTCAAATCTGATTATAGGCTATTAATGTCCTGGAGTCACTGGTACTAATCTTAAAGGTCTGCCAGTTAAATGCTTGCCAGGAACCTATGCGAATGCTCAAGGAACCTTATGTATTGATTGTGCAGCTGGAAGCTACTGTCCAAATGGTGTTGTCTAGACTATTTGCTCAGATGGCCACACATCAGCAGCTAAAGCTTCGTAAGTTTTAGATCAATAATTTTTGAAGAGTATGCGACCCTTGTCCTCCAGGATTTTCTTGTTCCACTGGATTAATCACTTCGAAAGTTGCATGTAATAGTGGAACATATTCTACCGGAACCTCAAAAACTTGTACATCCTGTCTGCCCGGGTATTATTGCCCATCAACTTCAGTTGCCAGTATAAGGTGCCAACCGGGTACATACAACGATGTTACGAATTAAATGTATTATTTTAAATAGCTTAAATATTTTTAGAATTTGCAAATAATGTCCAGCAGGGAAGTACTGCCCAGATTCCACAATGACAGCTCCACTGAGCTGTCCAACTGGTTCATACAGTGTGGCCGGATCATTACAATGCACAACTTGCCCTACAGGTTTTTCTTGTGCTGTTTCTACAGCCCAACCCACCATATGCCCTCAAGGATCTTACTCAGTGGCCGGGTCAACTACCTGCACTCAATGTTCAGCGGGTCAAGAATGTTCAAAAAGATCTAGTTCTGTTGGAGTCCCTAGCAGCACAGTTTGCCCTGCAGGTAAGTATTCAGTGGCAGGCTCAGCATTCTGCCTTGATTGTCCTGCGGGTAAGCAGTGCACCACTGGTTCACCTGTCTCATGTGGAGTTGGGTCTTACAGTATCACTGGATCAGAACAAGGGTGTCAGCCTTGCCCATCAGGGTACAGATGCCCGAACATTGATTAAGCTCCAATCCTTTGTCCTCCACGGTATTACTCACTTTAAGGGGCTACTACTTGCACTTTATGTGAAGCTGGTTCCATCTGCAGTAATTCATTTACAAAAACTAGTTGCACTTCTGGTGCTTTTTGCCCTGCAGGAAGTTTGTCAGAAATAGCATGCCCCGATGGATTTACATGTTCGAGCACTTCAACAACACCGGTTCCATGCTCAGATGGGTTCTATCGAAATTCTCCTCTTGGTTGTGTTAGTTGCCCGTCGGGCTCTACTTGCGAAGATAGAATGTCAATGACTCCAGTACAGCCTGGTTATTACTCGCCAGCAGGTGTCTCCAAAGCCTACTTGTGCCCAGCAGGGTACAGCTGCATCGGACTCAACACAATTCAGTAATGTACGGCGGGATAGTTCTCTGATGATGGAGACCTCAATTGCAATGACTGTCCAGTTGGGATGGCCTGCCCTGACAAGAGATCATCGCAAGCTAAGATTAATTGCACAGCTCTTGAAGGATTCTACAATGATGTACCCAAACAAGATAAATGTAAAATTTGTCCAGCTGGATCAAAATGTCCAAGAGATGAAGCTCTACCTATATAATGCGATAATGGTTAATATTCAACAATCGGTTCTTTTGTTTGCACAGATTGCCCTCCAGGATATCAGTGCCCTGTAAAAACTTTAGCCAAAGCTGAGAAATGCTTGCTAGGAACTTATTCAACTGGAAGGCAAAGTCAGTGCACAATTTGTCCTGCTGGCTTTGGATGTGACTCAGTCTCTAAGTTTACTTGTGATTTGGGAAAGATCTCACTATTGGGTGATGGTGTGTGCAGATACTACACTGCTGCTGAGTTCTCACCGTAAATAAATTCTCTCAACACTATAGTAACATTCTTACAATGTGACCCAGGCACTTATAAGCTAGCCGGAATGTTAGTTTGCGCCACATGTCCTAAAGGTCATTATTGCCCAAGCACCATCAATGCTCCTGTAGTATGTGATATTGGTTAATATCAAGATCAGGAAGGATAAACCTCTTGTAAAATGTGTAGTGATGGAACATACTCTTTCTTTGGAGAATCATCATGTCATATGTGCCCTGCTGGTCATTTCTGCCCAACTCCTTCCTCAGCCCCACAGCAATGCCAAGCTGGTACTTACTCAATTGCTGGTTAGACTTATTGTCAGTTGTGTGATAATGGATACATTTGTGAATTTAAAGAGTAAATTCCAAATCCAACGCACTCGCTGTGTCCAGCTGGTTTCTATTGCTTCTATGATGAAAGAAATGATTTCAGATTTGAATAAAAGCCTTGCCCTTCAGGGTACTATCAACCACTTCGAGGTCAATCAAGCGAAACCTCTTGCGTCAAGTGCCCAGAAGGTTATTACTGTCCTAAAGGTTCAGAACAACCTATTGAATGTACTCCGGGCTCTTACTGTCCAGAGGGCACAAGTAACAACTAGCAATATCAGTGTGTTGAAGGTTATTTTCTTGACACATTCAATGCAGGAGCTGATAAGGACCAATTCTGCAAGTAATGCCCTGAAGGAACCTATTGTCCAAGAGGAACAATAGTTCCACTAAAATGTCCTATCGGATACTTTTGTCCTTCAGGATCCTCAAGTCTCACTTTCAATTCGAGAAAATGCCCAGACGGCACCTATAGTGGTCCATTTTCATTGAAGAATGTTGGGTAGTGCAGAACATGTCCAGCTGGTTTCGTTTGCATGCAAACGAGCAGTACGATTAATGGAGTCGTCAAAAGTACTATAACTAATGTTATTGAAAACGCTAACGCAATGCCAATTCCTTGCCAACCAGGAACCTATAAAAGTAATACTGGATCTGGTCAATGCACAAAATGCAGAGCCACAAAGCCTTGCCCCTACTATGGTTTGACAACTGATGAGATCGGCATTTATTGTGAGCCAGGTTATTACTGCCCTTTGGGAACAAGATTCCCTAATGAATTTCCTTGCCCAGGAGGTACTTATTCGGACAGTACATTGATTACTGATGCCAGCCAATGTCTTCCTTGCCCCTAGAAGTACGCATGCTACAAAGGCACAAATACACTGACAAAGCCACGTGTTCCTTGTGCTGCCGGCTACTTCTGCCCACAAAGTACTCAATATCCGACATAGTTCCCTTGCCCGATCGGAACTTACTCGACTTTCACAGATAATTATCTGGAAAGTCAATGTACTGACTGTCCACCAGGACAATATTGTGCGGCTCTAGGAATTACATAACCAACAGGGTATTGTGCAAAGGGACACTATTGTCCAGCAAGAAGCACAAGTGAAGTGCAGATTCCTTGTCCAGCAGGTACGTTCCTTAATTATACAGGAGCTATGGGAAAATCTGAGTGCAGAGTTTGCCCTCTCGGTTCTTATTGTATAGGTGCTTCAATAAATCCCCTTCCATGTCCTACAGGGACTTATGGTGACTGGGCTGGCATCACAAGCGAAGGTACTTGCAAGACTTGTCCAGCGGGCTGGCAATGCCCTTAATCTGGTATGATCAAACCAATTGTATGTGGAACTGGATTATATTCAGCAGCTGGCTTAAAAAGTTGCACAATATGCCCGTTCAACTACTATTGTAGCAACTTAACCACATCTCCGGATTTACGTGTGATATGTCCCAACGGATATATATGCCCTGAAGGACTCGGAGTAAAGCCGTACAGTCCTAATCATGCTTGCCCTGCTGGCTACTACTGCCAGAATTCAATAAAGTATGAGTGCCCCTTGGGAACTTACAATACAGTACTTGCTGCTGAAGATTAAACATGGTGTATTCCAGTGCCTGAAGGATATTTCACTAATGTGGCTGCTTCAACAAGCTTTGAGAACAATCTTTGCAAACGAGGCTATTATTGTCCTCAAGGCTCTACTAAAGGAGAAGCAGTAATTTGCCCATCAGGAACATATCGCAACATTCCTGGAGCTGGAAAAGTTGCAGATTGTGCAGTGTGTCCAACTGGTCACTACTGTCCTGATCAAACAATGGACCCCTTCACTTGCCCTGTTGGATACTATTGCACTTTGGGTCTTGAATTTCCACTTCCTTGTCCGATTGGTTCATTCGGAGCAAGTTAAGGTCTGAGAGAAATAAGTGAATGCACTCCTTGCTATGCAGGAAGGTATTGCTCACAAAAAGGATTGCATTAGCCTGATGGCCTCTGTGATCCTGGTTACTACTGTATCCAGGGTGCATTTACAGCAACACCAACTGATGGAGTAACTGGTAAAGAATGCCCAGTTGGAGGATACTGCGGACTCGGTTCCCAGTTCGTAAAGATTTGTCCATCTGGAACTTATAATCCTAGCACTCAGAAATCACTAAAGACGCACTGTGTTAATTGTACTGCAGGTAAGTACTGTGCTGGAGTAACTTTGACTGCTCCTACTGGACTCACAGGAGATTGCAAAGAAGGTTACTATTGCACTGGAGCCTCAAAAATTCCTACACAATATGCATCTCCAGCAGGTGCCTATTCTCTTGCAGGGGCCTCAAACTTTACTCTATGTCCAGTCAGAACCTATAATCCTCAGGTCGCTTAAAAGGCATGCCTCCAATGTCCTGCAGGATACCTCTGCCCGAATACCGGAATGTCAACTTTGAATGATTGCCCAGCAGGTTTTTATTGCCCTGCTGGATCGACAACACCAACTCCTTGTAATGCTGGAACATACAATGATCAGACTAATATGAAAGCAGCATCTGACTGTAAACCATGCCCAGGAGGAAAGTACTGTGCTACAGCAGGGCTAGCAGCCCCAACAGGTCTTTGCGCAGCTGGATATTTTTGTACAAAGAATGCTATTTCTAGTGCTCCTGCCCTTCTAGCCGGATTCTATGGACCTTGTCCTGCCGGCTCTTATTGTTTAGTAGGATCCGCCACTGGTACACTCTGCCCTCCAGGAACATATAGAGGTAGTGTTGGAGGATCTACTGCAACAGGACCGACTGGTTGCCAAAATTGTTTACCTGGGAATTATTGCTCAGTCCCTGGACAAACCTCAGGAGCTGGCAATGGCCTCTGTGCTGCTGGATATTATTGCCCAGCTGGTTCGAAAACTGATAGACCAGCCGCCACGAGATGTCCTGCTGGTTCTAAATGCCCTGCTGGTTCATCTACTGCATCTATATGCTCAGCTGGAACATATCAAAATCAAATAGGACAAGATAATTGCCTCACATGCCCTCCTGGGTACTTCTGCCTTACAAACACTACTGACTTTTCGTTAAATGTATGCCCTATTGGTTCGTTCTGTCCAGCAAGCACAAGTACCGCTACTGGAAATCTCTGCCCAGCTGGATTCTATACTTCAAAAACTAAGTCCACTGCAATAAGTGATTGCATTCCATGCGATCCTGGAAAAACCTGCAATAACTCTGCTGGCCAGACTGCCACTGCTGGTGATTGTCCAGCAGGTTAGTTCTGTAAACTTGGTGCTCCAAAACTTGTATCATAATTTGGTACATCCTTCACATCAGTAAACACTGACATGAATTGCTAACCAGGTTACTATTGTCCATTAGGCTCAAGCTTCCCAATTCCATGCCCAGGTGGAAAATACTGCGGAACATTGAATTTAACAGTGCCAACAGGAAATTGTGCAGCTGGATACTATTGTATTGGATAGGCTTCTGTTGCTTCACCAACTGATGGAATCACAGGAAATATTTGCCCAATAGGTAGATATTGCCCAGCAGGATCAGCTTAACCGATTTTGTGTCCTTCAGGCACCTTCAACCCTTAAACTGGCAAATCACTCATCTCAGACTGTCGCTCCTGCACACCAGACTCATATTGCATGACAGCTGGTCTCTCGGCTCCAACAGCTCTCTGCCCCAAGGGTTTCTTCTGTCCTGGAGGCAATAAGCAACCATACGAAAACATATGCCCAATTGGATTCTACTGTCCTGTGGGTTCGACTAATAAAATTCCATGCAGTGGTTCGAATGAATATCAGGATAGACAGGGTTAGGATAAGTGCATCACTCCATGTCCAAAGGGATACCAGTGTACAGATAGTGCAAGAACATAATGCGAGCCACAAAACAGTGAAACATCGTTCTATTGTGACGGCACATAGAAAACTCCAAAAATGTGTGATGTTGGAACATATAACACTGTCGATGGATCTGATAGCAAGTCTGATTGTAAAGATTGCCCTCCAGGATACTACTGTCCAAATACTCCAGGGCAAGCAAAGATAATACAATGTCCATCTGGCTCATACTGTCTGGAGAAATAAGGAGCACCTTTACCATGTCCAATTGGTTATTACTGCCCCTTAGGGACTAATATACCAATACCTTGCAAGCCAGGATTTTACTGTAACTCAAGTTCAATATCTGATCCTCAAACTTTGCTTTGCCAACAAGGTTTCTATTGCACATATGAAACCTACACAGTTCCAGCTAACGATCTCAATACTCCAGCTTTCTTCTGCAACACAGCAGACAAGACTAAGGTGAGAACTTGCACTAGAGGCGCCATCATAGCTAACTAGACCTTGTGTCCTAAAGGTTCTTTCTGTCCCACAGGCTCTGAAACCCCAACTGAGTGTCCGATAGGCACATTCAGCGGCTAAACTGGTCTGTTCGCGATCACATAGTGCACGCAATGCACATCTGGTAAATTCTGCCAGCATAGAGGAATGGTAACTGAAGGTGCTAATTGTTCTGCAGGATATTATTGTCCAGAAGGTGCTTAATTATCCACTAATACACCTGTTGATTACATATGTGGAGTTGGAAATTACTGTCCAGAAGGTGTCAAAGAACAAATACCGTGCCCTATAGGCTTTTATCAAAACAAGAGAAAGAGTAGCTCATGCATGGTATGTCCTGAAGGATATTACTGCTAGAATACTGGGACTGTTAATCCTGCCATATGTCCTATGGGCAAATATTGCCCAGCTGGATCTAGTGGTGGAATTGATTGCCCTATTGGTACATTCTCAAGTCTTATTGGTCTGAAATAGGAATCGTAATGTCAGAAGTGTTTGAGCGGATATTATTGCCCACTTACAGGTTAGACTTCTGCTTCAAATTTGTGTTAAGCTGGATATTATTGTGACAACACACTGCTTCCAGGAACCAAAGGATTCACAATAGGCACCCCCAATGACATTGGATAATGTCCTCCAGGTAGCTACTGCGAAGCCGGATCTGTTCAACCATTACCATGTCCTCCAGGCACATATAGCACCACCCCAATGCTAATTTCAATATAGTAGTGCACACCTTGCCCTCCAGGAAAAATTTGTCCAAAGTATGGTATTAGCAGCATTTCTTAAATGCAAGATTGCCCTGCTGGCTATTACTGTAAGACTGGTGGAGCAACTGCACCCAATTCTATAGAAGGTGGATAGATTAAGATATGCGATGCAGGATTCTATTGCCCTTCAGGCTCCATAGAACAAGTTCCTTGCCCTCAAGGATCTTATAATCCGGATCTTGGATAAACAATTTGTAGACCATGTCCTGAAGGATTCTAATGCGAAAATACTGGAATGAAAACACCTGATAATTGTTAGGCTGGATTTTATTGTCCTCAAGGAACTCTAATCGCAGGAGCATTTAATCTATCTCGTTAACCGTGTCCAAGTGGTACTTACAATGATAAGACAAACTTGAAAAGTTCAAGCGAATGTGCAGCATGTCCTGTTGGTAAATATTGCACAGAAGGATCTATCACGACGGGTAATGATTGTCCAGCTGGATTATTCTGTCCTCTCGGGTCTAATTCAACATATGCATCAACTAATATTGACAACCCATATGTTAACAGCATCAAATAAACAATTTAATGTCCTAAGGGCCACCAATGTCCTTAAGCAACTACATATCCTGTGCCATGTGATGCAGGGTAGTACCAAGATTGGAATGGCCAAACATAATGCAAATTTTGTCCAGCCACTACATACTCTTAATTTGTAGGCCAATCATAATGTTCAGCAAAGTGCGATGGCGGCTTTTATTGTATATAGGGATCTAAAATTAGTAGACCTTATGATGGAGTTACTGGTCAAATTTGCGAAACAGGGTCTTTTTGCTTGAATGGAGGAATCTAACAATGTCCACCGGGAACCTATCAGAGTGTCAAAATGCAAAGCTTTTGCGATATTTGCCCTGTTGGATACTACTGCCCCAACGCCGGTACTTCTATACCTTAAGCATGTCCAGAGAAAAGATATTGCCCAGAAGGTACTTCTGTTCCGAAAATATGCCCGGACGGCACTTATTCTGCTGATGGTAAATTCTTAGAGACAATGGAACAACATTGCATTCCATGCAAGACAGGCAAATATTGCAAAGGAGGAGAATATCTTGATGATAATAGGTGCTATGCTGGATATTTCTGCAGAGCTGGTGCTGCAATTCCTGACGATAAGAACATGTTGTGCCCAGCAGGATTCTATTGCGAAGAAGGAACTGTAAAACCTACTAAATGTAGCAACGGTACTTTTTCTACTGCAGGTGCAAAGAGCGATAAAGATTGTTCAAGTTGCGAAATAGGTTACTATTGTCCGGAGGGAACTACCAAGAAAATTCCATGTCCTGAAGGCTCCTATTGTCCACTTGGCGCATAAACACCAATTCTTTGTCCTCTTGGTACTTTTGGTCCTACAATTTTGCAAAAAAGTATCCTCGACTGCAAAACTTGTCCTGCAGGCTCCTTATGCAATGTAACTGGTGTGATTGACCCTTCTAATTATTTATGTCCTGTTGGTCACTATTGTGAAAGAGGAACTTAGTAGCCTATAAAGTGTCCTCCTGGGAAATATCGTGCTGTACTTGGAGGACAATCAGTTGACTCTTGCTTTGATTGTGATTCAGGATACTATTGTCCCTTACCCGGAACTATAGTTCCAATAGCCTGCAGAAACGGTACTTATTGCCCTAAAGGAAGAGCAAATGAAACTTGGTGCTCTCCTGGTTTCTATTGTCCTGCTAAGACATCAGTTCAGATCATATGTCCAAAAGGATTCTTCTGCCCAGGAAGAAGTGAATTCATGTTCAAATGTGAAAATGGAACTTACTGTCCACCGGGATCAGCTTTCCCAATATAGTGCCCTGCGGGTAGCTTTGGATCTGGTAATGCAGATAATGGAGATCTGAAATCCTCTTGTGTTACTTGTGGAAGAGGCATGTATTCTAGCCCATAAGCTGGTAACGGAATCTGCTTTGATTGCACACCAGGGTATGTGTGTCTCGGTAATACTTCGACATCAACTCCTCAAAATAAAGATTCTGATAATGGTTATCTCTGCCCTGCAGGTTTTTATTGCCCAAAAGGTTCTTATGAGGAGCTACCTTGCCCCGTTGGTACATTCAACAAACATAAGGGAAAATCAGATGTGAGCGACTGCTACCCGTGTGTCGAGGGTTATTACAATGATTTGATAGGCCAAGCAGGTTGCAAAAAGTGCGGCCCAACCTCTTATTCATCAGAAGGTGCTTTAATGTGTGATTGCACAGGCAAAAATCGTCGCTTTGTGAAATCAATCGGAAGCTGCCTTTGTGAAAATGGCTTCAAACCTAAAGATGGAATGAGTGATTAAGACTCAGTAAGTGATTGTGAAACGATAGTTAAGCTTCCTTGCAAAGAGGGCCAAAAAGTTGATCTCTCAGGCAATTGTATTGATGATGATAATCAAGTTTGTGTAAAGCAATGCAACAATTTCGGAGTAAGATTAAATTTAATAGCATGGTATTTAGGGTACTCTTGTTGAAGGTACAGGAGTTTGCAGCTGTGCCAAACTTGTTCAAGTTGATTAAGTTTGTAATGCCGATTGCCGTAAAAATTAGACTCAAACCACCTTGAATAAGAATGGTTCGATGACCATTTCTGATCCAGCAACTGGTATCTAAAAAACGATTGATCCTTCCACGTAAGTTTAATGATCATCATTTTGATGTAGTATTCCTGGATTTATTGGTGACTTCAAATGTCAAACAGTCAACGGCAGTTGCTAGATATATTCAGTTGGTAAATCTGACAGTGGAGACTTTACTTTTGATTACAAGCCTAATACTAACATCATTGCAGCATCTGGTTTACCAAGCTAGAATCAAACCAATAAAAAGAGTAGACTGTTATAAATTACTGCAGCCACAAGTGAAGTAAAGATCACTAATCCCGTGATGTGTCTCAAATTAGGTTCTGCGGTTCTCTTCTCCGTAAACTCTAATTTAAAACAGTACCCAAGGTACATGAAAGACTCAATCTTGAACACAAACCCAAATTTCGATTATGGACAGTTCCTTGAACTATAAAACACAATAGAAAAAGGCTCCAAACTTGTGACTGCCTTCAGCTTTGTGTTTAGCTAGGCTGGTGTCTATGTCTTCCAAGATTCCATACAAACTGACAAAGTCACTATAGTAGGTGTGGTAAAAGATAACTAAGACTGTTCAACCAAGGATGCAAACATTCAGAGTGCGACAAGACAGGCCCTAGCAAGCATTGGAATCGTCTCTTAGTCTAAGAATGTGGTACCCAACTGGTCTTTCATCATCGGAACCTTTGCCTTTATCATCCTAGTTTCCTTCGGTTTTGTAACTCTTGTTATAGTTTTACACAATAGAAATGAGGCCCAGGTTGCTAACTCGAAGAACCACTACATATACTATGATCGAGTTTCTAACCTAGAAGAGAAAGATCAGATTAATAGGTCTCTTTTCGTGCGCTACCTGCTCTGTCTATGCTGCCGCAGATAAAACCAGGGCAATGATATGAACAAGATTGTTCCAGGCGGTGATCTTGAAATCACTTACGATGACCTTTAAAAGTTGCTTGATGAATTCAAAGCATAAATGGAGGTACTCAAGGCTAAGCTTAAGGAAGACAACTAATAGAAAGCATAAGAAGAAGGTGAAGAATAGACTCAGAAGACTGAGGAAATCGATTAAGAAGCCGAACTTGTTAAAGAACTTCATGAACTAAGAGAATTTGTAAACAATAACAAAGAATGCATAGAGGAGTTCTTCAATATCAAAAGAGGTGAGAAAAAACCTAATGAGATGGAAGAAAGAGATCCTGACAATGCTCCTGGAAGAAACAATGAAAAAGCCAACGAAGCCAAAGAACTCATTTAGCAACACTAATCTAATGAAAATGAAGCACAAATTAAGATTAGTAATCAGCTTAGACAAGAAGGTGATACCATCATTGCTAAGATAAGTGATGCTACAGATGCCGAGAAGGACAGGCTATTAGACGCTTACAGAAAGAAGTTAAGTTAAGATACTTAATTAACTGAGAGTGAGAAATCAAATCTATTAGATGAGATGAATGACCGCCTTTCTAGGTTAAATGGTTTAATTGATTCAGAGCAGTCTTCCTCAGACAAGCGACTTGCAGAAGCTTTGGCACGCAGAAAAAAGAAGAAGGAAGAGCTTTAAATGAAGTTTGAAGAAGTAAATTAGCAAGCTGAACATAAGAATAATGAGTTGGGAGATCGCTTGGTTAGAATTGCTCAGATGGAGACAGAAGAGAACAATAATATTGAAAATGAGATAAGAAAGATGCGTGTGCAAGGATTTGCAGAGATTGATTCAAAGCTTGTGAAGGATAAAAATGAGAAGATAGCAACGATGGAGGACAAGCTTAAGAGGCTTAGAGATAGCGGTGGAAAGATGTCTGGAAAAGAACAGCTTGAGTTGGGAGACCTTCTTAATGATTATGGCAAGCTTGTGAAATAGGTGGATGCTGAACTTATCAAGGAAAAGGAAAAATAATCTGCAGAATTAGAAGCCAAGTTGACTGCACACCGAAAAAAGAGGTAACTAGAGGCTGAGAAGAGAAGACGTGAAAGGGAGGAATAAGAAAATGAAAGAATCAAACAGCAATAAAGCTCTATGCAAAACAAGATTGATAGCATAAAAACTCTCATTAAACCAGTGCAAAACCAGGATACAAGGCTGGATGCACTGCTTAGTTCCCCCGAAGGAGCACAAGTATTGCTAGGCAAAGAAATTATTAAACCTTAAAATGTGTTCAATGATTCGGCTGAAGAAGGTGGCTTAAGCAGCTCCGATCAGAAAATTTTAGCAAACAAAAAAAAGCTATAGCTAATTAATGATGAAGAAGATGCTAAAATTAATACCATGGTTGACCAATTCAAACAATCTAGTGAGAAGTCAAACAAAGAATACGAGCAAAAAAAAGCAGCCATTTAAGCTTAGTTGAAGAATGGCAGCCTCTCCCAGGAAGATCGGTAACGCCTTCTTACTCAATTCAATGAACTCAAAAAGCTGATTGAAGAGCAGTAACATAGAGAAGCAGAAGACTAAGACTCTCGCTTGTAGGAAGCACTGCGCCGTCGAAGACAGAGAAAACAGGGAATTATAAAGGAGATAGGAGAGAGATAACAAGAGTTAGTTCAGTAAATTGCAGAGAAATAGTCGGAAGAATTAATAAAAGCCAATTTTGACAAAGATCCTATAAATAATACGGCATATGTTGACAAAGAATAGATTTAATTAGCCTTCAAAAAACTAAATGAGAAGTTTGAATCTGATGAAATGGTCTAAGTCATAGAAAACTATCTAGACACAAAGAATATGTCGGAGCTTCAAAAGCTTATGCTTGCACTCTTTGAAGAGAGGGCAAAGGAACTTAGACGCTATGTTTTTGAGTTAATGACCTAAAAACAGACCGAATTAGAAATTATAAGGGAGGAATTCCGTCCTCGATATGAGCTTCTAAAGGAAAAAAGAGCGAAGGGCTTGATAACTTCTGATGAAGACTATCGTAGTTTGGTTGAGAAGATCAACAAGGAAGAAGGCGATCGAAGAATTGACACGGAGATTTCTATTGGTGAGATGGAGTAGAAAATGGAAGAGGACTTGCAGATGATTGCCATTAATGCTAAGTAAAGAGCTGAAGAAGCACTCAAAGAGCGACAGACTAAGGAGAGGCAACTCATGCTTGATATGCTTATGGAACAGACTAGGCCTGAGAACGAAATTGTCCAACAATACCTTAAGAGGGAGACTAACTAGCTTGATAAAGAGTTGAAAAAGTTTAAGGAGGCGAAGGCCAAGGAGAAAGAGGCTCTAATGAGAGATTTGGAGGAATAAAGACTTAAGAGAGAGCAAGAACTAAAGGATAAAGAATAGCAGCTGATGAATTGGGGTGAACGCATGCAAGAGGCAGAAGCCGAACAGATGGATATATTCAAGCGGCAGAAGGATGCGATCATCAAACAAAAGATGGCTGAGCAAAGCAACCAGATTCTCCTAGCTGCAAACAAGGGCAAGATTGACCACATGAAGATAGAGCATGAGAAAGCACTCAAGGCATTAGAGACAGCTCTTGAGCAGGAACAAAGGAGGTAGATGGATATGATGAGAGAAAAGCTCAAAGCAAGAGTTATCGAGAGTGAGAAAGAGAGAGTCCATAGAGAGGTAAAGATGGCACTTATTATCAAGGGCAAACAAGCAAGGTAGCAGCAAAACATGAACACAAGCCAAATGAGTAGCAGCTCTGGTGCTGGAGGTTTCGGTAGCGTCAAGAAAACCACTAAGGATGATGAATGGAAGGCTTGTGTTGATAGGGTTTCAGTGATGAAGTTTGGCCCGATCGAAAAGAAACGTTACTGTGCTGAAAAGTGCATCAGCCACATGAACCGTTTTGAATATGCCCGCATGATGGAGCTCAACCACAAATACCGTGGAATGAAAGACGAAATATTTGAGGTAGTAGCTGCTGCTCAGAAAGTTGAGCAGAGTTTGTTTAAGATAGGTGATGGAATTGCCCCTGGCTCGGATATACTTCGCCAGGATAGTTTAGATGAATCTGCATCACAAATTTCAGTAACAAACCTAACATTTAAGGACTTAATTGATCATGTTAATGTGATCGAGAATAACTACAAACAGTTGACATAGATCATTAATCAACAACAGTGATTATATTCAAACCCATTTTCAAAACTAATAATTATTATATTTATCTCAAATTATTC
>Ga0078894_10002347_pt1 | contig 14366 bp, 17 predicted proteins | sample LauGreSu1BDMLBSD_2_FD_67506 | JGI IMG/M metagenome (GOLD analysis project Ga0078894, IMG submission 67506) | Freshwater lake microbial communities from Lake Michigan, USA - Su13.BD.MLB.SD (version 4) (version 4) | ecosystem: Environmental > Aquatic > Freshwater > Lake | place: Lake Michigan...
TGTGTGTGTGTGAGCATCTTTCTTTTTTTATTTCCACGCGATCTTCACCTTATTATTTTCCGTTTTTCTGTTTTTACCTTTTTCTTGTTCTCTCCGTTTTTTAGAAAAAATAAAAAAATACTTTTCAACCCTTTTCTTCTTTAAGAAAAAATAAAAAGGAAAAAATAAAAAGGAAAAAAATTTTTCAACCCTTTTCTTGATCTTTCCTTTTTTTCAAAAATAATTTTCAAACCTCTTCTTGATCCTTTTTGAGAAAAAATAAAAAGTAAAAAATATTTTTCAACCCTCTTCTTGTTCTCTCCTTCTTTGAGAAAAAATAAAAAGTAAAAAATAATTTTCCAACCTCTTCTTGTTCTCTCCTTCTTTGAGAAAAAATAAAAAGTAAAAAATAATTTTCAAACCTCTTCTTGTTCTCTCCTTCTTTGAGAAAAAATAAAAAGTAAAAAATATTTTTCAACCCTCTTCTTGTTCTCTCCTTCTTTGAGAAAAAATAAAAAGTAAAAAATATTTTTCAACCCTCTTCTTGTTCTCTCCTTCTTTGAGAAAAAATAAAAAGTAAAAAATAATTTTCAAACATCTTCTTGATCCTTTTTTTGAGAAAAAAATAAAAAGTAAAAAATAATTTTCCAACCTCTTCTTGTTCTCTCCTTCTTTGAGAAAAATAAAAAGTAAAAAATATTTTTCAACCCTCTTCTTGATCCTTCTTTTGAGAAAAAATAAAAAGTAAAAAAATAATTTTCAAACATCTTCTTGATCCTTTTTTTGAGAAAAAAATAAAAGTAAAAAAATAATTTTCAAACCTCTTCTTGATCCTTTTTTTTGAGAAAAAATAAAACAACCACTTATCAAACTTTTTGTTTCAATCCTTTCTTTCTTTTTTGCAAAACCCAAATATATTTTTGAAACCTTTTTCTCGCTTAATTTTATAAGTATCAAAAAGATTAGTTTTTTTATCCACAACAAACATAACATAACAAAATCTTTTTCGGCTATTTTGTGCAAAAATAACACCACAAAAAAAAATAAAAAATACTTGCTTAAACGCATTTTCTTGATATCTTATAAAAAAACATGAGCGGTTTACTTTTTTTAACAACAGAAGACTTTCAAATTAAGACCACAACGAAAGGCAAAAACCTTTTATGCACAAACATAAGAGGAATATCACTTATTCTTTTTTATTCAACTGCTTGCGAGCACTGCAAGAAGCTGATTCCGATTTTTAAACACCTTCCCGGAACTGTCAATGGTTGCCAATACGGTATGGTCAATGTCAGCGCGAATAAAAATCTTATCGCAATGTCAAGGACGACGATTGCACCGATCGAATTTGTCCCGTACATTCTTCTCTATCACAATGGTCGTCCCTATATGCGCTACAATGGACCGTATAATGCTTCTGAAATCAAAAACTTTGTTATCGAAGTCGCGAACAATATCCACAAAAATTCAATCTTTTCAGCAGACGTTGTCAAGAAAGAAGGCAAGCCTATTCCTGAATACTGTATCGCTAAGCCAAAGTGTGATGAACTTGTTTGTTATCTTCCCATGGATGATGCGTACACTATTCCACCCCAAAGACGATAATAGAAATAAAAATATATTTTTTCATGTATTTTACATTTTAGAATTCAGATCAAATTCTAAAATAAAAAACTAAATAGATTATACCCCGTTTCTAAACCAAATTATCTAACTTCTTCATCGTCATCTTCTTCATCAACCTCTTGCTCGTCTTCATCGTCATCTTCTTCATCGTCCTCTTCTTCATCAACCTCTTGCTCGTCTTCATCAACCTCGTCTTCATCAACCTCGTCTTCATCAACCTCGTCTTCGTCTTCATCAACCTCTTGCTCGTCTCCATCAACCTCGTCTTCGTCGACCTCTTGCTCGTCTCCGTCTTCATCAGACAAAGTTGAAGAAGAAGAAGAGGTAACAGTTTCAGTGCAGGAAGAAGAGGAAACTGATTTTGCTCGATGATAATTCTTTTTCTTTTTGTTCAAAAAGGCCGGGATAAGAGGGTCATCGGGAGGGAAGTTCCTTTGAACTTTGTTGCTGTCGTCGATCACTCTTCCTATGATTTCATAACTAGTACCGATCATCAACAGAATAATAAAGTGTCTATTTCCCTTATTTGTCCAACAAGCAGGAGTAAAAGGTAAAAGTGTCGACGCATCTATAAAATAGACATCGCGGTCGAACTTATCAGCAATTGTTTTGAGCACCTGCAGCGTGAGAGGACTGTCGGTGGAGCAAATGTCATGCTTGATTTTTTTAACAATTTCGGTTTCTACTTCTGATAGAAGAGTTTTGATAAGGTAAATAAATTTTTCAGAAAATACTTCCTTTTTCTTTTCGTTAATGTCCACGTGCTTGAGGACCTTTCCGATCAAATACATACTTTGCATAATAATCATGTCTTTGCATTCATCAAACGGACGACTAACACATGCATCGAAGCACTTACTAAAAATCCCATCTTTGTTGTCAGTGAAATTTCTTAATGTAATCTCTTTCAAAAGAACTTGATAAACAGGGAAGTACTTTTCAACATCCTTGTTCTTGACAAGGCGTTGGAAAATCTGCGTTACCGTTTTGCTTCTGTGGTAAGATTTTGAGCGAGGGATCAAGTTCAGGAAGAAATAAAGCTCTTCGATTGTGCGGGATGCAAGTTTTTCATACTTTTCTCGCCATTCCGACCCAAACCGATCCCAGTCTGCTTTTGAAATGCTCTTTGCTATCTTGTCTTTTACAAGATCGGCCATTTTCAGCTTATTTTCCAGACTTTTTACTGAATAATCGTTAAAGCTTGCATGTAGCAAGCAATGGATGAAAGACAGATGGTTGTTTCTAGGTACACCCGTGCGTACAAATTTTGCTTTCGTGTATGTAGGCAACATGAGGGGTGATGTTTTCGATACGTCAAGATGCTTCATTTAATTTTTGCTTGAAACACCGCACCTTCTTTAAATTATTTTTTATTTTTTAAAATTAAATTATTTTTAAAATAAAACTTTAAATGCTTTCTTTAGATGACAAGATACAAATCAGTTTTTATATATTTTTATCAATAGTAGCCATAATTTGTTTAAGCATTTATGTTGGCATAATTACAGACGAAATTTTTCGCTACGGACGTATTACACCAGACATAAATGATACTCTTTTGCGTAAGTACGTTTCAGGGGCTCTCATTACCTTTGGTACGTTTCTTGGGTTAGGTGTAGTAGCGTTAATTATGCAGATAGTCATAATACTAGAAAGAGACTATGTTAAAAAGAAAAAACTCCAAAAACATCTAATAAATGTGCTTATCGCTTTTCCTTTGTTTCTTATCGCAACGTTCATAATTTTAGTTAGGGTTGTAAAAAGATTTGATAAAGTACAACCAAAACCACAAAACCAATCAGCCACATACGAAAAAATAGTGGATCCGCAACAGACAGAACGTCAGTATTCTAAAAGTCGCGCCGGTTCCCCTGTACCTGTATATTAAGTTTAACTTTTCATACAAAAATATTTATAAAAATAACCTGAACATAACACCTACTTATAAATTATTTTAGCGAGACGCGAAATTCTATATTCATAGGGTTAGTGTTCGTAATTTTTTTTTTCTTAGTTAAATTAAATAAAAAACAAATGAAAATTTCGACAAGAGACAAAATCGATGTCAGTTTGATGTCATTGGTATCAATAGCCTTAATAATTTCCTTTCTCTTTTATGTGATCTTTTTCATAAACTACGCTTATCAGTATGGATTACCAAAACGCGATGATTCTGAACCGATCTATGAATTTATTTCTAAGCTTGGCTTTTATATTACACTCGGTCCGTTTCTTCTGCTAGGGGCAGTAGCGTCGATAATGGAAATAGCCATAACATTAGAAAGAGACAATGTTAAAATAAAAAAACTCAAAAAAGAACAGAAAAAGGTTTTACTTGCTTTCATTGTGTTCATGATCTCATCAGGGTTATTTTTGGTGATACCAAGTCTTTCATATAACCATGCGGAAGTCGAAAATGTACAAAAATAAATAATCATAGTTGGAGTAATAATATAAATAATACAGCATTCCGCAGACAAAAAACAGCTTCCAAAAAAGTATATTGTCTTAATAGAAAAGTACGACATTTATGAATACTTCTAAAAATAAAGTCGAAATCGTTGAAGATGTAGTGTTTTTAATAATTATTTTATTTTTCTGCATTCTAGGCGTATTTTCCTTGGTTCTAGGATTTAAATACTATTCTTCTAAATGGACTAGGATTAGTTCCGCTCGTAAAATATTAATTATTTTCTCAAGCATTTACATTTGGGTTAACTCTGCTTATGGGTGTAGTGAATTTTAGTATTTTATTAGCTATTGATTTAGAAAAAGACAAACTTAAAAAGAAAAGCTTTTGAACCATTTTCGTAGGATGAGTATTGCATTAGGTCGTTTCCGTTATTTCTATGCTTGGATTATTGTTTGAGAAAATAGATGAATGGTAGTCTACAAGCGGATTTTATACGGTAAATAAATATGGACGGACTTGGCATAAATGACACAGGAAATTATGACGCTATTACAATAAGGAAAGGCTGATACATCGCCTCTTTTTTTTCATGTCGCATCCGTTTGTGAGAGTGAACACATAGAGTATCCAACAGGCTAGTCATAAATTCCCACTTTTCGTAGAACAAGTTTTCTTAGGGTTTGGGTTAAAAAATATCATAAGATAAAATTAATTTAACAATCCAATACAACTTCTTATGACATTTTTTAAAAATATTTTGTAATTTATATCCCGATCTATCATATAAAAATGAAAAAAGAAGACAAAGTCATGTTACTGTTAATCACCATAATAGTTTTTATTATTTTTGTCATTGTTTGGTTATTCCACATGTTTTATGATTATCAAGCCGGTCACAATTACAATTTATTCGAGCAAAATACAGATTATGCCAAAAAGCTTTCAATCGTCATCGATGTCGTGATTATTGTAATTTTAATCCTCTTCATAACTGGTTTTGTACTACTGTTAAGGGCCGAATTTGAACTTTTAACCATCCGGAAAAAGAAAAAGCTTGAAAAACAAGGTAAAGTTATTTTAATTACCGCTGCGGTATTCGCTGTGGGATGGTTTTTTGTGTATCGTATGGCGGCAGCACAGCTGAACAAACCTAAAAGAGTATCATTACCTCTTAATGTTGTTTCTGAAGATTGATCTACTTTTGCTGTGAAACAAAATAATTTAATTATTCGATAAGAATTTATTTTTTGCGTCTAATAGTTGAATTAAAAATCTATAAAATAAAAGTTTATTTTTCCTAAAAAAATCTACCTGAATTTAATTCTAACTTTTAACTAAAAAATTTAACCACCGAACAGCCTATCGGACTTTAACTTGTAAAAGAAAAACTAAGCAATGATAATAGATTTTTTTTTTGCAAAGAAAATAAATATAGTTATCAATTAAACATGTCGAAAAAAGTGTTAATTTGGAATATTATATTAATAATATTATGGATAGTCTTCATGATTATCAATGTCTTAGTAATAACGTCAGAATATACTGATGTTTACAAAATTATTATGCTCGTCTTGTTTGTGGTTGGATGTATTTTACAAATGGTAGCTTCAGGGCTTATGATACGAATGGAAAAGATTACTGATCCTGAAAAATACAAAAAACTTCATCAACAGACATATTCAGTCATGAAAGCTGGTTATGCCCTCATCGGTACTGTATTTATGATGTGGATAGCATTGGTGGTATACAATCATTATTACGGGTCTTATTTCAAAAAAATTGGAGAAAGAACATTAGCAAATGCACTTGAAGGGGGTTACAATCCAACGACAGGAGAGCCAAATCTATATTAGCACAACACCTAAATAGATACACGTCAAAAGTGTACTTCTTATAACTTGTATTAAACTTTAAAGAAGGCCACGAAAAGTTAGGTTGTTCAATTTTTTACTTGCATTATCACAGTAAGCATGGTGACGTTTAGGGGGGGTTAGAAAATAAAAAATTTTAAAGGTCTTACCAACGCAAAACAATAGAAACGCAACAATAGCCCTTACCAGGATAAGGTTTAAAAGTAGGGTGACGGTGTTGATTGCTTTCTATTGTTTGTGAGCATCAGTTGTGTGTAAAAAAGCTGTTTTAGTATTTGCGACGGACGAATTTGAGGAGTAGAAATGATTTTCGGAAAAAAAAATAAATTTTCTTCTTAGTAAAAAAAAGAATTATGAACATAGATATATCAGGAAATATTAGCCGTCCGTATTTGGAAGCTGGAGTACGCGGAGCTGGTTCTGTATCACAAAAAGGATACAGACCTACGCCCCCAAACATCATTTATGTTATTTTTGGAACAATTTTGTCGGTAATTTTATTCTTTTTTGCGTTTTATTTACCGTACAAATACTTGAATTTAAAGAATGAGATAAAAGATGCGTATACCTCTTCCAAAAATACAAATGTACCTAATGCCGAAAAAATCAAGTTTGTGAATGGCGTTGCATTCGAAGAGCGAGTAGCCGAAGATCAAATCAATAGTTATTTGAAGGACGAAATTGCTGTCTCGCTTGGTAAACGCAGTTATATTGTGAATATTCTGGGTGTCTCATTATCCTGCTTACTTTGGGTTGCCGCGATATTGTTGAGTATCGTTTCCATGTATGAGGCTGATTTAGAAAAGAAGAAATCGTACACAGAAAAAGCCAAAAATATTGCTATTGCGGGCGGAGTAATCGCTGGAACAGCACTAATACATGTCATAGTTCTCATGCTAAATGACGATAGAGAAAAAATTCTAACAAATGTGAATGAAAGTCAGCTTATGTCGAGATTTAGAAGAATGTCTCAATCCAAATAATGTGGAGGAAAGTAACAAAAATTTAAACTAAATAAGGTAGTCTTTAAATAAGGTAGTCTTTAAATAAGGTAGTCTTATATAAGGTGGTCTTATATAAGGTGGTCAAGAAAAAAATATTGAGCTGTAACACTGCGTGTACCTCTATGTTGGAACTTATGAAAGTGGAACTTATGAAAGAATTTTAAAAACAATGGCGAACTTTTTTTAGGCGTGTTTATTGCCGTCTAGTCTATTTTAGCAAAAAAATATTTTTCTATTCCACACCACACTTGAAATAATGTTTCAAATGACTTTGATTTCTTATTTCAAGTGGGGCGTAGACCTTATTATAGATCCGAAAGTTGACAAAAAGGGTTAAACAATGGTTAAGGTTGCGAAAATTATTCTAATTCTAATTCTAATTCTAATTCTAATTCTAATTTCAAAATATATTCTTATCTTTTATAAAAAATTCAAGAATTATGGACATAGATAGAATACCAGGAAATATTAGCCGTCCGTATTTGGAGTTAGGAAATAGACCTAGACGTATACCGCGTGAAGTACCCCGATCTAAAGGCAAACTAAATAGTTGGGATTATATTGTGGCAATAATTTTAGCAATTTTAGTATTAATTTTAATGTTTTTTGGACTTTACTTTCCTTTGTCGTTTTCTTCTTTTGACACTAAGTTTATGAATACGTCTGAAATTACTGATCAAACTATAATAAGTTCAGTAAAACGTAATTTCCTTTCTGAATGTATAGTAGTTGAATTAGCCTTGATACTTTGGATCGTTGCGTTGGTAATGAGGATCGTCTCTATACTTGAGACTGATCTGAAAAAGAGGGAATTGACCGCCAAAAAATCCAATATTATCGCAATTGCGGGCGGAGTACTTTGTGGAATTGCACTTTTTCATTATTTTATTACTCGTCATGTTTTACTATAATCAACCTAAGTTCCAAATTGACCGGACGAGAGGTTGATTATAGTAAAACATGAACGCTATGTATATCTACTCTATCTGATAAAAAAAAAGAAGAAGGAGCAATTCGGACACATATCAACGATTACATCTTCGCCCTGATATGATAGAGAAAAAAAGGTAAATTCGTGTGTTTTTTTTAAATATTTTATTATTGGGTATACTTTAAAAAGATGTCATATTCATCGGACCTAATTCTAAATAAAATATCTATTATCTTCTGTGTCTTAATCATACTGCTTACAGTAGTATACATCGTTTTCGAGGTGATGTTTTTGATCAATGACACTGTTAGAAGTGAGTATATTGGTACACGACGGATCAACATCACCAAGAGTAACATCGGGGGAATGATACTGCGCCTATTATTGGTATTTGTCTTGTTTGCACTGACACTGTCGCTGCTAATTCTGGAAATAAAAGTTATTAAGGAAGAAGATCCATATCAAAGAAAAAAATTACAAGAAGAAGCTAAGAAGATGAGAATAGCATCTTTTTCTTATTTTGGAGTGCTGATTGTGGGTGTTTTTATGTACTTATATTTTGCCGAAGAAGACGAAGCCGAAAGAAGAAGTAGGGTAGAAAAAAGAAGTAAACAATCGGGTCAATCGTTGTTGAGTGGAAACCCGCAAGCTACTAGTGGCGGTAAAGATATAGCTGACGAAAGTGAAAAAGAAGCAGAACCAATGTTTACTTTTTTCCCCGACAATCCTTATGAGCTGAGCACTACTCAATCTTCATATTCAAAAGTAAGCGTAAAAACTAGTGCCGGTAAAGACAAGACAATCGCTCTTGAAATTAAGCCGGTTAGTAATACAAAGTTAGGGATTTCTAAAACCGGCGATTTATGGTTAGTGCGCCTTGATGAAGCTGGAATAAATTTAAAAGATGCAAAACAAATAATGACGTTAGGTAAAATAGACCCCGATATTCAGAAAATTTCAATCACTTATAACAAATCTCAAAATTCTGATACTGTGATAATAACAGATACTAGTTTCATTGAAAAATATAAAGAAACTTTCCCCAGAGATAAATAGTAAAAATGATACAACTTATCAAATCGAACAATAAAACAAGCTGTAATTGTGATTGGATCGACGTAATTTATAAAGTTGTCATAAGTTAGAAAAAATAATTTAGTATTTTATAAACTACTTTTTATAAAATGCCTTTTTCATCAACCCCGAATTCAAATAAAATAAACATAACAATCACTGCCTTGATCCTCGTTCTTATAACAATTTTGATACTTTTTCTTTTGAAACTAAGTATCTGGAACAGAAGCATACAAAGTAGGTTAATTGTGATCACAGTAATATTATTTTTTATGGTTCTGACTTTGCTGATTATGGAAATAAAAATTAAGAATGAAATCGACCAACGCATACAGCAGAAACTACAGGAAAAAGTCAAGAAAATAAGAATAGCATCTTTTTCTTATTTTGGAGTGGTGGTTGTGGTTGTTTTGGTATACTATTATTTTTTTGCAAAAAACGAGGCTCAAAGTTTTACTAGTATAGCGAAGCCACGTTATAATTACAAAATTTTTACAGGAACCCATCCAGAAATCAGTAATTATCTTCTAAAACTAATAACTAGACGACAACCGCAAAAACACGGACTTACAGATGATAATGTATCAAAATTTTATCCCAAAGGCGTTACTAAATATGGAACTTATTATGGAAGTATAAGTATTCCGCTTCCATCTTTAGTTAGACCGATGACTAAAATATCAAGCGATAACCCCAGAAACATCGTTGAGTTTGATAACGATCAAGTCAACATAACTCATGTCAAAGCTAATGGAGAAAAAGAAATTTTGCTGAGTATCCCAAAAGAGACGCTATTTTCAGATATAAATTTTATAAGGATGTTTAGCAATAAAGACGGAATTGTCCAGGGAGTTTCGGTAACTTTTGATCTAAACAGACAAGTTCTATATGTTTTAGAACCCAAAAAAAGCCCTTGATATGTTGCGGTTTTGAGTTTAGTTTTTTATGATGAATTGGTTGAATGAGAATGTGTATGCGAATGAGTATGTATTTTTGCTGTTGAGGTAGAATTATAACATTTGTTTTTCTTTCTTGAAAATGTTGTCACAATTTGAGTATAAATACAATGTTGGAAAGTCAAGTACTTGAAAACGAAATAAAAATATTTTGAAATTAAATCAGTGCATATATATTAAAAAAATGTCTTTCTCAACAAGTTCAAATAAAGCAACGATCGCTTTCTGTGTCTTGATCCTTTTATTAGCGACAATGTTCATTTTCTATCTGGTAAGAAGATGGTATGACAATCGTTACAAAGAAGTTTTCGGGAAAAATAGGGCCGTCATATGGGGTGTCTTAATCTTCATGACAGTAATACTATTTTTTATGGTTCTGACTTTGCTGATTATGGAAGTTAAAGTCATGAAGGAAAAAGACCCTTATCAAAAGGATAAATTACAAGTTGAAGCTAAGAAGATGAGAATAGCATCTTCTTCTTATTTTGGAGTGCTGGTTGTGGTTGTTTTGGTATACTTTTATTCTATCAAGAAAGACGAAGAGGCAAGGTCAACATCAAGCCAAATAGAAGAAAAAGACAAAACCCCTATCAAATTAGCAAAAACTCCAACATCAAGCCAAATAACAGAAAAAGACGGAAATAGCAATAAGATAACAATCGACCAAGGAAATGGTTCAAAAATAGAAGTAGCCGTAAAGGGTATTGATGATAATAAAAAAATAAAAATTACTCCGTATGTTCTGAATGTTACTCACAATGTAAATGGAGAGGATAAAGACAAGCTTATGATAATTAATCAAACGATACCTAAGAATGCTACTATTAATTTGACTAAAGATGAGTCTGGTAGAGATGTGGTGGAAATTATTTCTAGTGAAAGTCCTAAACAGTTGTTTAGATTAAAAGAAGATGATAGTGGGTATGAAAAAGTAGACGAAAGTAATGAAACAAGGTCAGATGTTAGTGCGAGTAGTCCAGGTTCTGTTCAGATTCCACAATACTCCGGAAAAGTACCAGAGTCAGAATCAACTTTTTATACTTTAAGATCACCAATAAATGGAGGAAACGACAAGTATTTTGCTAATATGACCTTAACAACCAAAACAAAATTAGCTCCATCTGCAACGCTTGTAATTAGTAATGATAAGAAGAAACTAGTTGAGAAAGAGATGGATGGCGACAACTATAAATATAATGTAATTTACACTGATGACAACGGTCATAAAGAAGTTTTGTATAAAATCCTCCCAGAAGATTTGGCGAAAAATATTAATTCAATAAATATGTATGAACCTAATAAAATTACATTGTATTTTCAAGGTTCAATACCTAAAACAATACAATTAACACCACAAGAAAACCCATCTGTATAATTTTTTGTTAAAAAAAAGTGGTGCTTATTTTTTTGCTAAAAACGTAGCATTTGACCGAGCAATCCAGTTGGACTTGTAAATCACTGCTTTCTATACAAGTCCAATTGAATAGCTAAAAGCACTACATATTTTATTTTAAAAAATTAATTTTATGCTACGTAATTATTGAGATTGAATAGCATAAAATAAATTTTGTGTCAGATGTAAGAAAAATTTATTTGGAATTATTTTATTTTAGGCTTATAATATAAAAAAATGTTTATTGTATCTGACACAAAATTAAATGAAATAAGTATCGCTATCTGTGCGTCAATACTTGTTCTTGTGGGAATTTCCATTCTTTTCCTGATAGTATTATGGTATAATGATCATTTTCGGAAAGATTTCCCGAAAAATGGAAGCACTATATGGGACACGACGTTACTGTCTATCATTCTTTTTATGATACTCTTTGTGATGGTTCTGACTTTGTTGATTTTAGAAGTGAAAATTAAAAAAGAAAAAGACCCAAACGGTAAGAAGAAATTACAAGAAAATGCTAAGACGATGAGGATAGTATCTTCTGTCTATTTTGGAGGTTTATCCATTGTTATTTTCATATATTTTACTTTTGCAGATAACAAAAAGCAAACTGATAAAAGTCTAAATTACATTCCGTATGTCGAAACAAGTAACCCTAAAGATAACCCTAAAGATAAACCTAAAGATAAACATCAAGATAAACCTCAACCCGTAGCTTCAACGTCTGATGGATCGAGTAACCCTAACCCTAAAGATGAAAGAGTCATGCAGTCAATTGGAAGAAGTGATGTAGTTTTGGGAACTGATAATCAAGGCGAAGGCGAAATTAGTCTTTTAACAACATTACTTGAGCTTGAATACCCTCCTGATCATAATGAAAACCCTAAGTTAGTAATAAGATCATACAACCCCGCTTTATTCAAAGTTGATTTTGATGAGAGTAAAAAAGAGCTAAAATTTACCAGACTAAGTGAGTTGGACAAAACACCATTTCTGGTATTATCCAGAAAATTTGAACAGTTACCTGATAATTTGGCACAAATTAACATAACCGACTATCATACAATCAGAATGCTCGATAAAACGGGTAATCAATTACGCCATATAAAAATTGTTAACTCAAAATAAATTTGAGTTTGATAATTAATAAAAAAAAATTTATTTTATAAAGATGTCCGTTGGCCTTAACCTATTTTGGCCTATCTGTTTTGCAATATTGCTGATTTTAGCTACCTATATATTTGACCGGTATGAACGTCTAAAAACCGAGAAACGTCATTCAAAAGTGATGACTATAATATCTTTGGGGGTAGGGGTTGGGTTATTTTTGTATCTGGTAATTTTAGAATTCAAAATTCTATCTGAAACTAACACAAAAGACCCATACCGAAAGAAGAAACTACAAGAAGAAGCCAAAGGCGTGAGGATAGCATGCTTTTGTTATTTGGGATTTATATTTTTAGCCCGTTTCCTTGATGTTATTTACAGAAGAGAAAATAGTGAAACTGATGTAGATCCTAATAAACTAGTACCTTATGAAAAGTTTGAAACTGATGTAGATCCTAATAAACTAGTACCTTATGAAAAGTTTGAAACTGATGTAGATCCTAATAAACTATCTACGGAGTATGATGATAACCAAAGTCTTAGTGTTGTTTATAAAAAAGGTTATGCTAAAACTGTGTTAGTTGATGTAAACTATAAAGATTTTCCTGACAACCATTATAAAGTAGAATTGCTGAGAAATAAACTTCGAATTTACTTTAATCCCAAGGAAGCGAAAGAACAAAACACAGACTTATATTTCTGGGAATACTTCTATTACCCTGACAGGATCTTTCAAATTCCAGGGCAAGAAGACCCTATCCTTGTAAAACGAGATAACAATACTCTCCACATCGAGACTGGTGAAAATAATTCTGTTAGTATTTTTCGCAGAAATTTTGATCACAACTACAGGTTTCGAGAAAAATTACTTCTAACCCTAAATTTAGAAGATTTTCCACAAAATCCTATTGGGGTAGAATTGAAGAATGACATGATAATTATTTTCTACACTAGAGGAGATTATGATATGCCCGACATTAAAGAAATGCGATATGAGGGATAGACTTATTTTTATTTTAAAATAATAAGTTAGGGTTCAGGTAAAATTTTTAATTTATCGGTATAATTTAAAAAAATATCAAAGAAGAAGAAACTTCATATCTTATTTTATTGGTATTATTAAGGTAAATTATACCAATAAAATAAAAAGTGTAAAAAAGGAATGACTATTAAGGCATTCGTCTAAAAGTAATATTTTTTTACTTCCCCAACTGGAACTATTTCCTCTGTTTCTGCAAAGAAGTCCAACTTGGGGAAGTATAAAAGCTGAACAAAAAGAAGAAAATACCGTTCCAAGTAAAAAAAGATTGAGGATATGTGGACAAACATACTTGTCGTGGGGTTCTTGAGCGTCTTGTTCGGCTTGTTATTGGCGACGTTTGTTTTAGATATCAAGGGTATGAAAGCTGACAGTTTGTATGAAAAGCAAAAACTTCAAGATCTGGCAAGAACCGTGTTTATAACGTCTTTCGGATATTTGGGCTTTATGCTTTTGAGTTCTTTAGTGATTTGGAATAAAATAACTTTTTCTGAGAAAGTGATAATTGGAGTTGGCACAACCTATTTTGATGTAGATGATAATAGAAAGAGCCTCGACATTCCAACAAGTGTAGATTAGTTATGAAAAAAAATTCTCTACCTGATTTCAGTCAGATCGTTGACTGAATACCCAAAGCGTTCAAACCAAGTATCACCGTATGCTTCTTTAAGAAGCATCTTCTCGTTTTCTTCTAAAGTAGAGATGTGTTGTCCGCTTTGTACTGAGTTGACGACGTAGTCTAACGCGTCCAGCATTTCAGTGGGTAGATTATTGGGCGTGTTAGTCGCAGAGCACAAGTCCATGTTACTATACATGTATTCTCCGATTTTCTTATATTCTTCGATCTGTTCAGGGGTCATGTTTTTTTTGGCCAATTCGACCATAGGATTGTTGAACAAATCTCCTGTGTCAGTCTTCTTTAGCGGTCTCTTTTTATTGCGAGGAGGGTTCATTCTTCTTTTTTTTT
>Ga0078894_10002348_pt1 | contig 14365 bp, 26 predicted proteins | sample LauGreSu1BDMLBSD_2_FD_67506 | JGI IMG/M metagenome (GOLD analysis project Ga0078894, IMG submission 67506) | Freshwater lake microbial communities from Lake Michigan, USA - Su13.BD.MLB.SD (version 4) (version 4) | ecosystem: Environmental > Aquatic > Freshwater > Lake | place: Lake Michigan...
ACTCGCGACCCTGCCGTAGCACGCGTTGAGCCACGGCTTGAGGTGGTCGACAGGGGCCGGAGACGTCTCGGTGTCGATGTTCATGGTCACTCCTCGTGGCTGCGGTTGCGCTCGTTGAGTTCCTTCAGCGTCAGGCTTGCCTTGTTCTTGCCTCGGTACATGCGCCGGGGGTTCATGCACATGCCACATGCACAGCCGAAGTGCGACGTCGCGAACTTGCGTGCCGAGATGTGCAGCGTCTTCCACGGAGGCTGCGTCGGGGGCAAGTCCCCATGCCCGTGCTGGATGAGGATCTTGACCGCCCGCTCAACCTTCGCCTCCGTCTTCGCTCGCTTGAATGCCCTACCCTTCATCAGTACCCCCTGTGTGTGATCGACTGCCCCATCAAGTTGAACATCTGGCCGCAGGTCGGACAAGTCTGGCCGTCGTGCGTGATCACGAAGGCCGGGCCGCCTCCCCGGCAGGTCACCTCGATGCGTGTCCGCTCCTGGCCGTTGATGGTGACCGTCACTCGCTGCTTCTGGTGCATCAGATGCCCTCCTCGCACTCGCACTCGTCCTCGTCCTCGTCGGAGAAGCCTCGAGCCGCAAGGCGGGCGTCGATGACCTCCTCGCACAGGGCCTCGACGGCGTTGAGCACCTGATCCAGCTTCTCGCCGGTCAGAGTGCCCTCTTCCGCCTCCGCGCGAAGGTGTTGCATCGAGAGCCGCAAGAGTTCCTTGCGCTGCGTCATGATGGCGAAGGCGATGCCGCCGGGGATCATCTTGTCGTTGTTCATTGCGCCTCCGTGCTTTCGAGGTAGTTGACCAGGTTGGTCCAGAACTCGTCCTTGCTGTTCTTCATGGCCTCGCGGCGGAGCAGGATGGAGTCTCGCCAGCGAGATCCTGCTCCCCATGTCAGCCACGGGTTCCCGAGCGCCTTCTGGAGACTGCAGAGGGCGGTGATCGACCGCTTCAGGTTGTTCCCGTTTAGTCGCCCGTTGTCCTTCGGGGAGCACTTGAACCAGACAATCGTGTCCGAATGCTCGCCGAGGCCACTCAACGCCATGTGGAGACCTTCGAGATCTGTCGCGGAGGGGGGCGCCGCCGCGGCCTTCTTCAGCCGTCCCTGCCTCGCTGCCTCTCGGCGCTTCGTCAGATCTGGCTTGTGCGTGATGCGGCGGAAGCCCTGCTCGATGTCGTGATCCGTGCCCGGCACCCTGAATGCGATCCCGACCTCCTCTCGCTTGAGATCCACCTTGTCGTCGAGCGGCACGTGACTGCCCGAGAGCAGAACCGAGCCGTGCTTCTTCGTCAGGGTGTCGACCTCTTCTGCGGTCAGCTGGTCGGTGTCGAGGATCACGGTGTCAGGGTGCATCCTGAACCACACGCTCCGCATCGTGCGGGGCTGCCTGTACTCGAAGTGCGCATCCCCTCCCTCCGCCAGCGGGTCACCCTCCTCCCCGCCCCACACCCAGCGGCGTTGCCACATCAACCCGAGGCTCTCGGCGTGCTGCTTCGCCTCCTCGTAGGTGTTGACCGGGATGCCCTCCTCGGCGTCGATGGCCGCGTCGAGGCTGTCCGTGAGCTCCCAGACTTCAGCCACGCCGACCTTGACGTTCCCGATCTTCCCGAGCGGGAGCTGCCGCTCGAAGATGTCCACTGTCTTCTTGATGAGTACCACCTGCCTCGTTGCGGCGGCGCTCTCCTTCACGATGACTTCCATCACTTCTCCTCACTGTTGAGGGTCATGCCGAGGGCGGGCACTTCCATGAGGCCCGCCATGCCGGTCATCGCAGCCAGCAGATCCCGGCCCGCCTGCGTTCCGGCGAGGGTCGCCTCGGCCAGAGCCGCACGAGCCTGACGCTCGGTGCTGGCAATGTTCGCGAGCTCCCGCTTGAGTTCCAGCAGTTCGGCGTACTTGACCTTCTGCCCCTCCTCCAGGCGCGCCATCTCGTCGGTCGCTGCCTGAAGGGCCGGAGTTGCCTCGAAGGTCATCGAGTTGAGGATCCCGAACCGGTGTGCAGACACCACGACGCTCCAGACGACCTCACCGTCCGCCTCGCGGCGGTTGCTCACGCTGCTCTGCACCTGCCCCTTGACGTCGAGGGCGGCGAAGGCGTCTTCCAGCGCCTTGATGCGCTCGCCGAAGATCTCCTTGACCGCCGCCGCCGCCTCGGCGTTCACCTTCTTCGCGCTCTCGGCCAGGCTGGCCTGTCCGTCACGGAGTTCACGGTTGGCCCGGTGGATGGCCGACGAGAGCGCACGCTCCCGTCGAGCCACGGCAACCGAGATGAGTTCTTCGTTCTTGATGCCGAGCTCGGCGACGACGGAGGGGACGATGGAAAGGCTGGTGTCGTTGGTGCTCATGTGTACTCCTGAGGTGTGTTTGGACAGTCTGTCAGTTTGTCAGTCGTTCTTGCTGGCGTCAGACCACGCAACCCCTTCGGGTTGTTCGATGCCCTCTGCACCGTCGTACTCGCTGATGCGGTAGAGGGGCTGGTCGATCTCCACCACCTCAAGATTCGCGCTGTCGCCGCTGGCCGCCTGCCCCAGAGTCTCGACGCACTCCACGAGCAGGGGGTCGTGACGGTGAAGGGCACAATGAGCAGGACGCCAGCTCAGCGTCTCGACGACGTACGCCTTCTCGGCTGGAACGCCTCGCTCACGGAGCCAGTTCACCGCTTCCTCGCTGATGCCGAAGCCGCCGTAGCAGCGGTTGATGACAACCTTGTAGACCATCAGTCCTCCAGTCCCACGGCTTCCCGTAGGTCATTGAGTTTCAGCCAGGGAGTCTCAAGCCGGGTGTCCGTGTGCTTGGGATAGAACGACCAGAACACGCTGTTGTTGTCGACGTGGATGGTCTCCGCCTCCGTCCTCGCGCTGTCGGGGTGGTCGAAGTCGATCAAGTCCTCGTCGATCTCGCCCCAGTCCCCTTGATCGAGGTTCTTCTCCAGCTCGATGGAACATCCATCGCGCCGGGCCTCCGCCGCCTCGTCCTCGGGGCAGGAGACCAACGGCAACGACTCGAACCAGCAGAGCGTCCCGTCCCAGCCCTCGACGTTGCGGATCTCCGACCAGTTCTTCCGCATCACATCCACAGCCCGAGAGATGTCGCCCCAGCGTTGGACATCGCCCCGCTTCGGTACGAAGACTCCGTACAGAGTCTCGTAGTCGCTCGACACCCTGACGACGAAAGCCTTGCTCATCAGAACACCTCCGTGGGCGCAACCTCCTCGGCGTACTTGGCCCACCGAAGGTTGTTGATCACCGCGTCCGTGATCGACTCCGCGGCGTAGGAGAGAGCCTCCCACAGCGTGGTGGCGGTCACGTCCATGTCGTACTCACCGTCCGGCATCAGGCTGCCCACAGCCCAGCCAGGCACGCTGACGGGGCCGTTGAGCGTCTCCGTCTCAACCGTGTCACGGACAATCATCACGGGTGCACCCTTCACCTCGACGTAGTAGCCATCGGCCTCCTCATCCACCTCGATGGTGACCTCGCCGAACAGGGTCTCGAGCACGTCCTGAATGAGCTTGCGATCCTTGTCCATCATGCCTCCTCTTCGGTTTCGAGCCAGTCCAGACGATCCAGAGCATTCTTGAGGTGCTCTTCCTTCACCCACACCCCGGCACTCTCGTAGACGACGTCGTTGTGAACCTCCCGAGCGAGAAGCTCCGGCCAGTCGTCGGGCACGCTCTCCTTCAGGAAGGGAGTGGCGTGCCACTCGAGATACTCGATGAGGTCATCCCACTCCCGAGCGCAGAGGTCGTCCTCGTCGAGGACAATGTTCTCCTCGACCTCCGCGTTCAGCCGTGCCATCTCGACGAACTGCTGCGTCGGGCCGCCGTTGTCGTCAATGGCGCGGAAGGACAGGTGGTCGACCCATCCGACTGCCCAATGATTGCAACGGGTCACCTCCCAGCCGTTGTCCTCGCACTCCGGCCCGAAGAGTGACTCGAACGTCTTGCGCACCGCAGCGGCGTTGCTCTGCTCCAAAGGGCCGGAGTCCCTGTTGAGGATCATTGGCCCGAGGCTCCAAGTCTCCCCGATGGGGAGCGAGCCTTCGTAGGCGAAGTCCGCCGGGGGCTGCAAGGCCTCCCGAACGCTCTCCTGCGTGATGGACTGCATGATGCCTCCTACTGTCCGTCGTCAGCCCAGCAGGTGTGCCCTGCGTGGGTGTGGTTTCGACCATCCGGGCTGGTCAGGAAACTGTCGTCGTCCATGTGGATGTGCCCCGTCCACTCTCCCTTTTGCGGCTCACGAGGCGTCACCTCCTTGAGCTTGCCCGGCATGGAGCGGCTCGGGTCGAAGAAGTGATCGTTCATCGTGGTCTGGCGCATCCACCAGTCGAGCAGTTGCTCGCCGGTCATTCCGGTCTCCCACAGCCAGGTGCGGTAGCCGTATTCCTCGTCCAGAAGCACAGACACGTTGCTCGGCATGTTCACTCCGCTGTTGATGTTCGTGCTCATGTGTCAGACCGCCATCTGTTGAAGGGGACGGAAAGCCGCGATCTGCTTCGCGAGGCTTCGCACCTCGGCGATGGCGTAGAGTGCGGTGCGGTACTCGCCGTACGTCCTCCCGTACACGCTGTCACGAGGCGACATGTCATTGTGGTGGGCACAGTCGAAGCCGACTGCCTTCCCGCTCACGCCGACGTCCGGCACCTCCATCTCTCGGTGCCAGGTGACCCCACCATGAACGTCGAGCCACACAGGCTCGCCATGCTCGAGGTTGTTGCCCTCGCCGTGGATGGGGTGGTCGTTCCCCGCGTAGACGTACCCGCACCAAGAACCGCTAGCGTTCCTCTTGATGGCGCAGGTGTAGCCGGTCTCGGCGTCGATCCAAGTGCCGTAGTCGAACGGCTCCCGGCGCCACTCCCCGGAAGGCACACCGTCCGACCAGTGCCGCCCCTCTACCCGGTCGTAGGTGCCGATGGTCATGAGTTCGGGTTCCACGTTCAGACGTCCGCTGATGGGCATTTCAGACCTCCTTGGATGGGCCGGAGATGTCGTAAGCCCCTTCGGACTCGAGCATCACGGCGGTGTGCATGTGAGCGTCATCTTGGACGATGATCAGCGCGTCGTTCTCATAGGGCCAGCGCGAGACGATGTGACCCCCGAGGAGAACCGACGCAAAGTTGTTCTCTGACACCGCTGCGGGCACCTCGCCCCAGCAGCACGACATGTGCCGGTAGACAGCCTGGCCCACCCATCTGCGATAGGCGGCGTCAGTCAGTCCCCGGCGGTTGACCTTCGTGGATGCGACCACCTCGCCCAAGGAGAGGGCCGGTAGGACTCGGTCTACCACGGGTTCGCCTCGTTCTGGCGGGGGTGAACACCCTTGTCCCACAGCATCTCACAGCAGATGCACTCAACCGACCGGGTGGGCTGCTGCGACGAGATGGTCGGCGGGTGCTGGCTGAACAGTTGCTCGATCATGGACGGACGGGTGAGCAACAGACTGTCGGTTGCGAACAGCTGAGTCACGCTTACCTTCGCCTCGGGGAAGCCGCACTCCTCGCACTCCTCCTCCGTGGTCTTGCACTTCTCCCATGTGCGGCAGACCTCGTAGATCTGCTCCCCGTAGTGCAGGAAGTCCTCGTTCCCCGTCCGAATGTCCACGACCATCGGGACAGGCATCGGCCCTGCGAGGGCTGCCTTCATGTACTCCCACGCATGGGTGAAGGCTTCGGATAGTGTGCCCCCGTTGTAGGAGGCGATGACATCACCCCGATCCTGACGACGCACTCGGGCACGGAATGTGGTGACCATGTGTTGCTCCTGTTGGAAGGGCCGGAGATGGTTTGCTTGTGCTTTCTAGGGCTAATCCCCCGCCGCGATCTCGCGTGCCGTGGCGAGGAGCGGCTCGGGGTCGTCGTAGAAGTGGAACCGCTCGGGGTCAAGCCCGGCGCGGAGCATCGCGACCATGACATTGACCTGATGCTCGACGGACGAGCGGGTGAACGGCCAGTCGGGGAAACGCCACATTCAGACCTCCGTGAAAGCTCCCCAGACCGCTCCGGGCCAGAGGAGCATGAAGAAGAACAGACCCTCCGCGACCTCGGGCACGGCCCACATCGCGAGGTAGAGAACCACCATCCCGCCAGCCCCTACGAGGACAGCGAGAGCCTTCCGCAGCAGCATGTTCAGCTCCAGCAGGCCCGTCCGTGGGCCAAGGCTCCCATCCTTGCAGGGAGCGACGCTCTGGCACCGTGCCAGAGTGCGGCAGCCGGGTAACCGGGGGCTGCCTTCCCGGCGGGTGTCACCCGAGCAGGTCGATCTCGTCCTCCGTGAGCGAGAGACCCTTCGCGGCACGACGCTCCGCGTTCTGGATGCGCCGGAACGTCCCGGCGAGGTGCTGCGCCGACTCCAGCGGCAGGACACCTTCCTCGACCTGCTGGGCGAGGAAGCCACCCAGCATGTCGAGCGTCTCACGGGCCTCGCGCCGGGCCTTGCGGGCCTCGCGGCGGTCACTCATCTCGGACGGGGAGAGGTCGAAGAGGGGGCGGAACATGATGATCACTCCTTGTCGTTGTGGTTGCTCGGCTGCCGCAGGGGAGCAGAGGGCCGAAGCCCCCTGCCCCCTGTTGCGAGGTTCAGACCTCGCTGCTCTCACCGGCATCGGACGCCGGGGCGACGACCACGGTGGTCGCCTTCTTGCGGCTCGGCTTCGCGGTGGTGGCCGCCGCGAGGAGCTGGGCCTGCTGGGCCATCAGCGCAGCCATCTGGGCCGCGTGGGCCTCCTGGACCTGTGCCATCGCCGCAGCGACAGCCTGCGCCACCATCGTGGCGACATCGACCGCCGGAGCCGCCGGGGCCGGGGTGACCGCCGGGGCCGGGGTCGCCGCCGGAGCCGCCGGGGCCGCCGGACGACCGAGAGCGGCGAGGCCGCCGACCGTCGCCGTCGCCGACGCCACGGTCTTGGCGCGAGTGCCGAGCCACTCGTTCGCCGCCTCCTGACCGACCCCGAGGGCCACGACATCATCGAGCCAGCCCGCGAGCTTGGAACGGATGTCCTGATCCTTCTTGGCGTGGTCGATCATCGCGCTGCACAGGGCAGCCGTGATGAAGGGGCGAACGTCGTCCGGCCAGAGCATCTTCAGGTGCTCGTTGGTGACAGCCTGCACGGCGAAGCCGCGGCGGCCAGTCTCCTTTCCGTCCTTGCACGGCACCGAGGAGAGGATGCGAGACAGAAACACCGCAGCGTCCTTGCTGACCTGCTTGCTGTCCGAGGGCGTGAAGCGAGACATCTGACCTCCAGAACGAGTGTTGTTGGCAGCCATGAGAACCTCCGAGTTACTTGCGGTTAGACTTGACGACGAGAGAGACAGAGCCGTCCGGGTTCACCCGAACGGCGGTGACGAGGGGCATCAGCGGCGACCGAACGCGACAGCCTTTGCCTCTTCCTGCTGCTGTGCGAGGACAGCATCCTCCGCAGCGAACATCGCCCTGGTGGCCTTGATGACCTCGCGCCACTCGGGGAACGAGAGCCATGTCCAGCCCGACTCGTCCGTGGTGCCGAGGTCGCCATCGACCCCGTACACCCTCCCGTAGAACCCGGTCGCAGCCTGCTCCGTCGGGGTCAGAACGACAGCGTTCGCCATCGTCCGGACGTACTCCGAACGAAGGTTGTCACGCTTCGACTGAAGCAGACGGGCCTCGCTCCGTGCCGCGTTGCGGTCAACGACGACCTTGGTGTACGAGTTGCCGTGAACATCTCGCACCGTGCTGGTACGCTCGAACTTGGAACCCATGATGCCTCCGTGGTTGTTCTGCTTGGCGTTCATGCACTCCTCCGGGTCAGTTGCTGTCGTTGTCGTTGACGGTGACGGTGCTACCCTCACGCTGCTGGGCAGCGGCGAGGGTCGCCTTCGCGGTCGTCACAGCCTTCTCGTACTTGGCGAGCTCCCCACCACGGAACTCACCGTTCTTGAACCTGGTGAGGTTGCTCTCGCAGACGGCCAGCCACGCCGTGGCTTGCTTGACCGTCCGTGCCTTCTTCGCCTCACCGTCACAGTCACCCTCCGGGGTGCTCTGACGGGGAGCCGGGGTGGGCACCACGACCGGCTTCACCGTGCCGGTGCCGGGGTGGCCGAAAGCCGTGAAGCCCGGCGGCGGCACCTCGGTGAAGGAGACCGCCTTGACAGCGATCTCCTTGCACTTGTCGTAGGTGTACGAGAACGAGGCGTTGCCGCTCTTGGTGTGACCCCACAGCCCCGTGGTGGCGTCCACCACAGCGTAGGCCATACGGTTGGAGATCGTGACGGGGATGATCGTGACCATGCGCTTGCCTCCGACGGTGTTGTTGCTGGACATGCTCTGCTCTGCTCCTGTTGTGTAGTGTCACCCCACTACTCCCTACGGAGTAGGGAGAGGTTGGGGGGTTTGTCTCCGGGTAGAGTTTCTCCCTTCGATGCTTCTAATAGAACCGGTTTGTCGCCCCGAACTTTAGGGGGTCATCTCCGGCCCTAGTTCCACGTACGTCATGTCGTACGTTCCGAGCGGACGTAGGTCAGACGTACATCAGACGTAGGTTACCGTGTCGCTTCTTGTCTGCTCTTGCCGCACCTGTCATCCGATGCGGTACAGACTGCCCAGACACCACTACACCTATCCCGTACCTAGACACTACCGGGAAGGGTGGTTGGGTTGGGGGTTGGGGTTGGGGTATAGCATCTCCCTTTCATGGCAATAATAGAACCGGTTTGTGATCCCCTCGATTCGGGGGTCATCTCCGGTCCTCTTGCCACGTACGTAGCGTCGTACGTACCGGGCGCACGTACCTCACACGTAGGTCACACGTACCTGGTGTGCAGCTTCAGCGTACTTTGCGCACCTGCACGCTCGAGCACTACGGAGCCGTCACGCGTAGCGGTGTCCAGAAACCGCACCGCCGCTCGGGCGAGATCCGAGTAAGACACCCCGAGACGCTCAGCAAGTGCGACTGCGAGCTGGCGCTCGTCTTCCGTCACACGGACGTCGGGCAGCGTCTTCACTGCGCGCTGCTCCGCACGAGGGCGAGGACCACGCAAGTTCATGTTCGTCCGGTCCAGGCGCACCTCCGCCCAGTGCCGGGCTCGGTCTGCCGTTGTGAAGACCTTCCCGGTAGCGGGCGTGGGATTGAAGAGGTCCTCATTGAGGCCGTCTGCCGTCTTACCCGGACGCCCCACTCGCCAGCTGGAATCAGACTCCCTCCAGCACACCCAGCCGGGGCGCGCCCACCTGACGAAGTCTGGCGAATGCGGCTCCCTCTCGTAGATCCAGCTCTCCGGCGGGAAGAGCAGATCAATCTGCTGGATGACGTCGTCAAGTTCCAGGCGCACGGAGGCGTCAAGATGATGGCTCTTGGACCCCACCATGGCTACCCAGCCCCCGTGCTGGAGCATGAGGGTCACACGCCCTTCGAGGTCACCACGAACCGCCGTGCGGGTCTTGGGGTAGCGGGTCCAGGAAGAGTCTACGGACATGGCGTAGGAATAGTGCAGGGACGAGCAGGCGCCAAGGTCGGCTGAGCACACGTAGAGAGGGGTAGCGATCATCGCGCTAATCCTTGTGGGGTTGGGCCACAAGTTTTTCCTGTTGTGCAGTCTAGTCTCGCTAGAGCGCTCTGCTCTCATCAACACTTTTTGCGGGGAGCGGAAAATACATGGGACAACCCCATAAGGAACCCCGCGAAGAGGGCAACACACTAAGGTATAAAGCCCCACAAGGTGGACCTCCACCCGCCCGTCAGATTCCTTGTGGGCCCTTGTGGTGGTTGTACTCTACTAAAGTGCGCGCTCGGACTTGACGCCATTCCTGATGATGGGTATCCTTGTGGTATCGCAGGAGCACCCGTGTCCAGGACCCCTAAGGCGGACCTCGCCGACTTCCACATCTTCCTCAAGGACGTTCTCGGCCCTACGTCCACCTCCGTTTCCGCCTACTGCTCGATGGTCCGTCGGGTTCTGCGGAGCGTGCCCGTCCTCAATGAGCCGAATCTGACGAACTTCTTCTACAACGACCTCAACTCCACGATGCGTGCCAACATCCGCGCCGCGTGGAACCACTACGTCGCCTTCTACAAGACGGTTCACGCGGTCGACCTCCCGAGTCCTGGCTACATCAAGACGCAGGGCAAGGAGAGGAAGCCGGACCTGTACACGGACGTGAAGCCTCTTCCGACGGAGGTCATCGACGTCATCTTCCGGTTGATCAACCTGCGAAAGTGGCCGCTCACGGTGATTCTGGCCGGAACCTGGAACAAGGTCATCGCGCGTCCGCCTTCCCGCCTCGGGAACATGGCCCTCATCTTCCCCTTCGCGAAGGTGACCCACTGGCTCGCCTTCGAGCAGGAGCTCGAGGTGCTTCGTCGATGGGCCGACCCGAACGGGAACCCCGCTGGAACTTCGCCCCTGATCCCGCTGACGCCGGGTGCTCATCATCCCTACCCTGGGCTGCTCATCCAGCAGGCGCTCCGCGACCTGCAGGTTCGGCCTGACCATCTCGCCGAGATTTCTGAAGTTTCCAAGGTCACGCCTCCGGTCGAACCCCCGAAGAAGGCGGCAACGGCAGACGAGATCGGCCGTCCCGTGAGTACGGAGGAGCTCGAAGCGATCCTTCGCTCGCAAAGGATGCCGGCCCCGGATGGGCGTCCGAGCGGGGACTTCTTCTTCATGATCGACATGCGGCTTCCTGCCGAGAAGAAGCCCCCCGCAGGGATGCGCACCAGGGCGGAGATTGAGGCCGAGCGAAACCGCGCTCCTCCGCGCACCTCCGCCATGGGCGGTGCAATCCACCGCGCTCTCGACAAGGAGCTCGAGCTCCTGGAGGCGTGGGAACGCGGGGAGGGAATCCCCGCCATCGACGTCGAAGGGGCAGAGCCGTTCCTGTTCGACCTCGAGGAAGACTAGACCCCCTGCGGAGCGGTGCCGGAGGTTTGCCTGTCCCCGCCGCCGCACCCGCAGGGGGCTAGACTAAACCAGACGGTAGACCGCTCCAACGGCGGTGTCATACCGGACGACGCGCCCCTCCTCCATGATGGCATCGAGAGACTCCATCACAGGGCGACGCTTCGACTTCATGATCGTGAGGATCTGCCCGAGGGTCGCCTCGCCGCCGCTGACGCGAATCGCATCGAGCACAGCCCGACGAGCGCGAGCATCGGGATGCTCGGCGATGACCTCTGCCAGGTCGACTAGCGAGCGAATGTGCAGCTCCGTGATGGCGATGGCCGGGACGAGAACGTCGAGATCCATGTACCAAGGCTGGCCGGCGATCGCGCCCCCGAAGTCCCAGCCCAAGAGCATGGCGATCTTCCGTGCGATGGTCGGAGCACGGGCGCGAATACCGACGATGTTTCCAGGAAGCTGACGATTGCTGACTTCCGAGAACCAGTCCGCCCAGTACTGCTTCGCTGCGGGTGTAAGACCCTGAATCTCCCCGGCGGCGGGCGTGTACGCCCTACGCTTGAGTTCATCGACCAGCCAGGGCTTCATGCTGTCATCGCCCACGGGGTCAGGATCGACACGTTCACGCTGAGCGTGGATGACGAACCAACGGCCCATGAAGCCGCCCGTCCAGTCCTCCGCAAGAGTGTGCTTCTCGAGGTAGGGCACGGAGCAGCCGCCCATGACCGAGAGGCGGGGGTTGTCCACGCGGATGATCTTGTTGTTCGCCTTGGCGCGCTGCTGCGGCGTGCAGTCCCAGGTGTCCGTGAGCAGCGTCTTGATCGGCTCGAAGTACCCGCGCTGAGCTGCGGCAAGGAGCTTTCCGAACTCCGAGACGGTGATGAGCTGCGTGTTCTGGCGGTCGAGCGACTCGATGAGGCCTTCAGCCGAACCGGGGAAGTCTCCGCAGAGGGCCGCAGCGGCCTCAAAGAGGACTTCCTTGCCGATGCCGAGAGCCGAGGACTTCTGATCCTCGCCTGAGCGGCCCACCAACAAGGTGTACATGTTAGGACGAAGCGTCCCCGCATACCGCATCCCGTAGGGCTGCGGACATGTGGCAGCCAGAACGCTCAAGCCTACCCCGATGTGGTAGGCGAGCGGGCTGGTCGTCTGCTTCATGGCGTGAAGGACGTACTGAAAGAGAAAGCCCTGCTGCGGGCAGGCGCGGGCTGCGTCGGCTTCGGTGATCAAGGGGGACTTCCGGCGGGGGGACGGAGGGCGGGGACAGGCGCTCGAAGGGTAACGGGTTGACGGTCGGCAAGCACGCCCCTTTTTTCTTCTTCCTCCGGTCGCCCTGACGGGAAGGGCGAGGTACAGGGGCCAGGAGGCAAGATGAACACCGCCAGCCCGATCGTCCCGGACTACTACCACATTGACTTCGGGGACGGCATCGCCCTTCGCGTGCTCCTCCGGGAAATGCCGGGCGGCGAGCTCCCCTACGTCGACTTGTTCATCACGCCGGGTGCGTTCCGGCGTCCTGTGGACGGGCACCTGAAGACGGTCGAGGGCGCCGTTCGCGACATGGCGAGCGAGTTCCAGAGCCTTGCTGACGCCCTCACCCGCATGGCTGACCGCCTGCCCGCCCCCTCGGAGAACTCTTGAGCCAGAACCCTGTGAACTACGGCGTCCAGCGCATCGCCCTCTTCGCGGCGATCAACCATCTCGCGCGCATGTCCGACCCGCGCTCCAACGCCAGCCCGGACGAGTCCATCAAGGCCATCCGGGACGCGATCGAGCTCGCGGAGAAAGGCGGCGACCCCGAGTTCACCACCGAACTGACGGCCTGGGTGAAGACCACGCTCCTGCTCGTGGGCAAGGTCAACGGGATGAACGGGTAGCACAAGACCCTCCCCGCTGCGTGGGCAGGGACGTAATCTCGCAACGAGGACTTCCTGATGCGGTTTCGTCTGCCTTCGGTCGTGCACAAAAACCCTTCGAGCAACTGGCGGAGCATCATCGAGCCTGCGTCTGAGATTGAGAAGGGTCGTGTCATGTGGGAACAGGCCTCCCGCGGCTTCGCGCAGGAAGAAACTGCCAAGTTCTTGAACCAGTTCCGGTACTACATCCCTTCTGAGCTGCTCTGGGACGAGCGCCTGGCGGGCGCCAATCTGAGCGATTCATACCTTGTGGGTGCCCTTCTCGGAGGGGCAGACCTGCAGGGTGCCGATCTGTCTCGCTCTGATCTGAGCGACGCAGACCTCTCCGGCTGCAACCTCTCGGGCGCGAAGTTCAGGGACGCCATTGTCCGTGAGGTGCGATTCACGAACGCGAACCTGAGCGGGGCTGACTTCAAGGGCGCCATCTACGATGGCTACACCCTCTGGCCTGAAGGCTTCGATCCTGTGAAGGCCGGAGCCCGGCTGGTAGGGTAGCACAGGATCCTCCCCGCTCCGCGGGTCGGGCTGTAGAGTGCGACCTGAGGATAGAACGATGGCGGGACGACCCCTCCGGCGCGCACGAGCCCTGGCTGCGATGAACAACCCCGTCGAGTTCGACACCTCCCGGGCTGCGTCCATGAAGGCGATGAGGCAGCACGGGTGGATGGACACCGACCTTGGGCCGTGGCTCCCGGGGGCGAGAAGCCGTCTAGTCAAGACGGGAGCGAAGCTCGTCCCTCTCGTCCGGGTGATCCTGCCCGACATCAACAACCGATTCACGGTCCAACAGGTCGCCCCCGAGATCGGTGTCGTGAAGATCCTGGTGTCTTCGGAGAATGCCGGGCCCCACGCGCTCAAGGGCGTGAACTTCTGGCACCGTTTGTTCGACGATGCAGGAGGGCGGTGGTTCCTCAAGCCCACGTCTGTGACTCCCGACCAGATGATGGACTGGATCGAAGACAATGTCCCTCTACTGTCAAGCCTCCGCCTGGGGTACCCGGGGATGAAGGCACTTGAGTTTGATCAGGCCTTATCGTCCACCAAGTACGCCCTCAGGACGGGGAAGACGATCCGCCTCGGCGACCTCTTCCCTGTCGTTCGCACGAACATGCCAGAACCTGGCTGGAATACGGAAGAAGACAGGAGGGCGGACATGATGGCGTCCGTGCTGGGCTTCATTCGCGGACTGAAACTGAGCGTGCTCGGCCCCCCAGACATCTACAGGATCAAGAGGGGCCTTGCTCGCGGCATACCCCCCGAGGTAACAGCGGAGGCGCACGCGATCGACCTTCCCACTCCGGACGAGGAAGAAGAACTTCGCGCACTCCTCGGTCCGATGGAGGAGTACGCCGAGAAGATCATTCAGCACAACTTCGCGAAGGCGGCGAAAGTCGGCATGGTGATGTTGTGGGAGCAGCCCAACTCCCAGATTGGCACTCAGATGTACCGAGCGGGAGATCCCTCGTACATCTCTTCGAAGGAAGCCATCAGCCAACTCATGCGGCAGGCGCAGCCGCCGGAAGGCTACCGGATCTTCTAAGAGCACTCCACCCTCCCCGCTCCGCGGGTCGGGCCGTAGTC
>Ga0078894_10002349_pt1 | contig 14361 bp, 12 predicted proteins | sample LauGreSu1BDMLBSD_2_FD_67506 | JGI IMG/M metagenome (GOLD analysis project Ga0078894, IMG submission 67506) | Freshwater lake microbial communities from Lake Michigan, USA - Su13.BD.MLB.SD (version 4) (version 4) | ecosystem: Environmental > Aquatic > Freshwater > Lake | place: Lake Michigan...
GAAATAATTGCCAGGTATTAGGGAGGATACTGTAGCGGTAGTATCACCTCTGCTCCAAACATATTTGTAAGGCATTTTGCCCGCTGAAACAGAAGTTACAATGTTCCCTGTAAGAGAATCACATTTAGCTTGAGTAACAACTGCTGATGTTCTTGGTTTTGTTGAAGTATCAATAGTAAACGTATCTTTTTTACTACAATTAAATGCATCTTGATAAAATACTATATAAGTTCCTTTTGATAAATTAGTCCTAGACTTATTGGTGTCTAAATTATTCCACGTAAACGAATATGGAGGAGTTCCGCTTATAATATTTGCAGTCAAGCTACCATTATTAAGGCCGCATGTAGGCTGAACTTTTGTATAATTTACTACAAATGCAGGATTGGAAGACAATATTATACTATCTGATTTTGTACAACCTAGAGAATCTGTTATCGTTACTTTATATGTGCCCGCGGATAAATTACTTATAATATTTGATGCAGGACCTGTATTCCAACTATATAGTATCGTCCCAACGGCATTAGATACATTAGCAAAGACCGATCCATTGGAGTTGCCACAAGTTGCATTTGTTTTTGTAAGGGTTAAAACTGGATTTGAGTTATTTTGGACTGCTGTATTTTTTGTGTATACACATCCATTACCATCTGTCACACTTACAGTATATGTTCCCGGCGCTATATTTGAAATGTTTTGAGAGGTTGCCCCATTGCTCCAAGAAAATGTAAATGGCGAAATCCCCGAAAGCCCTGTAATTTGAATGGCGCCATTAGGCAAATTGCATTTTGAATTCGCAATGGCTAATGAATAGGATGCAGGTATAGATGAGCTTACTATAATCGTGTCTTTTTTTGAACATAAATTAGCATCCGTAACCGTAATAAAATATGTCCCAGGCAGTAAATTAGAAATGTTTTGCGAAGTAGCCCCATTACTCCATAGATAACTATATGGACTAATGCCTACCAGATTGCTTAACCCAATACTACCATTTGATTGATTACAAGTAGAATTAATTATTGATTTAGAAAAATTGACATTGATTGAATTAGTTATAATTGATGAATCTATACGTGTACAACCCACATTATCGGTAATAGTAACTTTATAATTTCCTGCATTGAGATTAGATAAATTTTGAGTAGTATCACCTGTATTCCATAAATATTTATATGGCAATACTCCTCCCGTAATTATAGTGTTTATATTTCCATTAGGCAGACCACAGGTTGCATTATTCTTTTGCAAATTTGAAGAAACTCCAGTACTGCCTAGGACCGATGTCGTTTTTGCATTAACACAATTTTTTGAATCCGTAATAGTCAAACTATAATTTCCCGAAGATAATGCTATTAAACTATCTTTTGAAGTGGCTCCTGTACTCCATAAATATGAAAAAGGTGCTACTCCTCCCGTTATACTTGTATTTATTTTTCCATTGATCAATCCACATGTTGTAGAGGTAGTAGCTAATGTCAAAACAGGCGCTGAAGGACCTGATACAACTACAATAGTGGTGTCAAAAACACAATTTGCTCCATTCCTAATTCTAATATTATATGAACCACTCGCAAGTCCTGTAAAAGTATCTGAGGTAACAAATGTTCCATTATTTATTGAAAATTGGTATGGAGGATTCACTCCGTTCATCGTAATTTTTATTTTTCCATTACCTAGTCCACATGAAGTTGTATCGCTTTTTATAGTTAAAACTTCATTTCTTACATTGGAAATGACTATTTTGGTCGAATCAGTTTTGGAACATCCTATATTGGTTGTCGCTGAGAAAAAATAGGTTTGATTGGTAAGTGAAATAGCTTTAGGATTGAGAATCGTGGTAGCACTTAATGTAGGATTGGCCGCCCAAGAAAACGTATAACTGCCGGCAGGTGATATCAAGGCACTTAGTTGAAGTGTGTCGCCTCTACAAACAATCTGCGATGAAGGCCCCAAAAATAATATGGGAGATGGCTGTATTTGAACAATCACATTGGAATCTATAAAAGGGCATCCAGGATGATTAATTCTTAGCGAAATAATATAATTTGTAAATCCATTGGTAGTATTTGGTGTCAGGATAGGATTTAGAATACTAGGATTGGATAAATCTGAACTAGGAGTCCAAAATGCACTATAATTTGCTGGCAAATTATTTGCATAAAGCTGGATAGAATTGCCAAAACAAATTGTTGTGTCGTTTGATGAATTAAATACTTGTAATCCTGTAGCAAAATCTTTGATATAAAATACTACAGAATCCGAAAAACTATTCCCTACAACTGTAAATCGGACTTTTACAGAATCATTATTTTCTATTAAATTGTCTGCTAATGCTGTTAAGTTAAAATTAAATATGGTATCGCCAGCTGGTATGGTAAAGGATGTAGCGGCCGCTGAAAAATCAGTTCCTATTATAGCATTTCCAGAATAACTTAAATTAACTATCAACGGTACATTGTTTTTCTTCCTTTTGAATTTGACTACACCGGGATTGCAGCCTTCTATAGCATAAAGTGGACTTGTAGTAAGACCGCCCGTAGAAGATTTTTCCAATCCTAAAATTGGCTCAGAAGTAAAACTTTCTTCTCCTACAAAAACCCCCGAATCATTAAAAGAATCTGAAATATCTACAATTGCAATTTTGGCACGATATGTTCCAAAAGGAGTAACGGGGGTAGTGGCTGTCATCAGCTTTGTAAAGCCATTATATGATATGTTTGTAGAAACATTTGATAAATATAAGGAAGTAAAAGGAGAGTTGGGGTGAAGTGAAGTACAATTAGGGCCTAATCCTGTTCCATCGTTTATACTATTGACAGATACTGGCACAGATGTATTGGGCACTAATGCAATATTCTTATTACCAATAATCCCTGGCCCAGAGATAAATATTCCAAAAATATCACTAAACTGTGAACAATTATTGGACGTATATTCTTCTGATGCAAATACATAATTCATAGAAAGGGTATCGCCTTTTGGGACAAAATCAAACTCAAGACGACACAAATCTCGCTGTGTAAACCCTGGTTTTAATATTTGAATATCAGGATCTATAGTATTCACAAAATTTACATTGTTTGGGGAAGATGTGGAAGAACCGTTTATTCCAATACTTGTTGGGGATACAGTTATAGCTCTTCCTGTAGTCAAAACAATGCCTCCTGTAAGTCCTAAATTTGTAGTTCCTGTGGTAAAAGTAGCATTGGCTACCCCAGTACAATTGAGAGTAGGATTAGATACTGTAATTCCCGAACCCAGAATTTTCTGTACCAATTGTGATGCTGTTTTATTATCTGACAAGGTTATTTGACAATAAGCGTTAGTGCTTACCATTATCAAAAAAATAGATAATAATTTGATTCTCTTCAAATTGGTTCGTTAATTATTGGCACAAATATAACAACAATAAAGCAAAAAAAAAGAAAAATTATTCAGAATCCTTTAGTTTTTCATCTATAATATCTTCCAAAATAATGGTATAATTCTCAAGTGTTTCATTAATAAGATATTCTGCAGATTTTAATGCTCCATAATAGTAGAGTTTTTGTTTCAATGATACACTCTGGATTTTATATTTTATGTATAATACATCTAAATTAGCTTTTTTTCGATCTCGATTGACCCATTCCAAATCTTTGATTTCCAGAATATAAGCATTTTCCTCAAATCGTATAAACATAGAAGCCGTTATATATCCATTTTTATCTATTTTATGATCGTGATAATCTGTCGAATCAATTAAACTACATGGATAAACCACAAAATATTCTATAATAGTATCGGGAGAAGCCATTCGAAAATAGATATTTGAGTCTAAATATTGTGCGGCTACTTTAGGAATATTTTCAATTAAATACGTTCTATCATAAGTTTCTTCATTCATTTTGAATTGAAAGTAAATATGGTTTTTCATGGAGTCCATTGGCAGATCAATTTCGCCATCTTTGGATACAATTTCTTTGACTTGTGAGAATAAATCACATGAAATAGTTATTAAAAAAATAACTACGATTTTTTTAATCATTTAATTGTTCACTAGTCTTCCCAAATCTTCTCTCTCTATTATTAAAGGCTTCTACGCATGCGAAGAGGTCTTCTTTTTTGAAATCGGGCCAAAATTTCTCCAAAAAGAAAAACTCAGCATAAGCCAATTGCCATAGCAAAAAATTACTGATTCGCATTTCATTGGAAGTACGTATCAAAATATCGGGATTAGGAAATGGGGCCGAATGTAAATGAGCCTGTACCAATTTTTCGTCTATGGCATCTATTGTTATATCCCCATTTTTGACCTTGCTGGCTATACATTGAACCGCTTGGGTTATTTCCATCTGACCCCCATAATTAAGGGCCAAAATCAATGTAAGCGATTTATTGTATTTAGTATCTTCCTTCGCTTGAAGAAGGGATTTATAACTAGTTTCGGGCAAAGCTTCAATATCACCTATAGTTTCTAATTTTATATCATTTTTATTTAATTCTGGAGTCTCATTTTTGATTGCTTCTACAAGTAAACTCATCAAAAAATCAACTTCTTCCTTAGGCCTATTCCAATTTTCTGATGAAAATGCATACAACGTGAGGTATGAAACGCCCAATTCTCTACAGCCTTTTATTGCTTCGCGAACCGATTCTACTCCATTTTGATGACCAAACGTTCTGTTCTCTCCTTTTTCTTTTGCCCATCTACCATTACCATCCATAATGATGGCAATATGTTGGGGGATAGCAAAAAAATTATCTTTTGAAAAAGGCATTTTATTTTTTTAATAATGCAAATATAATAGAAACTATGAATTTTTCAATAATTTATATTAAGCTACTATTTCTCCTTCCAAATCAAACTCTGTAGCATCAATAATCTTAACCATAACAAAATCGCCTAGACGAAGATGCTTGTCCGTTTGAATGACTACCTCGTTGTCCACTTCGGGACTATCATATTCCGTACGACCATAGTATATGCCACTTTCTACTCTATCTAGCAAAACTTTATAGATTTTTCCTACTTTATTTTGATTCAATTCAAAACTAACGGCAGATTGCACTTCCATCAATCTTTGTTGACGCTCCAACTTTTCTTCTTCAGAATGAACATCTTCCAATTTATGAGCACTCGTATTTTCTTCATGCGAATACATAAACACACCCAATCTGTCAAATTTCATTTCTTCGATAAATTCCATCAATTCATTAAAATCCTCCTCTGTTTCTGTGGGAAAACCAGTTAACATTGTAGTTCTAAGCGAAATACCAGGCACCTTTTCTCGAATCGTATTTACAAGATCTATTGTTTGCTTTTTTGTAATATTTCGTTTCATATCCTTTAGAACGTTATCCGAAATATGCTGCAATGGAATATCCAAATATTTACAAATTTTGGGTTGATCTCTAATCACATCTAAAATCTCAAGTGGAAACTGAGAAGGATATGCATAATGAAGGCGAATCCACTCTATGCCTTCTACCTCACATAATGCATTAAGAAGTTCATTCAAGCTCCTTTTTTTGTATATATCCAATCCATAATATGTCAACTCCTGTGCAATTAGCATTATTTCTTTAACGCCTTTTTTGGCTAATAATTTAGTTTCATTCACCAAGCTTTCAATAGTTCTAGATTTGTGCAAGCCTCGCATCAATGGAATGGCACAAAAACTACACTTCCTATTACATCCCTCAGATATTTTCAGATACGCATAATGCGTATCTAAGCTCAATACTCGTTCGCCTATCAATTCTTTTTTATAATCAATATTGAATCGATTCAGCAATAATGGCAATTCCATAGTGCCAAAATAGGCGTCTACTTCTTTGATTTCTTCTTCCAAATTATCTTTATAGCGCTGAGATAAACATCCCGTAACATATAATTTTTCTATCCATCCTTTTTTCTTGGCTTCCGCAAATTGCAAGATGGTATTGACACTTTCTTCTTTTGCTCTATCAATAAATCCACAAGTATTAATAATAACCGTATCAAAATCCTCTTGCTGGCTTTCATGCACTACTTCAATGCCTCCATGAGATAATTGTCCCATCAAGACTTCACTATCTACCGTATTTTTACTACAACCTAATGTGACTACATTTACCTTATTCTTTGACAATCCTTTGGTCTTCATTCAAATTATTTTTTGCAAAAGTAAAGCGAATAGTAGAAATGGACGATTTTATATCGCTACCTTTTAAATTCTTAGTCTATTTTTGTAAAAAAATACACGATGCCACTACTTTTTGAAAATAAAAATGAAAATGACATTCAGTTGATGAAAGATTGGGCACAAGTAAGAGCCTACACAGAAGATATATTTGGGAAAAAACCAGATATACAAGGATTTTTATATCTTATTGGAATGAACGAACTAGGCCAAGTGAGAGAATTTGAAAAAGAAGAAAAGCAAGATTTGATTCATATTGGTATGTGCAAAATATTTGAAGGTGAGTATTATGAGTTTGAATCAACAGATGCCGAAGGATGGCCACATTACAAAGAATTGAAGCCCATGCCTCAAATGTTTATCAAAATGCAAGAATCTACCTTGAAGCAAAAGATTGTTGCCTATTTTCAAAAGTATATTTTTGAATAAAAGATATATTTATCTCTAGAGCAAATCGTTAAACTCATTAAAAACTACTATAAACAATTATGCTATAATTGCATCATTATTTGACGAAACCAAAAAGCATACTTTTCTTGATTTTCTGCAATATCCTTTTTTAATTCAGGGATTGAAATCCATTTTACAGCCTCTACCTCATTAGTATTGTAGGGAATTTTTCCCTCATAATTTCCTTCAAAAACACAATCCAGCTCATGCTCTATAAGCCCTGTTGCAGTATCTGTCGCTTTATATATAAACTCAAATTTCTTTTCTAATTTTACTTGAATTCCCAATTCTTCAAAAACTCTACGATGTGCCGCTTCGCTGTATGATTCATGTTCTCTTGGATGACTACAACAGGCGTTTGCCCATATTAGTGGCCAATGGTACTTCTCGGCAGCTCTTTGCTGAATAAGCATATCCCCCTTTTCATTAAAAATCAAAACACTAATAGCTCTATGCAAAAGGCCTTTTACATGTGCCTCCATTTTTTCCATTGTGCCTAATACGTGGTCTTTTTCATCCACAAGAACTACAAATTCTGTCATGAAATTTTAATATTGTTCTTTATCATTTGGAAAATCAGTAGATTTCACATCCTTAATATATTGCTTTACAGAAGCATCCATAATTTCGGCCAGTGAAGCATATCTTCTGATAAAACGTGGACTAAATTCTTGTGTAATCCCTAGCATATCGTGCAATACCAATACTTGTCCATCTACTCCACCACCAGCGCCTATTCCTATAATAGGAATTTTAAGATTTTGAGCTACTTTTGTAGCTAAATTAGCAGGAATTTTTTCTAAAACCAACGAAAAACATCCAAGACTTTGTAATAAATTGGCATCTTGTTGTAACTTATTCGCTTCGGCCTCTCCCTTTGCTCGCACATTATATGTTCCAAACTTATATATAGATTGTGGCGTAAGCCCCAAGTGCCCCATCACAGGAATTCCTGCAGACAATATTCGGGCTATAGATTCTTTAATTTCTTCCCCGCCTTCTAATTTTACAGCATGAGCTCCCGACTCTTTCATAATTCTGATAGCACTACTCAGCGCTAGTTTTGAATCCCCTTGATAGTATCCAAATGGAATATCCACTACAACCAAACAACGTTCCGCTGCACGAACTACTGATGAAGCATGATAAATCATTTGATCTAGTGTAATGGGTAATGTGGTTTCATGTCCTGCCATTACATTGGAGGCACTATCACCCACCAATATAATATCAATTCCTGCGCCATCCACAATTTTTGCTAATGAATAATCATATGCCGTAAGCATAGATATTTTTTCTCCATCCATTTTCATTTTATGAAGACTCTGCGTAGTGATTCGTTTTATTTCTTTAGATACAGACATAATTGAAAAAATATAGGCATCAAAGTTAATTATTATTTTAAAATATGGTCGTTTATTATTTTTGATACACTTCCCAAATGCGACTCAAAATAAGTAATGCAAGCTTTAATACTATCCGAATTATCTTTATGTAATAATCTGTCCAATTCCAATTTATATGATTGCGTGTCATAAACTTGAACTACCCATTTTTCTTTTACCAATCGAAGTGCCTCCGCACTTTTTGCTATATTTTTACCAATGATAATAGGTTTTCCATAAGCCATAGGTTCTAATAGACTATGCACTACTTTATTAAATCCGCCTCCAACATAATTTATTGTTCCAAATCGATATAATTTTGATAACATTCCTATTGAATCTACAACTAATATATTACTTTCTGTTTTCTCTCCCTTGTATTGTGAATAAAAAAGAACCTCTGAAAATCGTTTTTTCAATTCTTCAATTCGAGAATTATGAACTTCATGTGGCGCTAAAATTACTTTTAATGAAGGGAAATTTGGCAGAATAGCCAAAAGCAATTCCTCATCATTAGGCCATGAACTTCCCACAATCAAACACGGATTATTATCAATAAAATTTGATATTTTTTCATCTTCAAAATATGTTTCTTTTACAGCTTGCATACGTTCAAAACGAGTATCAGCAAGGACTTCTGATTCAAAACGCATTTTTTGAAGTGCCATTTTTGAATCCATATCTACAACATACAATTTTGCAAAGCATTGAAGGCAAAACTTCAATATAGGACGATAAAATGGAGAGTAAGTAGACCTGAAAACACCATTGAGGAGTATTAAAGGGATGTTTCGTTTCGCAATACTTGAAATTATCAATGGCCAAAATTCATAACGAACCCAAATAACTTTTTTAGGCTGGAAAAAATCTAAGAAAGCATGAATATCTGTTTTATTTTCAAATGGCAGATATAAAATAGCATCGGCAAACTTAAAATTTTGTTGCGGTTCAAATCCCGAAACCGAAAAAAAGGTAACTACTATTTTAGACTGAGACGAAGTGGATTTGATTTTCTCTATCAAATAACGAACTTGTTCAAACTCACCAAGTGATGCTGTATGAAACCAAATACAATTTTGAAAATCTACAGAATTATGAGATTGATAAAACCGTTTATTTTGTAACCTCCCTTCATAGGATTTTTTGGCTTTTTGGCTAAAAAACGTCATTGCATAAAATATGATTTTTTGTAGCCAACCCAATAAAATGAATATATATACTATCAAATGCAGCATTTTAACGAAACAAAAATAATACTATTTAGAATAGAATATAAAAAAAAGACCTTTGGGAATTATATCCAAAGGTCTTTTTGATAATCTACGTTTTTAGGTATTTATATCTACTCTGCAGCTCTTGAAGTTCTTTTGCTTCGGCTTCTTGTTACTTTTGGAGCTTCTTCTACTACTTTATTTTGATCTTCAATTTCTTTTTCTTGAGGATATGCATAGATTCTTCCGCAGTTCTCACATACTATAACCTTTTTACGTTGTTTTACTTCCAACTGTTTTTGAGGTGGAATTTTTGCAAAACATCCTCCGCAGCTATCTCTATCAATAGTTACTACAGCTAATCCATTTCTGTAATTCGAACGAATTTTTGTATATCCATTCAAAAGACGCTCATCTACTTTTGTTTTGGCTACTTCACTTTCTTTGATCAATTGAGCTAATTCTATATCAGTCTCCTCCTCAATTACTTTCAACTCTTGTGTCTTGATTTCAAGGTCTTTTTGCTTTGCTTCAATAGCTTTGATAGCATCGGCCAATCTTATACTTAATGCATTTTTCTTTTCTGTGAAATCTTTGATTTTTTTGTCACAAAGCTCAATTTCCAATTTTGCCAACTCAAGTTCTTTGCTTAACGATTCAAATTCTCTGTTGTTTTTAACACTATTTTGTTGTTTTTCAAGCTTTTGAATCAATGTTTTTGTTTCTTCTTTGATACGAGTACGGTCCGAAATATTTTGTTCTACTTCTACCATTTCAGCTTCTACATTAGATAAACGTGTGTTTAATCCAATGATTTCGTCATTCATTTCCTCTACTTCCAAAGGGAGTTCACCTTTGATAAAATTAATTTTATCTATTTGAGAATCAATCTTTTGTAAGCGATACAACGCTTCCAATTTCTCTTCTACTGATACTTCATTTCTTTTCATAACTTAGATATAATATTTTACTGGATTTGTATTTACACTCGAAATTTGGGTGGGCAAAGATAATACATTTTTTTTAATATAATTGAAAATTAATTCTTTCGTAAACTGTTCACTCTCATAATGTCCGATATCTATAATGCTCATTTGTCCCTCGCTATCAAAAAATTCATGATACTTCATATCTGCCGTAATAAAAACATCGGCGTCTTGTGCCATAGCATCCATACGTAAAAAGCTTCCAGAACCTCCGCATAGGGCTACGCGCTTTACTTTTTTATGAATAGGGGTATATTTAATCGACTGACAACCAAAGGCATCTTTTAATTTTGCTAAAAAAGCATGCAAATCTATTGCTTCCTCTAGCTCACCTATCATGCCACATCCAATATCATTTGTCTCATTTTTAAGCGATAAAATATTATACGCTATTTCTTCATAAGGATGCGCTGATTTGAGCGCCGCCACTACTTTCGATTGAAGATAAAATGGGAAAATCACCTCCCAACTGTATTCTTCCACAGCTTCCAGTTCATTTGGCTTACCAATAGCAGGATTTGAAGCATCATTGCCCTTAAATGTTCCAGTGCCTATATGAAAAAAACTCGCTTCGCTATAGTTCCCAATATATCCTGCGCCTGCATTGAAAACAGCTTCTGCTACTTTATCCTTAAAATCCAAAGGAATATAGGTTACCAATTTTCGGTATAATTCTGATTTTGGCTGTAAGATCCGCGTGTTTTTGAGTCCTATTTTTTCAGCAATCATATGATTGACACCCGTTTGCACATTATCCAAATTAGTATGAATAGCATAGATAGCGATATCATTTTTTATGGCATTTAAAACAGTTCGTTCCACATAATTTTTTCCAACAATCTTCTTCAATCCTGAAAACACAATAGGATGATGCGCAATAATAAGATTGGAGTTTTTTGAAATGGCCTCTTCTACTACTGCTTCCGTGCAGTCCAATGTAATTAAAGCACTTGTAATTTCCGTATTACTATTGCCTACTATCAGCCCACAATTGTCATAACTCTCTGCCAACAATGGATTTGCCCACTGTTCCAAGAGCTGAATACATTCTTTAATTTTCATCTTAGATAAATTCTATAAAACAAAATTAATAGGAATATCACAATTCTCTCTTTTTTTAATTTTGAAAATATATAATCTCAACCTATATTCTAAAAATCAATTTCCTATCTTTGCAGAAAATAATTAGCAATGCCATTTTTTGAGATAGAAAATTCATGTAAAGATACACACGCTCGTGCGGGAACTATTACTACTGAAAATGGAGTGATTCACACGCCTATTTTCATGCCCGTAGGAACGGCCGCTACGGTTAAAGGTGTGCATTTTGAGGAATTGCGAGAGGATATTGGTGCAGAAATTATTTTGGGAAATACCTATCACCTATACTTACGTCCAGGTACCGATGTGATAGAAAAAGCAGGAGGACTCCTAAAATTTGGGGGATGGAACAAACCTATGCTCACCGATAGTGGCGGATTTCAAGTATATAGTCTAGCGCATAGACGAAAAATAACAGAAGAAGGCGTTCGTTTTCAGAGTCATATCGATGGTTCTTATCATTTTTTCTCGCCAGAAAATATCATGGATATTCAGCGTAGTATTGGCGCAGATATCATTATGGCTTTTGACGAATGTACGCCGTATCCATGCGACTATGATTATGCAAAAAAATCATTGGCAATGACACACCGTTGGCTAGACCGTTGTTTCACACAATTCAAAGCTACTACCCCTAAATATGGGTATCCACAATTTCTCTTTCCTATTGTTCAAGGTAGTGTATACAAAGACTTGCGTATAGAAAGTGCCAAATATATCGCTAGCAAAGAAGCCTTTGGCAATGCTATTGGTGGCTTGGCGGTAGGCGAGCCCAACGAAGAAATGTATGATATGATAGAAGTAGTCAATGAAATTTTGCCTAAAGAAAAACCGCGTTATTTGATGGGAGTAGGTACGCCTGCCAATATTTTAGAAGCTATAGAACGAGGAGTGGATATGTTTGACTGTGTAATGCCTACTCGAAATGCTCGTCACGGACTTTTATTTACTAATGAAGGCATTATCAATATAAAAAACAAAAAATGGGAATACGACTTTTCACCCATAGACCCATTGTCTACCAATCCTTTGATACGCAATACTACCAAGGCTTATTTAAGACACCTAATTCGCTGCAATGAATTGCTGGGCATGCAAATTGCCAGCATCAACAACTTATCTTTTTACCTTCAAATGGTAAAAGAAGCTCGAAAAAATATAGTAGAAGATAAATTTAAAAACTGGAAGGAATCATACATCAAACGCGTTATGCAAAGACTTTAAAATTTTAACTTAAAACATAATCATGATTATCAACGCTCTCAAAAACATTTCACTATACAAAGACGTATATAAGCATTTACCCGAAGCTATAGCATTTCTACAAAAGAATGATTTCTCTGAATTAGAGGAAGGTAAAAATGAATTTAACGACAACTTTTACGTTGTAAAAATAAAAGGTGAGAAAAATCCAAATTTTGAAGGAGTCCTAGAAGTTCATAAAGAATGGATAGATATACACATTCCTCTCAATACCAATGATATCATTGCATACAAAGAGCTTTCTTTCTGTAGGAATATAGAGAAAGAGTACAACGAAGAAAACGACTATATGCTCTACCGCGAACAAGATAGCTGTATAGCCGTGCTCCCCATTCAGTATTTCTGCATCATTGACACTACCATGACCCACATGGCTATGTTAGGGGAGGGTTGTATTGAGAAATTGGTAATTAAGATTCGAAAATAATCCCTTCCAATTTATGCAAAAAAACATTCTCTATATTTCCTATGATGGCATGACAGATCCTTTGGGACAGAGTCAGGTGCTTCCTTATCTATGTGGACTGAGCCAAAAAGGCTACCGATACACACTCATAAGTTGTGAAAAACCCGAAAGATATGAAGCCAACAGTGCGATTATAGAGAAAATATGCACAGAAAATCATATCGATTGGCAGCCGATGATGTATCACAAAAATCCACCTGTATTATCTACCATTTGGGATGTAATATCGCTCCAAAGAAAGACATATAAGCTATACCTTCAAAAGAAATTTGACCTAACCCACTGCCGCGGCTACATTTCCTCATTGATAGGACTGAGCCTAAAAAGAAAGCATGGGGTTCCATTTTTATTCGATATGCGAGGATTTTGGGCGGATGAGAAAAAAGATGCTGGTGTATGGCCTCTTTCAAATCCACTTTATAAATTAGTCTATGAGTTTTTTAAGAAAAAAGAAGTAGATTTTATAAAAGATAGTGCCGCCATTATTTCCTTGACACATGCAGGAAAAAATGAAATGCTCCGCTGGGATTTGGGCATTTCCCCCGATAAAATAAACGTAATTCCCTGCTGTGTAGACACTGCACACTTCAACCAAGAATATGTAAATACAGAAAAAACACAAGCCCTAAAAGAGGAGCTAAACATACAACCTACCGATACCATTTTGTCCTATTTGGGATCAATAGGTACGTGGTATATGCTGGACGAAATGCTCAATTTTTTTCTCATTTGGCTCCAAATTCATCCAAATTCAAAGCTTCTTTTCATAACACATGACGAACACGAACGAATTCAAAAAGCGGCTTCTGAACGCAATATCAGCGATAAAATAATAATTAGACCTGGACAAAGACACGAAGTTCCTGCACTACTAGCGCTTAGTCAAGTATCGCTCTTTTTTATAAGATCTACTTATTCCAAAATGAGCAGTAGTCCCACCAAACAGGGCGAAATCATGGCCATGGGTATTCCCATTATATGTAATACAGGCGTAGGCGACACGGATACTATCGTAAAAAATTACAACTCAGGCGCATTAGTTTCAGATTTTAATGAGGCTGGATATTGTCAGGCTATTTTAGATTTTGATAAGAAAAATTTTGAACCGGAAATACTCCGAAAGGGCGCTATTGATTATTTTGATTTGGAAAAAGGTGTAGAAAGCTATTTCAAAGTGTATCATAGTATTGAAGCTTGCCAAAAGATAAAAGTTTAAACAATTCTTTGTCACAAAAACACCTCAATTACTGAAAAAGTACTATTTTTATTTCTTTCTAGAAAATGAACTACATTTGCAATAAATATGGTGCTGAATTCTAATTTAAAAAT
>Ga0078894_10002350_pt1 | contig 14358 bp, 11 predicted proteins | sample LauGreSu1BDMLBSD_2_FD_67506 | JGI IMG/M metagenome (GOLD analysis project Ga0078894, IMG submission 67506) | Freshwater lake microbial communities from Lake Michigan, USA - Su13.BD.MLB.SD (version 4) (version 4) | ecosystem: Environmental > Aquatic > Freshwater > Lake | place: Lake Michigan...
GAGGAGTATTTTGAAGTTACACTTTCAACGATAGAAGCATTATGCAATAATGAAAAGTTTATCGTACCAGTTGGAACAACCTCAATGCGAACACTGGAAAGTCTTTATTGGATCGGAGTGAAAATGATTTTAAATGAAATACCCATAAATGATAGCATTTGTCTTGGTCAGTGGGAACATATTGAATTAGCTAAAGGTCCCCGGGTGAGCCTCAATGAATCTATGAATGCAATAAAAGAATGGATTAAAAAAAGTAATCAGGAAAGCATTTTTGGAACAACCTCAATATGTATCACACCTGGATACAAATTTAGACTAGCAAAAGCACTTGTTACAAATTTTCACCAACCACAATCTACGCTTCTATTATTAATCAGTGCAATCATGGGAGAAGACTGGAAAAGAGTTTACTCTTTTGCACTTGACAATGATTTCAGGTTCTTGAGTTTTGGAGATGGCTCTTTATTGTTTATCCAACAATAGGTAAACTAACTGTGAAGGTGCTGCCTTGACCAATTTTGCTATCAACTGAAATGATGCCACCATGTGCTTCAACCATCTTACGAGTATAATTCAATCCCAATCCAAATCCCTTAACATTGTGTATGTTACCTGTATGGGCCCTGTAAAATTTATCAAATACATGGGATTGTGTATCCTTGCTCATGCCAATGCCATTATCTTCTATTGAAACTATTATACGATTTTTTACATTTTTTGTTTTGATAGATATTTTAGGCGGCACATCTTCTTTCGAATATTTTAAGGCATTGTCAACCAAATTGGAAAACATATTCATGAAATGAATTGGATGGCCCATCACCAAATCTTTTTCAGCATTTAATTCAAGTGAAAGGGTCGCATTTTTTTCTTCTAATTGAAGGGAAAACTTATCGTTTATTTTTTTAAAGATATTATTTACATAAAGCTCCTCTGTTTCTTTCAATACCTGATTTATGTCGAGTTGCGCAGCCTGTAATATTTGTTCCACTTGCAAATTCATCCGGTTATTTTCTGTCTTAATGATTCCACTGATCGAACCAATTTTTTCTTTATCGCCAATCACCTTATCATTCTTAAGTGTATCAACAGCTATTGATATGGTTGCAAGAGGTGTTCTTAATTCGTGTGTCATATTGTTGATGAAATCGGTTTTCATCTCACTCAATTTCTTTTGGGTAAGTATTGTTCTTACCGTAACATAAAACGCAGAGATAATGATGAGAGAAAAAAGAATTGCAGCAGCGATCATCCAACCGATTGACTTCAACACATAAGATTTTACGCCAGATACAACAACAACAATCTTTTCATCTGGATCAATATTTTGCATGCCAGCCGTCAATGAAACCAATGGCCATACAGCAATCATAAAATTTGCAGTGTCTTTTTCTGCAAGCGAATACTGTATCTCAAAATCAGGTGATGAAACTGCAGGTGCCTGATCGTTTTTTGATGACATGATTGCAAACTCAAATTTTACATTCTTTAATTTATTGGCTGCAAATGCATCTCGAAAACGTTTCTCAACCTCAGCTGCCGAAAATGTACTAGCTGCTGTGGGGGCTGTAAGCATTGAAATTATCTGTTCAGTTGGATTACTAGGCAATGCCTCCAAGGGAAGTGCAGGAGAAGCAGATTCTAGATCAGTTACAAGAGATTCAACAACTTCATATTCCACCATATCAACACGGTCACGTACCTGTTCATCTTTTATGAGCATTACATTTTTCAACCACGAATATTGTATCAATATGATCCCAATAACAGACAAAAGGATCAAGGTGGTTATTAATTGGAAGCTGCGTTTCATCTATGGCAAAAATAAGTTTGTATTACAATGAAGATACAGAAGAAGTATTATTTAACGTAGGTTTAAGAAGGTATTCGTAAATCCATCGAAATAATTTCTACTGGCTTTTGAAAATTGGAGGATGATTTCATACATTAGATATATGGTTGAAATTGAAAAGGGTCAGCTACTTATTGCAGAGCCATTCATGAAAGATGAAAACTTTCAGCGGTCTGTAGTATTACTCTGCCAACAAGATGATGATGGTTCACTTGGGATTTTACTAAATAAGAAAATTGAGCACCACATATCATTCTTTCTTGAAGATTTTTCAGGCATTAATTTTCCCATATTTGATGGTGGACCAGTAGGCAAGGACCATGTGCATTTTTTACACCAACACCCCGAATTGATTGCTGGAGGGGAATATATAATTGATAATATCTATTGGGGTGGTGATTATGAAGCTGCAGTTAATAGTATTAAAAATGGCTCAATCAATGAAAATGGAATACGATTCTATTTGGGCTATTCAGGATGGGGGAAGAACCAACTCAGAAAAGAAATGAAGCACAAGAGCTGGATGTTTACTGAAGCAAATAACAATTTGGTGCTTCAAACAGATCCACAATTGATATGGAAATATGCTGTAAAAAAACTTGGAGATGATTTTTTGCCAATGATCAATTACCCACTTGATCCATCATTCAATTAATCTTCCGTTGTCTCTTTTATCCGTTGAGTTAAAAGTAAGATGATCATTCCAAGCAATATCACTACCACTAATGATAATCTGAGTCCAACCTCATGCGCTATAAATCCTATTATTGGGGGTCCCAATAAAAATCCTGTAAAGCCCACACTGCTAACTTCCGCTAATGCTGCTGCAGGTGCCATTGATTTATTTTTAGAAGCCATGATATAAACCACTGGAAAAACTGAGGAGACGCCGAGCCCGATCATTGAAAATCCAATTATAACAGTAATGGGTAATTTGAAGATCAATGCTAATGACATACCCACGATAATAAATGACCCGTTTATCATCAACAATTTTTTATAACCAACCATTTTCATCAGCCGATCACCTAAAAATCTACCAATGGCCATTGAAAATGCAAATGCAGTATACCCTGTTGTAGTTGCAAGATTCGTGTCATTAAGTATCATCCTGTAATAAAGTGAACTCCAATCTGCCATCGCACCTTCAGACATAGCAACACAAAAGCAAATGAATCCCAAAAGAAGCAACCCTTTGGATGGCAATGAAAATATTTTTGGAGGTTGGTCATGCGCCAGATCGTTGACCAAAAAAAAGTAAAAACCAATTGAAGAAACAATGCCCAGCAATGCGATCAACATGAAATGTTGTTCATTGGAAAACTGTAACCTCATCATCCACCCAGTGAAAGCGGCTGCAGAAAATGCACCTACACTCCACATTGCATGCAAGCCCGAAAGGATTGGCTTATTAATTAATTTTTGAATGGAAATCCCTTGAGTATTCATTGAAATATTCGACATGTTACCCAAAAATCCAAACAAAAAGAGCATCATGGAAAGCAAGGCAACAGAATCTACAGCTACAACTGAATAAAGTGAGCATGAATAAAACAACAATGAAAGAAAACTAATTTTTTTACTGCTGAACTTATCTACTACCCATCCAGAAATAGGGAGTGCACTCAATGCACCCAATGGCAGCATAAACAACACCGCTCCAAGTTCTGCTTCGTTAAATTCAAACTTATCTTTAACAGAAGGGATCCTGGATGCCCAAGATGAAAAAATCAGGCCCATCAAGAAAAAATAGAAGGAAATCGAAAACCGGGTGATAGCATGATTTTTCTTCACAGTCAATTTTGATTATAGATAAAACTCAAATGACTTATGCAATTTGATTTAAACAAGTCGAAAAAGAAAGCAGGCTTATTGAGTTGAATAAATTAAATAGCCTCTGCATTTTCGAGCAAAACAGATGCCTTGTTGTTGAGCACTTCAATGAAACCACCAGCAATATTATAACTGGTTGTCTTTCCTTTATTATCATGCAACACTTTCAAGACACCAGCACCCAAAGCACTTACAATAGAGGCATGTTTTTCTAGCACCTCAAATGAACCACCAACTCCAGGCAACTGAAGTCCGTAGATGTCGCCTGAAAAGATCTTCTTTTCAGGTGTAAGTATTTCTATCTGCATGAAATAAAAATTAAGTGTGTTTTTAACCTTTTGCAGAAGCAATCATCTTCTTTCCTTTTTCGATTGCATCTTCAATTGTTCCAACAAGGTTGAATGCTGCCTCTGGATATTCATCAACTTCACCATCCATGATCATATTGAATCCACGGATCGTGTCTTCAATATTAACAAACACCCCTTTCAAACCAGTGAACTGTTCTGCAACATGGAAAGGCTGACTCAGAAAACGTTGAACCCTTCTTGCACGACTTACAGTTAGTTTGTCTTCGTCACTCAATTCATCCATACCAAGGATTGCAATGATATCTTGCAATTCCTTGTAACGCTGAAGAATTAATTTAACCCTGTTTGCGCAATTATAGTGTGCATCACCTACAACATTTGGTGTAAGAAGTCTTGATGTAGAATCCAATGGGTCTACCGCAGGATAGATACCAAGGTCAGCGATCTTACGACTTAATACAGTTGTTGCATCAAGGTGAGCAAATGTTGTTGCCGGAGCTGGATCTGTCAAGTCATCCGCAGGTACATAAACCGCCTGCACTGAAGTAATAGAACCGTTTCTTGTTGAAGTAATTCGCTCTTGCATCAATCCCATCTCAGTAGCAAGTGTGGGCTGGTAACCAACCGCAGATGGCATCCTTCCAAGCAATGCAGATACTTCTGAACCTGCTTGTGTAAAGCGGAATATATTATCAACAAAGAATAAAATGTCTTTTCCCTTTCCTTCACCATCGCCGTCACGGAAATATTCCGCAATGGTCAAACCACTTAGAGCCACCCTCGCACGAGCACCAGGAGGTTCATTCATCTGTCCAAATACAAAGGTTGCCTTTGAATTTTTAAGTCCTTGCATGTCCACTTTCTCAAGATCCCAACCACCTTCTTCCATGCTATGCTTGAAATCATCACCATATTGCATGATGCCTGCTTCAATCATTTCTCTCAATAGATCATTTCCTTCCCTAGTACGCTCACCAACGCCGGCGAATACCGACAAACCACCATATCCTTTTGCGATATTATTGATCAACTCCTGAATCAATACGGTTTTTCCAACGCCCGCACCTCCAAACAATCCAATCTTACCACCTTTAGCATAGGGCTCAATCAGGTCAATTACCTTGATACCAGTAAATAATATTTCTGAAGCAGTGCTCAGGTCTTCAAATTTTGGTGGCTTCGCATGAATGGGTCTACCATTTGCTTTAGAAACTGCAGGCAATCCATCAATTGGATCACCGGTTACATTAAATAACCTACCATTGATTCCTTCACCCACAGGCATGGCAATTGCCTTACCAGTATCGATCACTGCAGTACCCCTAACGAGTCCCTCTGTACCATCCATTGCGATACACCTTACGCTATCCTCACCAAGGTGTTGTTGTACTTCCATAACGAGCTTGTCGCCATTTTCCTTCTGAAGTTCTAATGCATTGTAAATCTCAGGAAGCTGACCCTCAAAATGTACATCAACTACCGCTCCAATAACCTGTTTTACTTTACCTGTAATAGCCATGATTCTAGTATATGTTGAAATGACTTGTGTTTCGGGCGCAAAGGTAAAGAGGATGGGGTTAAGAGAAAAATCGAATTCAAGATTTTTTCACCATTCTGAAAAATAACTTTGGATGCCCTATAAAAGACCGTACAAAATTGAAGCCAGGCAAGCACCCAAAACAGGACCCACAACAGGTGTCCAGGCATATTTCCAATCCGAATGACCCTTTCCAGGAATTGGCAGGATGGCGTGAATAATACGAGGGCCTAGGTCACGTGCAGGATTGATAGCATACCCGGTTGGTCCGCCCATACTCAATCCAACACCCAATACCAGCAATGCTACTGGCAAGGCGTCCAATGAGCCGAGTTTGACATCCCCTTTTTGTATAAATAAAATTGCCATCATAAAAACAAATGTGGCAATTGTTTCGCTTAACAGGTTACTCAAACCATTCCTGATGGCGGGACCAGTAGAAAAAACAGCTAATATGGATTCAGCATTATTGGTGGAATCAAAATGATCTTTATAGGCAATCCAAACCATTATGGAACCTAAGAATGCACCGATAAATTGGGCCAATAAGTACATTGGAACTTGACTCCACTCGAATTTTCCAGCCACTGCCAATGCAATGGTAACAGCAGGGTTCAGATGCGCACCACTGGCATCAGCTGAAATGAACACCCCTACAAAAACAGCAATAGCCCAACCAAATGCTATAACGATCAAGCCTGAATTATTCCCTTTGGTTCGATCCAACACTACATTCGCAACTACACCCAATCCTAAGGTGATCAAGATAGCCGTTCCGGTAAGTTCAGCAATAAATGGTGTCATAAAGATTTTTTTTGAAGTTAATGAAAAATCAATGTTTTGCGAGGTACTCTTGGGCGATTTCAATGAAATCCGACACTTGCTCCTGCTTCCATTTTTCATCTCCATTCATCTCCTTTGCCATGATTTCCGCTACAATTTCTGCAGATTCGATAGCAGCTTTGGCATTTAAAAATAACATCCTCGTTCTGCGCGCCAGAAAGTCCTCAATATTTATTGCCATCTCACTTCGAACTGCCCACACCACTTCTGCTTTGAGATATGGAAAATTGGGGTGAACACGCTCGCCCAACGTGCTATTTTCTTTTATCAACTCTTTTATCTTTAAAGCATCTGTACCATAAACAGAAAGCATGTCTCCATATTGAATATTCTCACCGTATCCATGCAACCTTAATTGCATTGTACTGCATTTTACAATTGGCAATTTTGCAACAAAAGCTGCGTTGCCAACGGCATCCTTTGCCATTTTTCGATAAGTTGTCCATTTGCCTCCAGTGATGGTGATCAAATTACTTTTTGAAACGATAATTGTATGATCCCTTGATGCCAATGCTGTACTGCCTGTATTGGAGGTCTTTACAAGAGGCCTCAAACCTGCAAAAACAGATTGAATGTCGTTGCGGCTAGTTTTCAATTCACTATACTGATTAAAATTGCTCAGAATAAATTCAATTTCTTCCTCTAATGCAATTGGCTCCTCACTGATCAAATTAAGAGGAGTGTCAGTTGTACCGATCACGACTTGATCATGCCAGGGAAGCGCAAAAAGAACCCTGCCATCCGAAGTCTTTGGTATCATCAATGCACTTGATCCGGAAAAAAATTTCTTATCAACAACCAAGTGCACACCCTGTGAAGGCATTACCATATGGGGAGATAATGAATCATCCATTGCTAACACCTGGTCGACAAATACACCCGTAGCATTGATGACCGACTTGGCACTGATCTCAAATTTTTCTTCAGTGATATCATCAACAGCAACAACACCAATTACCTTATTTTCTTTTTTTATCAATTCAACAACACCACAATAATTTACCAATGTGGCACCATGATCATAGGCAGTTAGTGCCAGGGAAATGGCCAATCTTGAATCATCAAATTGCCCATCCTTATAAGAAATACCACCACGTAGCTTCTTTTTTAAAATGGATGGCATCAATTTAATGATCGACTTTTTTGATAAGATAGCCGGCCTGCCCAAACTCAATCTATTTGACAACAAATCATAAATACCCAGACCAATACCATAGTACCACTTTTGCCAATAGGAATAGGTGGGAATTACGAATTCCTGAACGCGGGTAAGATGAGGAGCATTTTTTAACAAAAAACCACGTTCGCGCAATGCCTCTATAACCAATTTTATATTTCCTTGTGCCAAATATCGAACACCTCCATGCACCAACTTTGTACTTCTACTAGAGGTACCCTTAGCGAAATCATTTTTTTCAAGAAGCAATATCTTATATCCCCTTTTCGCAGCATCAACGGCAATCCCCAATCCGGTGGCACCACCTCCAATCACAACAATGTCCCAGTTTATCTTTTGACGGATCTTATCCAATGCCTCCTGCCTGTTCAACGTATTTTATTATATAGGTTATTCAAATCAAATAAGTGATCAATTAACATCCTTGCTCCAAGCCAAGGTTGCATTAATAGCCCTACTCCATTGAGAAATGAGTGTTTCTTTCTGTTCGCTATCCATAGCTGGAATGAATTTTTTATCTTCTTCCCATTGCTTGGAAATTTCTTCAATAGATGACCAGAATCCTACTGCGAGTCCTGCAAGATAGGCTGCTCCAAGAGCAGTGGTTTCAACAACAGAGGGCCGAACGACATTTACTGAAAGAATATCACTTTGAAACTGCATTAGCAGGTCGTTCACTGTTGCGCCGCCATCAACGCGAAGCTCACTAATTGAAACTCCCGCATCAGATTCCATTGCTTTCAACACATCATGCGTTTGAAATGCAATGCTTTGCAAGGTTGCCAATGCTATATGAGCGTCTGTTGTTCCCCGGCTAAGTCCAAATATAGTACCACGCGCATAAGGATTCCAATGGGGTGCTCCCAACCCTGAAAAAGCTGGTACTACAACCACGCCATCTGTGTCAGCAACTTTACTTGCCAACTGTTGTACATCAGCAGATTTCTCAATGATTTTCAGCCCATCTCTCAACCATTGCACTGCAGCACCCGCAATGAACACGCTTCCTTCAAGAGCATAGGTTGTATCATTACCAATTTTCCAACCAACTGTTGTCAATAAATTATTTTTCGATTCAACGGCCATCGAGCCAGTATTCATCAACATAAAACAACCTGTTCCGTAGGTATTTTTAACCATTCCGATCTTTGTACACATTTGTCCAAACAAGGCAGACTGCTGATCGCCTGCCATGCCTGCAACTGCAACACCAGCTAAGCCAACCCCATCGGCATATCCATACACTTCACTATTGCTTTTTACAACTGGAAGAACACTTCTTGGAATAGTCATCAATTCCAACAATTCATCATCCCAATCAAGTGTTTGCAAGTTGAAAAGCAATGTACGTGATGCATTACTTACATCAGTAGCATGCACTTTACCCTTGGTGAGATTCCACAAGAGCCAAGAATCAACCGTACCAAATGCAAGTTTTCCTGAGGCAGCCAATTCCCTGGCTCCTTTAACGTTATCAAGTATCCATTTGAGTTTTGTCCCAGAAAAATATGCATCTAGTACCAGTCCGGTCTTTTTCTTAATTAAATCAGCCTTGCCTTCTGCTTTTAATTGATCGCAATAAGAAGCAGTCCTACGGTCTTGCCAAACAATGGCATGATGCACAGGCATGCCTGTTTCACGATTCCATACAACTGTTGTTTCACGCTGATTGGTAATTCCGATGGCTGCAATTTGATTTGCAGTAATTTCAGTTTTGCTTAATAATTCCATCACCACGCCAAGCTGCGACTCCCATATTTCATTTGCATCGTGTTCTACCCAACCTGGCTGTGGGAAATGCTGCGTAAACTCTTTTTGTGCAACACCACGAATATTTCCTTTATGATCAAAAATGATTGCACGAGAACTTGTAGTTCCCTGATCCAACGCAAGGATGTATTTTTCCATGGAAAAAATTTTAGGGAAGATAATAAAAATGGTGAAGACTGTTGGGTGTAAAGTGAAGAGTTTAATTATATTGCAAGGCCATGGAGAATTTCATTGTTTCAGCAAGAAAATACAGGCCGCAAACTTTCGCAACGGTTGTTGGGCAAGCACACATTACAACAACGTTAAAGAATGCAATCATCAATGAACAGCTCGCACATGCTTTTTTATTTACCGGTCCAAGGGGCGTTGGTAAGACCACTTGTGCAAGAATTCTCGCTAAAACCATCAATTGCGAATCGATCACAAAAGATGGTGAAGCATGCGACAAATGTCCATCATGTATTTCATTCAATAATGGATCCTCATTCAATGTGCATGAACTTGATGCGGCAAGCAATAATTCTGTAGATGACATAAGAGACTTGATAGACCAAGTGAGATTCGCACCACAAGCAGGCAAATACAAAGTATATATCATCGACGAGGTTCACATGCTAACTCAATCAGCATTCAATGCCTTTTTGAAAACGCTTGAGGAGCCGCCACCATATGCCATATTTATTTTAGCAACTACAGAGAAGCATAAGATCATTCCAACCATCCTCTCCCGTTGTCAAATATTTGATTTCAAAAGAATCACATCAGTAGATATTGCCGAACACCTAAAAGAAATTTCTCAAAAGGAATCTATTAAGGCTGAAAATACAGCACTTCAATTGATCGCACAAAAGTCTGATGGCTGTATGCGAGATGCCCTTAGTATGCTCGACAAAATTGTAAGCTTCACCAATGCATCTCTTACCTACGCCAATACGCTTGAGCACCTGAATGTGTTGGATGAGGATTATTTTTTCAAGTTCCTTGATGCATTTGAAAAAGAAGATCTTCCTTTAGTGCTCACTTTATTTGATGAAATTGATAAGAAGGGGTTTGACGGGGATATGTTTTTGAATAATTTTTCTGAATTTTTCAGAAATCTCCTTGTAGCAAAAGATCCCAGATCGATTGGCATCATCAATACTGTTGAGGAATTCAAAGAAAAGTATAGCAAGAAGGCCGCATCAATTTCTTCTTCATATCTTATCGGAGCATTGAACATTCTATATGATGCAGAGATCGGGTATAAACAATCGAAAAACAAGCGACTGCACATTGAATTTCATTTGATCAAGTTAACATACCTTAACCAAGCGGTGACCCTTTTATCCGAAGGCTCGGTAAATAAAAAAAAACAGCTTGATGATGTAAAACCAGTTGCATTCAGGAACATCCGTTTCACTGAGTTGAAAACTGAAAATCCAAAAAAAGAATTGAATGAGAAACCTTCTTTAGTTGAGCCAAAGAAGGAAAAAGATTCATCAGTTAAGGAAGCCTCCTTAAAAATAGATACTGGGTTAATAAAAGAATCCAATCAGCAAACCAAGAAAGAACAAGAGCAAGAAACAACAACTCCCATGGGATTGGGAGCCCTAAAGAAAATAAGGGAGCAAATACAAAACAAAAAACAGGAACAAGGAACCACTCATCCCCTCTCCTTCGAAAAATTAAAAGAACATTGGGATGAATACCTTTCTTTGCTTCAAGAAAAAAGCCAGGTAACAAGTCATAGCAACTTGAGCATGGCCACCTTGAATGTATCAGATTCCCAACATTTCGAAATTATTGCAACATCAAGAATTCAACAGCAATTCATTGAAAATGAAAGAATCCCACTGTTGTCGTTTCTACATGAAAAATTCAATAACAGAAAGATTCAAATGCAAATCATTCTTCAACAAGGCGAAGAGGATATAAATCAAGGATCAGAACCGACCCTATCCCAAAAAGACCAATATTTGAAGATGATCAGCTTATTTCCACTGGTGAAAGAGCTGAAAGACAAGCTGAACCTCGATTTGGATTACTAATTTACCTCCCCCGTTCACCGCTGGTTACCAATTTGGAATTCTTTGAACTGTACCGCATTGGATTTCCCCTTTTTGGTGTAATTTCGGCCTTCAAAAATCTTTAATAACCAAAAAGAAAATCGGTTATGGCAGAAGTGATCAGAATGCCCCTCCTTAGTGATACCATGACGGAAGGCAAGATCGTGAAATGGAATAAAAAAGTTGGCGACCTGGTAAAGGCTGATGACTCAATTGCGGATGTAGAAACCGACAAGGCAACCATGGATGTTGTTGGTTATGCAGACGGCACTTTGCTATATGTTGGATTAAATGAAGGTGAAGCAGCTAAGGTAAATGACATCATTGCCATCATAGGCAAACCTGGGGAAGACATTCAATCATACTTAAATAAAGAAACCACCCCTGCTGAAAAACCAGTAGCAGTTCAACCAGCACCTGCACCAAATACTGCTCCTGCAAACTCAGTAACTCCAGAACAACTGGGTGTAACAGTTATCAGGATGCCTTTGCTGAGTGATACAATGACATCTGGAAAAATCGTTCAATGGAATAAAAAGGTTGGCGAAAAAGTAAAAAGTGATGAAAACCTTGTAGATGTTGAAACTGACAAAGCAACAATGGAAGTGGTTGGATATACAGAAGGAACACTTCTTCATATTGGTGTAAAAGATGGTGACTCGGCCAAAGTGAATGACATCATTGCAATCATAGGTAAGGAAGGAACCGACATAAGTGGTTTGTTGCCAGGTATAAATAACCCTTCTTCAACAACAACTTCTGAACCAACAGCAGCGAAGCCTGCAACACCTGCTGAGGAACCTCAAAAAACAGTTGTAGCGGAAGACCCTGTTAAAAGCCAAGGCAACGACAGCAGACTGAAAGCATCACCTTTGGCAAAAACGATCGCTAAGGAAAAAGGAATAGATCTCAGCCAAGTAATTGGAACAGGCGATAACGGAAGGATCACAAAAAAAGATATTGACGGATTCAATCCAGCTTCATCAACAGCTGCACAATCCATGCCTACCAGAATAGCTCTTGCAGGTAAAGAAAGCAGCTACGACACCCAACTCACTTCCATGCGAAAAACCATCGCAAGAAGATTGGGAGAAAGCATGTTCACAGCTCCGCATTTCTATCTAAGGATGGAAATCAACATGGATAATGCCATGAGTTTTAGAACACAATTAAATGAGATCAGTCCAACAAAAATTTCTTTTCAGGATATACTGATAAAAGCATGTGCACTTTCGTTGAAAAAGCACCCAGCAGTTAACAGTAGTTGGATGGGCGACTTCATTAGAACATACGACCATGTTCACATTGGATCAGCCATTGCGTTGCCAGAAGGTCTTATTGTACCAGTAATAAAATTTGCTGACCAAAAGAGTCTTCCAGAAATTTCAGCAGAATCAAAAGAGCTATACGATAAGGCTAGAAATAAAAAGATTCAACCACAGGATTTCACAGGCAACACTTTCACTATTTCAAATCTTGGAATGATGGATATCGATGACTTCACAGCGATCATCAATCCTCCGGATAGTTGCATCCTAGCTGTAGGAAAGATCAAAGAGGTAGTGGTTAAGAAAGGAGATGGTTTCACCACCACCAATGTGATGAAGCTTACATTAAGTTGTGATCACAGAAGTGTTGATGGTGCCGTTGGTGCAGCTTTCCTTCAAACATTGAAAAAATACATGGAGCATCCCCTCGGAATGCTTCTTTAAAAAAAGATAAGCCGGTTCAATACCGGCTTTTTTATTTCGCTTTATGAATCCAAAAAAAACCTTGGTGCTAGGTGCATCATCTAATCCAGAGCAATATAGCCATATGGCAGTAAAACGTTTAATTGCTGCAGGGCACCCTGTAGAAGCGATAGGTAGATCGCCTATCAATATAGATGGGGTTCAAGTTGAAACAGAAAAACTGCCTTTTGAAAACATACATACCGTAACGCTCTATCTCAATCCTCAACGCCAGGAAGAGTTTGAAAACTATCTCATTTCGCTACATCCAGCCAGGATCATTTTCAACCCTGGTGCAGAAAATGAAAAATTCAAGGCACATGCAGAAAATGAGGGTATCGAAACCATCAATGCCTGTACCCTGGTAATGTTATCTACCGGCGCATATTAGGCTACCAACATCAAAAAATAAAAGTTTAATTCTCATTTAAGCGTATTTCAAATCACTGCATCCAATAAAGCTTCTGCTTATCTTTGCGGCATGATGGAAAAGGCAGTTAGGGTTCGTTTTGCACCAAGTCCAACAGGAGGTTTACACTTAGGTGGCGTAAGAACAGCATTGTATAATTATTTGTTTGCCAAAAAACATGGAGGAACCTTCATCCTCAGAATAGAAGATACAGACCAGGGAAGATATGTTGAAGGCGCTGAACAATATATCATTGACTGCCTTGAATGGTGTGGGATAGGTCCTGATGAAGGACCACATAAAGGTGGGTCATTTGGACCATATCGTCAAAGTGAAAGAAAGAAACGCTACCTTAAATATGCCCAAAAATTAGTTGCAGATGGTGTTGCATATTATGCATTTGACACACCTCAAGAACTTGAAGCAATGAGAGAGAAATTCAAGTCAGAGCAAAACCCATCTCCTCAATACAATGCATCGATCAGAATGGAAATGAAAAATTCAATTTCACTTCCATCAGAAGAAGTAGAAAAACTCATTAAAGAAGGCGTACCATATGTCATTAGAATAAAGGTTCCATCCTCAAAAAACATTTCCCTGAATGATATGATCAGAGGAGAAGTAACATTCAATACTGACCAGTTAGACGACAAAGTGTTGCTCAAGGCTGATGGCATGCCCACTTATCATTTGGCCGTTGTAGTTGATGATTATGAAATGAAGATCACTCATGCTTTTCGTGGAGAAGAATGGCTACCATCATCACCCATACATGTGTTACTATGGGAATACCTTGGTTGGAAAAATGAGATGCCACAATGGGCTCATCTTCCATTGATATTGAAGCCCGA
>Ga0078894_10002352_pt1 | contig 14356 bp, 13 predicted proteins | sample LauGreSu1BDMLBSD_2_FD_67506 | JGI IMG/M metagenome (GOLD analysis project Ga0078894, IMG submission 67506) | Freshwater lake microbial communities from Lake Michigan, USA - Su13.BD.MLB.SD (version 4) (version 4) | ecosystem: Environmental > Aquatic > Freshwater > Lake | place: Lake Michigan...
ATCAGATTCTTGACTTCAGTGTCATAGTAGTAGATACATCCGTTTGAGAATAGGATTGGGTGGTTTTTGCAAAATATGAACATATATCTCTCTTACTTTATGCGATAATCTAAGTAAATAAGATATTGTTGCGATTTCCGTCAATTTTTATTATCTTCCTTAGTTTATAAAAAAAATGGGTTATTCATTATCTGACAAATTCTTAGCAGTTATTTTTCTGATAATTAGCATAATTTCGATCGCACTTAACCTTACCGTTATTTCTAAGTTTAGTAAAATAAAAAATAGTAATAAATTCGGTTTAGGATCATACATAACAAATACTAGCATTGTCATGACCCTATTATTTTGCTTTCCCATCTTCATCATTATTGAAAACGCAGACCTCTCGTTTTTGCCTTACATGAGGTCATTCATGAAATGGCTAATTATAGCCGCAATGGTTGAATATTTCGTTCACTCTGTTTACGTCATCTCCAAGCTTGACGACAATCTCAAAGATAAAAAAGGCTTGACAGTCTTATGTATCTTCAACTTGCTGTTTACGCTCGTGTCTCTCGGGTTAACTTTATATGTAGGTTATCGGGTTCGTGAAAAATATTCTGCTGAAGAAACGCTTAAAACTACACAAACAGATTTAGAAAAAATAGACCTTTACACAACCATGTACCTTTATATGTTTCGAAATTCGTTGACCCAGTCGGACAGAGAGACAGAATTATTACATCAGATGATAAAAATGTATGAAGATTCCAGGTTGAAAGCCGAGATATACACAATGATTCGTAACGTCATCGATGGAAGATACAAAGATACTGAATTTTTCAATAATAAAATTGAAGTCATAAAACAAAAATTATCCCAAAATCAAAGTCCGGTAGTCTTTGAATTTAGGGGCGTACCGGAAGCACTTCTACCATATGATCGGATGACATTTATAGAATTTATTAACACTTTTGTAAACGATCTAAGAAACCCAAATAAACTGGTATCTTCTGATGAAAGAAATTATAACAATATCAAAGAATTCTTTGATAAAATCGTCGAACATGAAGGAAAAAATGATAATCTTTTAAAATATTTCATCGAAGAATTTCTCAAGAAGGATCTTAGTAGCTTTAATATTAGTACTGACAGACTTCAACAAGTGACCGCTAATTTCGAGAAAGAAAGAAGTCGACTGAATGACAATGAAGTATCAAGAAGCATCAGCTCCTGATTACTGATTTATCAACAAATACAATTGGCCGAGAATATTGTCTCTTTCTAAAAGATTATTTAATTTTTTTATACTTTTAGAATAATTAAAAGACGATGATGAAGATTAACTAAAAAATTCCTACATCATTTCAAGATTAAAAGACAAGATGAATAAAAGTTATCAATGGAAACTACAAGGATACTGTCAATTTCAATGCACAACTCGGAGAAATAATAAAGTCTCAATCGGATGATTTTTTATCCGGTGCATTTGCTAGAGCAGAAAGTTATCAGATAGATAAGAGAAAAAAGAGATCATACATCATGTGCTTCAATTCTAAATTGGAAATCGTCATACTATGACTATATGTGTAGACTGTGTTAGAAAAATATTTTTTTAAAATTAGAACAATAAATAAATGTCATCATATTTTCCGTCTTTTCTTTCGAACCATAAAATTTTATTGTCACTTACCTGTATTGCAATCATACTCAACAGTGTTGTTACATCTAAAATTTTGAAGGTCAAAACTTCAAAATTCGATCCAAAAGCATACGTAGCCATGACAATTGTTGTCACCGCAGCTGCTCTAATTTCCTTGCTGATTACACCTCGTTTCGATGATTTTCAGAAAAAAAATAAAATAATAATTGCAAATGTTCTTTTAGGGTTGACACTTGCATATTATATCCATTCTATCCATGTTTTAAAAAAGCTACGCGAGCTGAATGAACGCTCAAATTTTTCTGTATGCATTTTAAATTTAATGTTTTTAGGGAGTATTCTCATTACCTCTCTAGTTATGTTCTGGTACGAAATCGGCGTTTTTTTCAAATCACATTGATAAGGTAACGTTATCTGTATCCTTCTCGTGGGGGGGGTGGGGGTTGTTATTACCAACCGACCGTCTATTTCTTTGAATAAACACAACACACTTAATACCCGCCTTCATCTATACTTGACAATAATAGAGATTTCTTGTTTTTTCTCAGGTGTATTTCGATCCTAGTCCTAGTCGACAGTGTCGTTGCATCTGAGATTTTGGATGCAAACGTGACGCTGTCTTGCGAAAGGTAGTCAAAAAATTAAATTTCATCGGTGCTTGCACAGTCTTATTGGTTGTATATTTTATCCCTTTCATTTCGTGTTATAACAAAAGCTACGCAATCTGACAGATCTAATAACTATCTATTTATGTTTTATTAATTCTGTCTTTTTCGTTTCTTTTTAGTATGTATGTACATAAATTTATGAGCTAAAAGGTAGAACATGCTAGAAATTTCTCGCTCCCTCATTCCCAACTGTCCGTGTCTTGCATGTAAATGGACTAGAAGTTTGTATAATTCGTCTCAAAGCAGTAAGTACCTTACCCATGCCCATTAGTGTAGTCGTCGCTAAGATTTCAAAGGGTTTACCTAATCTTCTTTAATTTGAGAGCTAAATTTTTTCGTAGCGATGATGGTATTTATTTGGCGGGTACTGTTTTTTTGATATCATCGTACTATTAAAACATCTGATCAGCTGTTTTAATCAACAGCTTATTTAAAATTCGTGAGTATTATTTATTGCGAACATTAAAAAAGGTCTTAATGTCATCAACCATCAACTCTTTCTTTATGAAGAATCTTAACTTTATCATCTTATTTATCCAAATCATACTCAACAGTGTGGCTAGTGCCAAGTTTTTTGAGCTGAAAACTACTAAATTCGATGTCAAAGCATACGTGGCCATAACCATTGTTGTTACTGTGGTGACAATGATTTCTTGGCTATTTTTACGGTTTTCTGTTATAGAAAAGAAAATAAATACATTCATCGGAGTACTACTTTTAGGGGTGATGATCGGATATATTATACATACGAAATATGTGATCGGAAAGCTTGATGACCAGAAGCTGAAAAAAATATGTCTCGCAAATCTGGTGATTACACTTCTCTCACTTTGCTCTAGTTTGTTCTTGTGTTTTCAAGAGTATCAAAGGAGCAACGATGATCAGAATTTTGAAAAACCTCCATTAGTGGAGGCAGAAGATCCAAGCGATCTATATACAAGATTGTTTTCAGCACTCGAATGGGCATGTTCCGACCCTAAATATATCTATAAAACTGCTTTTCACGCTAATATAAAAGTGTTCAAGGACCATTTGCTAAACAGAGATGTACCCGCTAATATTGATTTGTTATCGACCAACCTCCTTAATAAATTGGAAGAAGCTAAGAACTTGAAATCATCTGATCCTTTTTGCGAGAATGCGATAAAAGAAATAAAATTTTTTGTCAACGTTGCAAAGTACAAAAAATATGTTAATTTCAATGCCGCAGTATATAAGCATTTTACAAAAGATGTACTCGACGATATATTAGAACCTTTTAAACTCCCTATACGTCAGTATCTCAACGAAACAAATGAAACTGATTTGGAAGACAAAACTAAATTTTTGGATGAATTGAACGTAAAACTAAAACTTGATGGAACAACAATATATTAGAACCTTTTAAACTCCCTATACGTCAGTATCTCAACGAAACAAATGAAACTGATTTGGAAGACAAAACTAAATTTTTGGATGAATTGAAAGTAAAACTAAAACTTGATGGAACAACAAGTTAAGGGTATATGTTCTTTCCTTATATTTGAAAATCAACACGTACTGCTAAATGATACGAACGTGTGTTCAAAAAAAAAAATGTCTACACAATAAAATAAAAGCAAGTATGTCTTTATCCAGCCTTTCCTTTCTCAAAACCAATCCTGTCATCTTGTCTATCTCTTGTACTCAGATCATACTCAACAGTGTAGTCGCAGCGAAAATTTCGAAGGTCAAAACTACCAAATTTGATGTGAGAGCTTACGTCGCCATGACAATTGTTGCCACTATAGTAGCTCTTGTTTCTTGGCTGGTCATACGTTTAGTCACTGATATATCTTTGATAGCTAGAATTTTTATAGCGGTGGTACTTTTAGGGGTATTGATCGAATATTTCTCCCATACTGTTTATGTCGTGAAGAAGCTAGACAATCCTAACCTCCGATTTTTATGTATCCTGAATCTGTTTTTCACAATTTGTATTTTGAACTCACTCTTAATCAAGACATACAAGAATCCAGACTCTGCCCGTACATCTCCATACGAATACGACGATAAAGAACTCTCGGAATTGGGTATATCCCTGAGCCAATATTTTAAATCAGTTCAACGTCATAATGAAAGGAATGAGGAACTAACTAATAAATACAATATATATCGTAAAGTTTATAAGAATTCAGAATTGGAGCAAAGTATAAACTTAATTATTGACAAAGTCATTAAAGGCGACTACAGCAATGATCGTCATTTTATAGAGCAACTTGAATCTATGGTAAAATCGATACAAGAATATAAACCACACTATTTACCGGATCAGGTGTCTTTACTACCAACCTCACAGATACAATTTATCAGAAAAATTTATTTTTTTGTGACCGATATACAAGATGAAAATAAAAATGAAAATGATGATTGCAATAATTATGATAATATAAAAAAATTCTATGATGAATATATTTTCGATTATGAACTCCCGGATATGCATATGTATCCTGAACAAAAAATGACTTCCCTGGACTACTTCATGGCAAAATTCTTGAAAGAAAATTTGGCCAATACTGAAAGTGAAAGAGTAAAAAAATTAAAGATTTTGTTCAAAGAGAAGTTAAAGTCTTTTGAAAATAGAAATAGAATGATACTATGATCAGAAGCGATTAATCAATAAAAATTCTATTTTTATTTGTTTTTCCTAGACATAATTAAAAAGTTATAATGTCCGCTCGATCTCTACTTAATAACAAGATTGTTTTCTTATCAGTCGCTTGTATTCAGCTTATACTTAACAGTGTGATCACTGCTAAGTTTTTGAAGCTAAAAACCTCTAAATTTGATCCAAAAGCATACGTTGCCATGACCGTCGTTGTAACTGCGATGGCGGTGATGTCTTTGCTAATATTACGTTATCTTAGACCAAAAAACGAGGCTAAAATAATTATCGGAGTATTACTTTTAGGGTTAATGATTGAATATGTGGCTCATAGTACTTTTGTCATCTTCAAGCTCAGAAAACAGCTCGACGGTAGTAAAGGCTTGATAGCTTTATGTAGTCTGAATTTAGTGTTTACTTTTTCTATACTCTGCTACAGTTTGGTTTGTGTTTATAGAGCTTATAATAGTATCACGGTTGAAAATGTAGATACCAATTTTACAGAATTAATGAAAGAAATAGATTACTGTATAGAACATAATATTACAAATGACACCGTGACTAAAAAAATAAAAGAGATCTTTGACGACGTTACTAATGGTAAGTTTAAAAATTATAACGCTGAAATTAGTCCTAAACTTCAAAAGATGATCGAATCAATAAACGAATTCACGGCTAATGCTTCCTTGAAAAATGCACAACTTATCCTCAAAATAAGCAAAGCTATTAACAATTTTATGTCAGATATGACTTTAGAAAATTATGAACGTATTCAAACATTACAGTATGTTCAGAATTCAACGGATTCCACAAGAAAATTAATTGAGGAATTCGAAGCGAATTTCCTCAAAAAATATAAAAGCGATATCGAAGAAGAGAATAAGAAAATCGAAGAAATGAAAATAATTATTAGAAACCGCCAACAGTTTACTTAGAAATAATTGTATGAAAAGACCAAAATTTTCGTCTAATGTACGGTAAAAGTTATATACTTTTTTGATGTTTAGTTTTTTGATGTTTAGTTTTTTGAGTTTCATTAATAACTCCATCAAAATATAATTCTATATTCATGATCCTATTATGATGTACAGAAGCAATCATATCGTCTTCTATAGTTTCTTTCTGTATATCATTTCAACGATTGATTTATACTAAGATCTTTCCTAAAAAAAAAATTATATATAATCTCTTAGTATAAATCAAAAAAGGTTATAAATTATGGGTTCTTTTCCAATTATTTATCTTGTCAATGCTATCTACATCATCGTCATTATCATTTCAAGCGTAATCGCGGCGAAAATGGCTCGTATAAAAACTACCAAATTTAATCAAGAAGCATACATCGCTATAACTATTCTGACCGGAGTTGTGGTTATTTTGCTATCTATGATCGCGCAAAATAGAATTCTTAAATCAAAAAAGAAAATATTGGTTGTATCATTCATACCGGTATGCCTCTTTATTGCATACAATGTTCAATCCTACTCTGTAATCAAAAATCTTGATCCGAATGATAGCTTGAAGAGGTTGTGTATCACAAATTTGATATTTATATGTTTTCTACTCTTTCTCACCTTTTTTACCTTTTTCAAGAATTTTAGTCCCCTTTTATCTCAAAGATATATTGATAGTAGTGCCGTTGAAGATATTTCCCAAAAAAGCGATGATGGTAGTGCCGTTGAAGATATTTCCCAAAAAAGCGATGATGGTAGTGCCGTTGAAGAAAGCGATGATGATAGTGCCGTTGAAGAAAGCGATGATGATAGTGCCGTTAAAGAAAGCGATGATGATAGTGCCGTTAAAGAAAGCGATGGTGGTAGTGCCGTTGAAGAAAGCGATGATGATAGTGCCGTTAAAGAAAGCGATGTTGGTATTGCCGTTGAAGATATCTCTAGAATAAGCGATGTTGGTATTGCCGTTGAAGATATTTCCCAAAAAAATGATGGTAGTGCTGTTGAAGATATCTCTAGAATAAGCGATGTTGGTAGTGCTGTTGAAGAAAGCGAAGAAAGCGAAGAAAGCGAAGAAAGCGATGAGTATGGTACATTGATGAATTATGTCTATGACGAAAATTCTTGTCATGATCGTAATCCTGGCATGGAAATGATAAAAACATCAATATTAGATAGAAATAATACATTGCCTGATTCTTTTGAAAATGACGTGGATGTATTTGTCAGCCAGAAAAATAAGACTATCAACAGTAAGTCTTTCAATGATGCTGCTGAGTGTTTTCATATGTTAGACGAACTGCAATTTTTAGTCAAAGCCAACAATTACAAAAAATCCTACGTTGAAAATCAACCAGATGTTTTGAAAACATCAGCTTGCGAGAGGGTCGAAGAGCTTTTAAAATCAATAAAAGATGTAAAGTTAAAGCTGAAATTTATGGACTTTATGTTCGCATTAGACAAAAGTTTGGGAATAAGTTAATTCGACTGATCATTGATCGGATTAAAAAATACAAATATTTTCTATTATTTGTTGCCTACACCTTACCTTGCATAACATTTTAGTATAAAAATATAAGTCGAGGTCGAGATATATTTTAGTTTTTATAAAAAATCTGATAATAAACAAAAAACTAAAATATGTTTCAAATCATTCCATTTTTTTTTTGGATTTATTTCATCGTCTTTACCATTTCAAGCGTAGTCGCAATAAAAATATCCGGAATGATCACTAACAAATTTAATCAAGAAGCATACATCGCTATCACTATTGTGACAGGTTGGGTGGCTATTATACTCTCTATGATGACGTCAAGTAGCCCCCTATCAAGCGAACGAATAACTTTCATCTTGATCATAACAGTATGCCTCTTCATTACATACAATATTCAATCCTTTGCTGTTATCAAAACTCTTGATCCGAATGATACCTTGAAGGGTTTATGTATCACGAATTTGATATTTACATGTTTTCTACTCCTTTTCACCTTTTTCAAGAATATTCGTATCCTCATTCTTCGAATACGTCGTTCTAGCGGTATGAGACAGGAAAAACCTCTGTTGGAATTTAGTGAGGGAAAAAGTGGAGAAGTAAGTTATGGAAATGGTGTAAGTTATGGTCATGTAATTGGTCATGGTAATGGTGATGGAAATGTAAGTGGTCATGTAATTGGTCATGGTAATGGTGATGGAAATGTAAGTGGTCATGTAATTGGTCATGGTAATGGTGATGGAATTGTGAGTGGTCATGTAATTGGTCATGGTAATGGTGTAAGTGATGGAAATGTAATTGGTCATGGTAATGGTAATGGTGATGGTGTAAGTGATGGAAATGTAAGTGGTCATGGTGTAAGCGATGTAAGTAAAAAAACGCAGGATGAAAAAAATTTTTCTGATGCGTTAGGATTGATGGAGTTTCTATGTGAAAGCGAAACTTCAGAAGAATTAGGTTCAGAAGGCTTATTCATGTTTTTGAAATTAATATCGAATAAAGACGTATCTATACCGGATAATTTTGAATCATCAGTCACTAAATTTCTTAAAGAAAAAGGGAAAAAAAAGAATAATTATTTCAATTGTAAATACACGTTGGATTTGATAAAATTTTTGCTCTCCGTCGGCTTATACAAGAAAGATGTTATGGAAAATAAAGGTGAAAATCGTGATAAGTTGATAAAATTGCAATCGGCAATAAAACAACTGGACAAATCTGACGGGAATATATACGATGACTATTTACAAAAGATTGACAATAATTTGAACCGATACAAATTGGTACAGTAGGAGGGTGAACGTTATTTTCATCCCAGAAAATTGCTATTCCAATTTTTTGGGATCAGGATCAGAAAGATAAAAAAGTTACATATAATATTTATTTGTAAAAAGTAAAAGATGATAAAGCATGCACAAATGTTATTTTTCTTTATTATTTTACATATCACATTGTCGGGTATTATTGCATCAAAAATGAAGAAGTTTCACAAATTTTACTCAACGATGACAATCTTTACTCTTATTGCAGGTTACATTTTTAATCTGATCTTTTTCTCCGGCACAAGAAATATTTGGACTGTTTACGCTCTATCCCTTGTGATGGTGATAGCATATATAATCCACACGTTTCTTGTGCTCGACAAAATTAAAAAATCTGAAGACAAACTACTAGTTGTTTTGAATTTATTCATGACAGTCGCTGTGTATACTTTATTATGCATAAAATTATACGAGATGGATCTCACTTTTGAAAGCAATCATGAGATAAATTTCGAGATCATAGAACCAGACTTCAACCCAGACGAGAAAAAGCCCCCGATTGGATCAGACAAGAAAACTTCCTCTTTTACACCACAAGACGAGAAAAAGCCCCCGATTGGATCAGACAAGAAAACTTCCTCTTTTACACCACAAGACGAGAAAAAGCCCCCGATGGAACAATCTTATCTCGCCATGGAGCTATATAGAAGTTTGATGCGTCAAGAAACAAAAGTAGAAGACACGAAAATTCTCCTCGAAAACTATCTACCACGGAGACAGGAAATTCTGCACGATCTTGACTATCTATTCTGGAATGAAGAGATGGTCAGATCCCTTTTCCATCGGGACGATGAGATAGTCGCATACCTTTCTAATCAGAGAAATCCTGCAGTTCGGACCATTCCTGTAGTTCCGGAATTCTCGTTACGGACAGAGCTACAGCGTAGGTGTAGAGACGTGATTTACCATGATCTCATGCAGTATCATAAAGAAAACCAAAAATATCACAATTCAAACTTCTTCTTAGATCCTCAAAATAGCGATAAAAATATGATAAATTTATAATTTTTCATGTAAATTATAAATGGCATTTTATTCCGTAGTAGCGATCATTTTGCTGATATTCTTTATGTCAACCGTAATAATTACTCAAAAATTCAAAAAAGCAAAACTAAAGACCTTTACAGATATAAGTATTGCGATGGTTGTTTTTATTTGTTTGATCATATTTTCGAACAAGGAGATTGGGTACGATAATTCATTAGTGATCATACTTTTGTTCTTTATGGTCTACTTTATCGCTAGTATATATATAGGCAGCGAAAATACATTTTTATCTGATAGCGATGAATTACAGATTTGGTTTGGATTGACCATGATTTCTGTACTTTCTCTTTCGTCCTGTATTTTCTTTTTTCAGGAATCTAGTACCTCTCCAAAAATAACCAGTGTAAACCACATTGTGGCTAAAATAAAGAAAGTAATGAAGAGTTTTCTAGACGATGAAAAACACCATCAGGTTGATGCGCTCCATCAGGTTGATGAAGAAGCAAAGATAACTTTAGTTGATGAGCCGATCGATTTGGTTGATAAGCCCCATCAGGATAATGAGCCGATATACCCCAACATTAACATTAATTATCAACCGGATATTATTGAGCTCGACCCGTCGGCCGAAACTCCTCCCCCTCGATTTCCATATATTTTTCCACCAAACCCAACTTCGAAAACACTTGTAGCTCAAGAACAAGACGGCGATACGACTGTTTCTGACGAAGCTCAAGCTCAAGATCAAGATCAAGATCAAGATCAAGATCAAGATCAAGATCAAGATCAAGATCAAGCTCAATCTCAAGATCAAGCTCAATCTCAAGACGGCGATATGACTGTTTTTGAAGAAGCTCAAGATCAAGCTCAAGCTCAAGACGGCGATATGACTGTTTTTGAAGAAGCTCAAGCTACCCCACCTGAAGCAGCTAATATTTATATGCCTTTGTCGTTGAAAGATCTTAACGCAAGATACCCAGTACTTGCTATATTTGAAACGGTAGTTAACGATATTGAAGATTACGAGTTTAGTAAAGAGAATACAGGATACTTAAAAAAAATTATCGGATGGGGTACAAAAGAAAGTAGCAATATTACATCTTTTTATGATATTTACCAAAATCAAGATAAAGTTTTCCAAAAAAGTATCACAGATATCGAAAATTTGGCAAAAGATCCTGTCAATCGCGGTGTACTGATTGATTTACGAGATAAGATCAATAGGGTAGCAGCTTTTGAACGTAATCCGAATGTTAACAAGCGTGTTTTTCTTGTTGACGATCATGATGATGTTTCCTCAAATGACGACAAGGATGAAGGAGAACCTGGAGATAATTCTGTCTTTCTCGTAACCGATTACAAATATGAAACAGATAGTACAGCCAAAACGAGAAAAAATTTAAAATGTCTTTCTAAGTTAATCAATGAAAAACTTGATCTCATTACCAACCCCTAAGTTATGAATTGTTTTCTCATATTGCTGACCGCATTTTACAGTATCTCAATCTTCGTTTTTTTTGAGCTATTTAGTATTTTCTATGACATACTTAATTTGAAGAGTTGATTCGGCTTCTGAAACGACATTCCAAGCAACATACCTTGCGTAAGAATGACGATCAAGTTCGATATACGGACCAACTGTAAGACTTTGTCGTCTGTAATGTTTTGTTGAGGAAGGTACAGTTCAGATAGCAAAATCTGTGTAATTACAAGTAAAAACGAAATAATTCCTAATGTTAGGTATATCTTTGCATTTCTAGAAAATAATACCGCAATGTAAGTAAAGATGATGAAACCGATTGCGCCCCAGCTTATACCAATGTACGTGTAAAGAGCGCTTTTATCTTCTCCAGTGTACTTATATCTGACGTGATCGGTTACTGCACTGAGGAGCCCTATAAGTATGAATATGAAAACGAAGAGTAAGATGATTCCTGAATATTTTCGAGCTGACGATTCCGATACGTCAGGGCCTTTTTGAGGTTGTGGATCCATTATATTTTTAATTTTAATGAAGAAGAATAAAATAAAAAATTTATTTTCCGAAACTCCTTTCAGATTTTTATATTGATGACTATGGAACGTATTAATCCAAGTAATGGAGTGGCAAATTTAATGTCAATTCAAAAACAAAAAACAAAAACAAAATCAAAGTAAAGAAATAAAAACAAAATCAAAGTAAAGAAATAAAAACTCAAAAAAAATTATTTGTTGATTTCAAAAAAGTATGTTCAATTCTAGTATTCTATCCAAATCAAAACCTATGTTCATCGGACACTTTCTTGGAGACGCTCTTGGTGTACCCTTCGAGCACTTGCACAGTAGGAACACAGCGTTGTACACAGGGATGCTTGATGTCGGTATGAAACGGGTTGGCATGTATGGGCGCCAGACGGAACTTGAAGCTGGACAGGTGTCGGATGACTCTGAAATGACGATTGTTTTGACGAGACATCTCTTTGAGAACAACTTCTCCATCGACAAAGAGAAGCTAGTCTTGTCGTACATGGAGTGGGCAAACCATCCAACTTGCTTTGGGATGGGTAAAAACACGAGACAACTCTTCAAAGGCGTCAAGACTTACAGTGGATACTTGAAACGACTAAAGGCCAACGACAAGACGTCGCAAAGCAATGGTGCCATGATGCGATGCAGCAGTCTTGTACTGATTCCGGATGAAGAGGAGATGATGAGATGTGCGGAGCTGGATTGTTCGATCTCTAATCCGCATCCTATACCTGTAAATGTGAACAAGGTCTATTTGAAAATACTCAGAAACTGCTTTGAAAGCGCACCCAAACAAACCATCATTCACGATGCTTACGCGCTGTGCACTTGTGACGAGGTCCGTGCCGTTTTTGAAGAAGCACTGGCAGCAAAGCCGCGAAATTTGGCTGAAAACAAGGGCTTTTGCCTGCATGCTCTTTACTGTGTAGTGTATTGTCTCGTCAACTTTGATACATACACGAATGCCATCTCGTGGGTCATCAAGCAAGGAGGTGATACTGATACGAATGCTTGCATTGTAGGAGCAGTGTTTGGTGCGTATATTGGATACGAAAACTTGATACAGGAACAAAGAGAAAATATAAAGATCTTACTCGAATGTACAACGACGGGTGGAAACAAACCACGACCGAATACTTTTATTCCTGGTTTTTTTATCAAAAAATATTTCTCATGCTAAGATTAAAATAAAATAACACAATGTCGTCCCTATACCAAAATCCATATGTCGACGAAAATAACAAATTCAAGCCCGGTGTCTGTCCAAACGTGGACACGCTCAAAACAATTGTGAATAAAGGTCTTGTTTCTGGAGAAGTTTGTCAAGAGTATTGTGCCGTTTCGATCGACGAATGCAATCAAACATATAATACTGGAGTGTCTTTACGAAAGTGCGGCGCGATCTGTGAAAAAGATCGCAGTTCCAGTGAACTCGCGCCGTTGATCGGCATTCAGCCCCACACAAACACCTGCAGAGCAGGACAGTACTGTAAAGAATGTTGTGTCGGAAGATGTCTGATCGACGACAAGACATTGAACATGACTTGTTTCTTGAATTGCATCGACGACGTTTGCACGGAACGCATATCACCTCAACCTCCTACTGCCCCTCCCACTACCCCGACACCTCCAGCGGTGTCTAGTTCCCAACCATCCTCCAAACCTGACATCTTAATTCCTGTGACGCTAACCACTGAAGAACCCGAGAAACAAAAAACACAAGAAAGCGAGGGGATCTGGGTCTATTTGCTAGTTATCGTCGGATTAATTTTTCTTGGGTTGGGCATTTATGTCGTTCGAAGGTCCGCGATTAAATTGCCGAAATCTATGGGTCGGAAATAGTAGAATTTATTGTTACTCGTCGTTGGTTTCAAAAAAATGAAATGAAAATAGGTTACAAAGGTTCAAGAAAAACTAAACAATCGGAAAAGTAAAAAAAAGAAATGGCTTCTTCCTTTTTTTTATGCTTTGTCATAACGATAACAGCCACGATCGGTCTCCTAATTTCTTCTAACTTCTGTGGGTTTTTCAAAAAGTTGTGTTGTTCTGAATCGGAACCGAACATAACAGTTGTCATGTCGGACTCTTCGCCCCCTACCATTCCTATCGTAACTGCGATTGAAGTTGTCGATGCATATCCTCTGTTTGTATAAAAAAGATTTGTTCATTATTTATATCGCGCTACTTGAAGGAACATAAGAAATGTTGATTGCGATATATGGTCCGTCAGGATTGCAGAAAAGAACGGAAAAATTATAAGTTTTAAAAAATAAAGTTGCCAATATTAAAAAAGACATGCAAATTTTTGTAAAAACATTGACCGGAAAAACGATCACTTTAGAAGTCGAAGCGTCAGACAGCATCGAAAACATAAAGTCTAAAATTCAGGACAAAGAAGGAATTCCACCTGAACAACAACGCCTGATTTTCGCCGGGAAACAGCTCGAAGACGGACGAACCTTGAGTGACTATAACATCCAAAAAGAATCCACTCTTCATCTGGTTTTACGCCTACGAGGGGGGAGTGTTTCGAAATCATTTTTGAAATGATTTTTGAAAAAAAAAGAACCGACATACATATATAAAAAATATTTTTACTAACTCTAAAAAATATTTTTTTCAATCTTGAGAAATCAAGTGACTTAAACTTCTAAGAACATCG
>Ga0078894_10002353_pt1 | contig 14353 bp, 18 predicted proteins | sample LauGreSu1BDMLBSD_2_FD_67506 | JGI IMG/M metagenome (GOLD analysis project Ga0078894, IMG submission 67506) | Freshwater lake microbial communities from Lake Michigan, USA - Su13.BD.MLB.SD (version 4) (version 4) | ecosystem: Environmental > Aquatic > Freshwater > Lake | place: Lake Michigan...
GCTCAATCTCACGTTAGAATCTCTTTTGACCAACCAATCTATACATCTCAAGTTACAGGTATTGGTACTTTAAATCTACTTGAGGCGGTTAAATTAATTAACCCGAATAGTAAAATATATCAAGCATCTTCATCAGAAATGTTTGGTAATTCAATTGACATTGATGGATTCCAAAGAGAATCCACCCCCATGAATCCTGTCTCACCATACGGATGTGCAAAAGTTTTTAGTTACAATATTTGTCGTAACTATAGAAATTCTTATGGAATGTTTATCTCAAATGGTATTTTGTTTAACCATGAATCACCAAGAAGAGGGACTAATTTTGTAACAAACAAAGTATGTAAAGAAGCGGTTAAAATTAAATTAGGGTTATCTAATGAATTAAAATTGGGTAATTTAGATGCCACTCGAGATTGGGGTCATGCTAAAGATTATGTTAAAGCGATGTGGGAAATTTTACAATTAGATGAGCCTGATGATTTTGTTTGTTCTACAGGAGTTTCCCATTCTGTAAGAGAACTTGTAAATTATGTTTTTACTAGACTAGGATTACATTGGTCTGAGTATGTTAAACAAGATGAAAAGTTTTTAAGACCTGAAGAATTACATGATTTAAAAGGGGATAGCTCTAAACTTGTCAAAAAAACCGGATGGACTCATGATTACACATTTGAGTCAATGCTTGATGAGATGATTGACTATTGGATGGATTATTATACAATTAATATATGACAAGAAAAAAACCTATTTCAGTTCAAGAAGAACAGAAAAAAAATGTGAGTAGGAAGGACCAAATCACTGAAATAATTAAGAAAAAATCAAAAGAAAAATTTCTATCCGAAAATCAAAAAAAATATTACGATTTATTAGTCAATAACCAAATAACCATTTGTTCCGGACCTGCGGGTGTTGGTAAAAGCTATATAGCAATGAAAGCAGCTTTAGATTTATTATCTGACCCTGAAACGGCGTATGAAAAAATTATAATTGTAAGACCGGCCGTTGAGGCTGAAGAAAAATTAGGTTCGTTACCTGGTAATGTTGAAGAAAAATTAGACCCTTACATTTTTCCATCTTATTACCTAATGAATAAAATCATAGGTAAGGAGGCTCGTGAAAAGTTAAAACAAATAGACGTTATTGAGGTTTTTGCACTGGCTTATATGAGAGGTATGAATATCGATAATTCAATCCTTATTTTTGAGGAAGCTCAAAATTCAACGCCAAATCAAATGAAACTTTTATTGACAAGAATTGGATTCAATAGTAAATTTTTTATATCGGGAGATTTAGAACAAACCGATAGATACAAAGATAAAAGACAATCAGGTCTTTGGGACGCAATTGAAAAATTTAAAGAACTAAATGATGTTGGTGTTTTTGAATTTGATAATAAGGACATAGTTAGAAATCCTTTAATAAGTAAAATCCTTAAAAGATACGAATCATGAGAATTGGTATTGAGGTAAACGGGGTTTTGAGAAATACTTTGGGTAAAATCGAACAAACTTATCAAAAATTCATGATTGATAAGACGGATGGGATTGAGTATGAAGATGATTTCAAATACGAAATAACTTACCCAATAGAGAATTTGGAGATTAAAAAACATTTTAATTTTAGAGATGATGATGAAATGTATTCTTTTTTATATGAAGAATTCCCTATGGAAATTTTTGGTCACTCTCAGTCATCCGAATACACGACATTTAATGATTTAAATGAAATCTATCTTAATTTAAGAGATAGTCATGAGTTATTAATTGTGTCGGATGAGATAGGTAAATCAAAACCCGCAACACTATTTTTTCTATCTAAATTTGGATGTTTAGTTGAGAAAATTAAATTTTACAGTAATATTACTATGAACTCGATGTGGAATGAGGTGGATGTTTTACTTACATCCAACCCATCTCTATTATTAGAGTGTCCTAAAGACAAAATAGTTATAAAATTCGAAACAGAATATAATAAAAACGTCGATTCTTTATATACTATCAGGTCTGTAAAAGAGTTCGAAGAAAAATTAAAACAAATAGTACAATGCTAAAAGTATTAAATGAAAATTATTATCTAGATTTAGATGAAATCGATAACTACATAAGTATACCAAATGACACTGGTACTTCAGAAAATCATATAAGTGTAGTTAAGTACGAAATGGTCAAGTTATTGACTGAGATATTATTAACTGAAAAAGATGAAGTTGATGAAACATTAGGACCAAAAAGTTCAGACCTATCAATTCCATTTAAATTATCATTTAATACATTACTAAATAAAGGATTATTAAACAAATATTAATATGACACAAGAACAAATTTCAAAATTAGAAAACTCAATTGAGAACATAAAAAATAAAAAATCCAGAATCTACTTTATTGTTCAAGACACAAAAGGGAATGCTAAAGCATCGGTGGCTTACATTTACAGATTTGCAATGTCTCTTTTAAATTCGGGATATAACCCAATTATGTTACATGAAAAAAATGATTACACTGGAGTTTCAGGGTGGTTGGGTTCTGAATACGATGAAAAATTACCACACAGGTCAATTGAAGGTCAAAACTTAGAAGTGTCTCCAGAGGACTTTATTGTCGTACCTGAAATATTTGGTTTTATTATGAGTCAGGTTACAAAATTACCATGTGGTAAAATAGTTTTATCTCAGGCTTATGACCATGTATTGGAAACATTACAACCAGGCGAAAATTGGAACCAATTAGGTTTTTATAAGTGTGTCACAACATCGGAAACCCAAAAAGAATATTTGGAAAATATTATGAGAAATGTATCTTATGATATTTTACCTCCATATATCTCAGAAAATTTTGTGTCTCAAAAATACCCACCTAAGCCAATTATAGCCATTCATTCTAGAGAACATAGAGATAGTATCAATTTAATTAAAAACTTTTATGTTAAGTTTCCTCAGTATAGATGGATAACATTTAAAGACATGAGAGGATTACCTGAAAAAGAATTTGCCAACACATTCCAAGATTGTTTTTTATCGGTTTGGATTGACGAAACTAGTGCTTACGGTACTTTCCCGTTAGAATCCATGAAATGTGGAGTCCCTGTGTTAGGACTAACTCCTAACTTAGTACCACAATGGATGAACTCTGATAATGGTTTATGGGTAAATAACAAAATTCAAATGGTTGATTTTATAGCCGACTTTTTACAAAATTGGTTAGAGGATAACGTGAAAGAAGAACTTTACACAGAAATGTTAAAAACGGTTGAAAATCTACCAACAAAAAAATATTTTGAAGAAAGGTCAGTTTCTTTATTTGAAGGGTTTATCAATACCAGACTTATTTCATTTGAAGAACAATTAAATAAACTTATAACTGTTGAATAATTTAAAATTATGGAAAAATTTGACGTATCAGTAATATTACCAATAAAATCATCTTCAGCTCCATGGTTTGATGATTATTTTAAAAAATGTGTGGAATCTATAAAAAATCAAAAAGTTCAAATAAATGAATTAGTTATAGTTCATTCTGATGAAACGTCTTTGGTTGAATTTTTAAATTCGTTTGATTTTGGAGACTTAAATGTACTCAAAGTTAAATGGAACGATGAACCTAATTATGCAAAACAAATAAATCTTGGGGTACGGTCTAGTTCGTCCCAATGGATTTCACTATTTGAGTTTGACGATGAGTATTCATCTATTTGGTTTAAAAATGTAAAAAAATACTCGGAAATTTATAAAGACGTTGATGCTTTTTTACCGGTTGTGATTGACACCGATGAAAAAGGATTATTTGTTGGTTTTACCAATGAAGCAACTTTCGCACTTAATATGACTTCAGAAATTGGCTATTTAAGTAACGATACATTACATCAGTTCCAAAATTTCCAAACTTCAGGGATGGTAATTAAGAAAAGTGTCTTCGTAGATTACGGTTTGATGAAACCATCATTTAAGCTGACATTTGGATATGAATTCTTTTTAAGAATGACGTATAATTCAGTTAAAATTATGACCATACCAAAGATTGGTTATAAACATACAAATTTTAGAACAGGTTCTATTTTTTGGAACTACAAGAATGGTGAGACAAGTTTAGTTGAGGACGAAGTTAAATTTTGGATAGAATCGGCAAAAAAGGAATATTTCTTTATCAATGACAGAGCCATAAAATATGAGTCAACCAATTCTTGATGACCGAAGAATTCAACAACGATGCAACTGCAAATGTCGAGTTGAAGAAGAAAGGAAGGAAACCAAAACAAGCGAACTACTTTGATGTAAGAGAAGAAATGGCGGTTATAAGATTTTTATCCGCCGATACATTTGAGGAGAAAAACCAAATTTATAACGAATACCTAAGAAAACCTTTAGATAAGATGATATCTTCGATAATAAGGAGATATAAACTCTACCGAAAAGATATGAATTTTACAGAAATTCATATTGATACTCACTCGTTTTTAATGACCAAAATAGATAAGTTTAAGCCGGCTAAAGAAAAAAAGGCTTATTCATATTTTGGTACAATCTGTAAAAATTATCTTATGGGTCAAATTATAAAAGACCAAAAAGATATGAACAGAAAGATATCTTATGAAGACATCTCAACTGATTTGGAAAATAACCCGAGTTTTTCATACAGTATTGATAATGATTCATTGGATTCAGAAACGATTATCAAAAATTTTATAACTCAAATAGAGTTATTAATTGAGGATGAAACATTAAATGAAAATGAGTTAAAATTAGGTCACGCTTTATATGAAATTTTTCAAAATTATGATGATATATTCATAGGGACTTCAAATAATAAGTTTAATAAAAATATTATTTTATTATCACTTAGGGAAATGACTAATTTGAGTACCAAAGAAATTAGAAGCTCTATGAAAAAATATAAAGTAATCTATTATGGGTTGGTTCAAGGTATGTTAAAATAAAAAATACGTTTAGATATTTATTATCATGGCCAGACCACAAAAAAAAGAAATTAATTTAACTCAAGAATCTATACTTGCTCTTATGCAAGAAATCTACAATGAATTAGTAGAACAAAGAAATACCGCTATTAGAATTCAAAACAAAATGCTTTCGTTAATGAAGGAGACCGAGGACATGACAGTTCTTGGTCCTATCATTAAAGAACAACAAAAAATAATAAATGATTGTGTTGAGAAAAAACTAAGTTTATCAAAATTACAGTCAAGTATCTGGGAAAAAACTAGTGCTTCTAAAGAATCTTTTACCTTATCAGATATAGATGTTGACGATGAGGTAATTCAAAGTTTAATGGAGAAGGATTTATCTAAAATGGATGAACCATATAAAATGAAAAAATAATTATTATGGCATCAGTTGATGTAAATGTTGACTATAAAAAGGTTCAAGATAAAATCAAGGCCAATAAATCGTATAATTCATTAAAAACTGATTACGATAACATAACAAAAAAGGCGGGTGATAGTTTTGAACAGAATAAGTCAGATGTTACGACTTCTTTAAATGATGTTAAAAACCAAGTTAACAGATATCAAAGAGAAGTCAAAACCCAATTTTCCCAACTTTTAGACATAAATAATTTATCGTCTCCATATGGTTCAAACACAGTCAATTATTTAAAAAAACAATTAATTAGGGCATTAAAAAATTGTGAACCACAAATTAAAGAGTTACTTTTAGAGGAAAGTTTTAACATGGTTGGGTGTAACCAAGACCAAGAGTATGTTGCACAAGACATTTATATAAAGGTTAATTCAATAGATATTGGTAAAATTTTACTTAACTACACCCCATTAGAAAAACCTGGAAAAATTTTATATGAGAAAGAACCGGCAAATGCTCCACAGTTATATCCATTTTCTATGAACCGTGAACTTTGGAATAGGATTCAGAGTTCGTCTTCGTATTTTGGTGATTATGGAGCATATTATAAGGGAGCGTCAGGTCAAGATTTGTTTGATATTCAGTATGTTGAAACTAACGCAATTGGAGAGACGGGACCCTATTTCAAAGTTACTTTACAGGATAGGAATTCATCAATAAATAAAGTTAAAGAATTCATGGTTGATTATTTTCAATCAATTAAAATCTTTGATTTTAATGTAACGATGGCTCAAATAATGAACTCATTAAGTGGTGCTATAAGTATTAAAGCAAACATAGGTATTGTTGAGGTTACTGACCAAAAAAAGTTTGAGAGGATATTACAAAGAATTTTGGGATTGTGTTTTGATAATAAACAACAAATTGATGTTAGTGGAATTGCTAAAATAGGTGAATTAGACAATATTGATGAATCTTTTTTTGAATTCACTGATTTGGATTTAAGAACAATCGAACAAGAAGTTGAGAATGTTAAAAAAGGAGTTGTTGAATATTTGGACTGTACCGATGTAAAACTACCTGTGGATGCCTCGTCTATTATAGATTCATTGGACCAAATGAATTTCATACCTGACGATAATTTGGTTGATGCTGCAAACAATGTGACAGATTCTTTAATTAATAATCCCGAGTGGTCAAAAATTGGTTTACGAGGAAACATACAAGCATCGGTTAATCTCAACTTTATTAAACTAATTTCTCAAGGATTAGTTTCAGGAATGATGGTACCAAAAATACTACTTCCAATAATGGTAATGTTAAAATCAATCGGTAATAATATTGATGATAGAATTAATAGTCTGATGGACTTTTTAAGAGAATTTAAAAGTAGAGCAATAGATTTTATCTCTAAGGTGGGGGCAATTTTTGTAAAAGAATTATTTAATATAATTAAAAAAGATATCAAAAATTTAATTCAACAAATCGTATTGGATTTGGCTAGAGAAAAGGTCGACAAAAGAATTATAATGATTTTAAAATTGATTCAACTATTAATAACGGTAGCTCAATTTATTAGGGATTGGAGGGAATGTAAAAGTGTTGTTGATGAATTACTTAGTTTATTACAAATTGCAACAACCGGATGGGGAGGAGAAATTCCTTTACCGTTAGCTCTCGCTAGTAGACTTTTGGATGGTTATTCTTCTACAAGAGCGTTTATTGGAACTATAGAAGAATTACAAAAAATGGGTATTCCTACCGGTCCTATGCCAGATGGTAGTCCTAATCTAACCGTATTAAGTATGTTGGGTCAAATGAAAGCCATGTCAGTTGAAGAAGCTGAAAATGGAAAAGTTCAAATAGCAATAGGCCCTTTAGCAATAACACCCGCCGGATTAACTGTACCTTCATCGGCCTTTGGTAAAAAAATATAACTATGATTGATATTAAAGATTCGGAAAAAACAAGTAGGATTATAAAAGAGTATAAAACATCATCAAATAAGGATTTAACATTTGCGATGGATTTTATTCAAAAAGATTTTAATTTTACTAAAGAAAGAATTATAGAATTAACTAATCATTTAGATAAATTAGAAGTTTTATACAACAAACTTTTATCAGAACATCAAGATAGAACCAAAACAAAATGAACATAAATAAAAATAATGAACATCAAATAATATTTCCTGGTGAGGTAATAAGTAGGTATGACCCTAAAATGTTAGGTAGGGTAAGAGCAAAACCCATTTACAGTGAATATGTTTCTGAGATGTTAAAATCTGTTGATAAAACTTATTTACGTGATGATGAGAAAGATTTAAAAACAGAGTTTTGGTGGGGAGAAAATGACATTTTTATACTTTTACCTTTATTACCGTTCTACATAAGTCAAGTTCCTGATGAAGGGGAATATGTCCATATCATTTATCAAAATAAAAAGTTTTTATTTGGTAATCAGTTCTATATTCAAGGACCTTTTTCGTCCCCAATGAATTCTGATTTTGAGACTAGACCTTCATCTGAATCTATTTTATCGGCGGGCGATAGATATAAATTAGGTATTAATTTAAAAGATAATTTTAACGTATATAATGATGATGTAAGTTCCGGAATATTTCCCGAGCCAGGAGATAACGCTTTATTAGGTAGGGGTAGTGCCGATGTTATTGTTAAACCTGAGGAGGTTTTAATAAGAGCAGGTAAAACTGTCACTAGTGACTTAACACCTCAAGATTATCCTAAATCTAAAAATAGCAGAGCCTTTCTACAACTTTCTAATTTTTTATCATCCGCAGTCCAAGGGGAAACTGAAACCAATTTTGATGTTAGTAAAGTTATAACTAAATTAAAAAGAATTATAATTTGGAATATTGATAGTGGTGTATTAGGAAACTCAGCCAATAATTTTTCAGGTAGTATAACACTCCATAGAATGTTAGAGACTACAAGTGCAACCACTGATAATTTTAAATTGGGGTCAATTAGTACTTTAACTTCAGGTACCGATTATGGGAATGAAATAGAGGGTATTAGGTTTTCAAATAAAACAATCGAGGAGGTAATATATACATTTAATACATTTATAGATAGTGTATTTGATGGTACTGTGTTATATAATGATAGTGTTGTAAATAGTAGGTCTAATTTCCAAGATGCCGATAGATTTCCGTTTGCGGTATCTCCATCTAAAATTACATATCAAGAAGGTCTAACATTATCAGAACATGTTGACCCAAGTGACGTTCAAGAAAGTGTTAATTATTTCAAATTACAAAAAGGGATTAAAGTTAAATCAAACAATTTTCAAACGGGTTGTTTTGTCGTATCAAATAATACAAATAATGTCCCAACTATTGGTCCTTCTACTAAAACTAACAGAAGACAAGATACTAAAATTGATGTTTTTTCTAGTCCGGTTACTTATTCCGTATTGGGAGGTCAAAAACTATATTTATTATCTCATAATATTACAGGACCTAAAGGAAGAATTGATTTAACAAATACCATATATGGTATACCCGATATTGAATTTACTAAACCTGGTGGAATTCAAGAAAAAACATACCCAACAGTTAGAGGTGATGAATTAATTAAACTACTTAGGAAGATATTTGAATTTGTTAAAGGTCACGTTCATCCTGTGGCTCCAAGTCCTCCAGTACCTGTTTCATCAGGTAACGGACAAACAACTTTAGAGATAGACCAATTACTTGCCGATGCTGAAAATACTATTCTGAATCAAGAAATCAGAATCAATTGATATTTATTTATAAAACATTTTAATGTCAATAAATAACTCTTATTTCAGTAAAAACGATACCATCATATATAGAAGTTATGTTAATACGGGAAGAAATCCTGTAACGGAACTATTCTATGGGTCAACAACCATTAGTCAATATCCTCAAGGGTTCAGCCGATTTATTTTTGATTTAGACCTGTCTTTATTGAAGGAAAAAGTTACTGATGGGGTCATTACATTAGATTGTAATGATAGTGTTAGACATGTTTTAAGAATGACAAACACAGGGTTTTTTGGTGGTGACGACTTATTAAACCAAAACACATCTCAAAACAGAAAAAGAGCAACGTCATTTGATTTAATACTATTTAGAATACCAACAAACCAAATTTGGGATGAAGGTGTTGGATATGATTATGGGGATTTGGTTTACGAATTTAGTGAATTTGACGAATCTTACTCAATAAGACCTACCAATTGGTATCAAAGAACCACTATTGATTTATGGTCTGAGTCAGGAATTTACAATAACAAAAATCAGGGTTCGGTTAATTACAGCGGATTGACCATTATTGACACACAACATTTTCAATTTGGTAATGAAAACATTAGTTTTGATATGACCAATGAAATTAATTCAATTTTAAATGGTTCATTAAGTGGTGTTTCAGGATGGGGAATTGCATACGTACCCGAAATTGAGAATTTAGAAGGTTTAACCGATGCATATGAAACTCAATTCTTTACAAGACACACCCAAACTTTTTACGAACCGTTTTTGGAAACAACATATGATGATTTAATTCAAGACGACAGAAATGAATTTGTATTAGGTAAAGTTAATAAATTATATCTTTATCTATTCGATAATGGAAATCCAATAAATTTGGATGTCAATCCTACGGTATCAATTTTAGACCCTTATGGTAGAAGTATTGTTGGATTAACAGGTTTAACTTCGTGTAGAAGAACTAAGGGTGTTTATGAAATCACATTACCTCCTTTGGCCGGTTATAAAACTCCATGTATGTTTACCGATAAATGGACAAATCTAATTTTAAATGGATTTGATATTGGTGATGTGACCAACACTTTTTCGGTATACCCGATGAAAAAATCAATCCAAATCGGACCAAAATCTCAAGACCCAAAATTATATGGATTTGATTTCTATGGTTTAAAACAAGATGAAAAGATTTATAACACGGATATTAGAAAAGTAGGTGTTATAATAAAACAAGCCTATACCACTCAAAAACTATTACCAAACGTTGACGCTTATTACCGAGTTTATGTTAGGGAAGGTCAAACCGAAGTTCAAGTACAGGATTGGACAAAACTAAATAGAACCCCAAATGAATATTACTTTATATTTGATACTCGTGATAAAATACCAAATGAATATTTTGTCGATATGAAAGTTGAAAGTAGTGGGGAAATAAACACATATAAGAGAACCATTAAATTTCAAATAGTTAATTTGAAATATTTTGAAGATTTATGATATTTATAATAAAATATTTTTCATGAAAAATTTATTTGAAATTAATGACGATGAGAAGAATAGAATACTTGGTCTTCACGAATCGGCAACAAAAAATCATTATTTGATTTCGGAACAAAGTTTAAGTAACTACCCAGTAAATAACATACAAACTGTGGTAATTGGTACATATAATAATAGTAATAAACACACATTAATAGATGGAGTTACCTATAATAACATCATTTTAGGTTTTGATAGGGGTGATAACCCATCAAATAGTTCCGGAACATGGTATGTTCAAAATGAAAAATATGATAAAGAATATCATAGTGGAAATTGGACTTTTGATAATGCTTCGAAACAATATACTTTTAACTCTCACGATGGACAATTAAGAAAAAGTGGAACTTTTGTTCAAAAGGATGCTTATAATGATTTAATAAGATATGTTGTTACTAAATATCAAAATTCTGAGTCGATGGGAGATACCTATCGATTCGCCTATTATTTAACTAATTTAGCTAAGGATAATAACATACAAATTCAACAAAATTCATTATTAGCCCAATATGCGACAAAAAATAAATACGAGGGTCTTCAATATGACGGAGCAACAAATACTCAAAATCAACAATATGTGGACAGTGGTTTTAGAATGAAAGGAGTAACTGATGATAAGCCAGGTATTGAAACTGCGGGAGGGGTTCAAACAAAGCCCCAACCCCCAAAATATTACAAAGAAATTACAGATTTACAAAGAAAGGTAGGGGAGAAAGATGATGGAATTTTAGGGCAAAAAACATTAAAGGCGATAATGGATAAACTCTCTCAATAATATAAAAAAATGAACAAAAGATTTATTTTAACAGAAGAAGATAAAAATGAAATAGTGAGTTTATACTCTCAAAAAAATATTGTTTTAGAACAAGCTTCGGCCGAAAAACCAATAACAGTACAAGATATTCAAAATAAATTAATTGAATTGAAATACGGTGATATGTTAGGTAAGTTTGGTGCGGATGGTAAATTTGGTAAAATGACTTATTCGGCAATAACTCAAGCGATTAGTGATATTGAACAAAGAAATGCGTCTAAATCCTCAGAGGCTGCTAATGCTGCTGGTTCAATACAAGGTAGAGATACAGGTTTAGTCCCAACAACCTCAACCGCGGATAAAGGAATAACAATATCAACAGTTTCCGCTTTGTCACAAATGAATACAGATATTACCACCCCTGAACAAGCCCAATCTGCAATAGAAGATGCAAAAGCTGAAGCAAATAAAAGAGCTGAAGAAGAAAGACAAGCCGCTAAATTAGGTAGACAAATCGCAAGAAGAACACAAGAGATGTGCCGTACTGTAGGAAAAGCGGTAAATCCAATTATACCATTCAAAAAAGGAGTCGCAACTCAAGAATTATGTGACACTTTAAGAGGTTGTATAACAGATGGTTTGTTAGTTAGAGACGAAACAGTATTTACCGCGTGTAATGCCTTCCCCGCTCAAACAACAAATCCTCCGGCAGGTACTCAGACAACTAATACAACTACTGCTTAAATTTAAGTATTCTTTGGTTCATCATCGGTTATTTTAGAGATAACTCTGATTGCTTTAGATATTACTTCAGTTTCTCCTATAGAATAAGTACCCAAATGATGAGCGTGCTTAACAGCCTGTACCAATAAATAAATCGATTCTTTTTGAGACATTGTTGTTAATATTAACTCCAAATGTTCCTCACTTATTAATGAAACTGAGTTAAATAATTTACCAAATTCTTTGTTTTCACTATTTTCCATTTTACTGTAATTAGATATTTATAATTATAGTCAATAAAAAACACATTGTTAATGGATTTAAAAAATAAAATTACACAATACTTAAAAGAGGCTACTTCTGAAAGTGGTAGTAGAGGTTCTTACAGTTTACCGTTACAACCAGGATTAAAAAAATTTGATAAAAATCAATTATCCCCATTTTCAATTCAAGTTTCAAAATACGACAATGCCGAGTTAAACTATGATAGTTTAGACGGAAACATGGATGAACCAAAAAAAAAGATTAAAAAAATGGAAAAAAAATCCAATAAAATATCTAACTATAAAAAAAATCATCCCACTATTAATGACGATGACGGAGATATAATTAATCCAACACCTGGTAAACTTAATGAATGGATTGAGATTACTGAAAGTACTGTATTAGAGGATTTAGGGGTATGGTTTGGTACTAAAAAGAAACCTAAGGGTAGTAAACAACCTAAGGGTCCATGGGTTAATATATGTCGTAAAAAAGAAGGTGGTGGTCATCCCCCTTGTGGTAGACCTGAGGCGGATTCTAAGGGTTATCCAAAATGTAGAGCGGCGGGCGTTGCTTCCAAAATGACGGATGCTCAAAAAAGGTCCGCTTGCCAACAAAAAAGAAAAGCCGAAAAAAGTAACCCAAAATCAGGAACTGGTAATTCACCAACTATGGTTTCATACAAACCAAAAAAACAAAACGAACAAATTAAACTTACTGAGAGTCAAATAAAGAGACTTATCAATACAGTTTTAAACAACGGTCTTTGATTCGTATGAACTTATGGTTGTGAATATCTTATCTAAAGAGTGTTTAATTTGACCTTCTAATTCACGTTCCATAATCTTAGCCCTAATCTCCATTTCTTTAAAGAAGAAATTGTTTAACTTTTCGGATTGATTTGGACTCAATTTAATGAAATAACTATAAGTGTGGTTAGTAATTGTAACCTCATGTCCATCTTTAGTTATGAATATACCTAATTCTTGATTTTTAATATACATCTTTTCAGAAATTGGTGCGATTAACAATTCTGAATTTTTGTCGTGGATTAATTTACGACAAATAAATGTACATTGACTTGTGTTAACTTTCGATAACTCAGATTCCATAGACGTGAATCTATTTATTTTTCTGAGAAATAACTTGTAGCGGATTATTAACTTTTTTAACATATTAGGTGTTTTGTGGTACAAAGATACGACAAAACTCCAATCCCACAAAATTATTTATTTTTTTTAGGTGTTAAAATATAACCTAACTCGACTGCCGCTCCAACGGCTAATGCAGGTAACCACGCTCCCGTAACAACCGCGGCCACGGCTCCAACGGCGACAATACTAGTACTTACCGTCGCCCTTTTCCACCTGACTTTCTTTTTTTGTTCTTGTGATATTTTTTCTTGAGCCTGTTCTAATTGACTTTCCAAATTCTGATTTTTTAATGCAGAATTCATGGCCTCTTCCTCTAAATCTTTGTAGTTATCAAATAAACCAAAAAACGCATCTCTTGATAATAAGAGAGCGTCTGTACAATCACTTGAGTATTTGAAAATTGAGTCTATCTCACTTTTGTAAGAATCCCTCAACGCTAATCTCTTTAATACTTCTCCCTCCTGTCTTTTGGTTAAGAATATCCCAGTGTCCCCTTGGAACACTATCCTCTTGGGACGTATAGTCTGACCAAACCCTATCCCTATCATGGTCAACATAAGTACCAATAGAAGGAGTGACTTTTGTAATATTTGTCTCATAATTTATTATAGTTTCATCTTGATAATCACGTTCTCTTTGTAAAAATGAAAGTAATAATTCTCTATTTGATAATCTTAATATACTAATAGAATCTCTTAATTGGTTAATTTGATGTGATGTATTAACCTCTTTAGTTGACGCAACCTCATGTTTAAAATTATCTTTCAAAAAGAAAATATATGCCAAAAGTAATATAATGGCAAAAATAAAGATGTAATCCTTTAATTTACTCTTATTCATTATCTAATAAT
>Ga0078894_10002355_pt1 | contig 14348 bp, 13 predicted proteins | sample LauGreSu1BDMLBSD_2_FD_67506 | JGI IMG/M metagenome (GOLD analysis project Ga0078894, IMG submission 67506) | Freshwater lake microbial communities from Lake Michigan, USA - Su13.BD.MLB.SD (version 4) (version 4) | ecosystem: Environmental > Aquatic > Freshwater > Lake | place: Lake Michigan...
ATCGCCGCCCACTGGAAATACAAGGAGGGCGGCTCCCCGGCCGCCACCGGTGCCGATGCCGAACGCTTCAACTGGCTGCGGCAGCTGGTGGATTGGCAGAAGGATGGCGTTGGCGATGACAGCAACGACTTCCTCCGTTCGATCAAGGAAGACCTCTTTGATGAAGAGGTGTTTGTGTTCACCCCCAAGGGTGATGTGGTTGGCCTCCGCAAGGGTTCTACGGCAGTGGATTTCGCCTATCGCATTCACTCTGAGGTTGGTAATCGCTGCCAGGGCGTTCGCATCAACGATCGTCTCTGTCCGCTGGCCACACCGCTGCAGAACGGCGATTTCGTGCAGGTGGTCACCTCCAAATCGGCTCACCCCAGCCTTGATTGGCTCAATTTCGTGGCCACGCCCACGGCCCGCAATCGCATCCGCCAGTGGTACAAAAAGAGCCACCGCGAAGAGAACATCCTGCGGGGCACCGCGATGTTGGAGCGCGAGCTGGGCCGCGACGGCTTTGATGCCCTGCTGCATGGCGAGGCCATGACCAAGGTGGCCAAGCGCTGCAACCTGGTGGCGACCGACGACCTGCTTGCGGCTATCGGCTTCGGCGGGGTCACCCTGCATCAGGTGCTCAACCGCTTGCGCGAAGAGCTGCGCTTGGCATCCGCCGAGGCTCAGCCGGTGCTCAGCAACGAGGAGCTCGCCCGCAAGGTGGAGGCCCAGGCTGCTGCTGCTCCGTCACCAGCTCCGGCGACCATCCACGGAGAGGCCAGCCCGATCCTGGGGCTTGAAGGCCTCGAATACCGCATGGGCGGCTGCTGTAGCCCCCTGCCGGGTGAAGCGATTGTGGGCACCGTGGCCCTTGGCAATCACGGCATCACCATTCACCGCCAGGACTGTTCCAACCTCAGCTCGGTGCCAGTGGAGCGCCGACTGCCGGTGCAATGGAATTCCCAGGCCACGGATGAACAGCGCCGCCGCTACCCCGTGCAGTTGCGCATTGAGGTGCTGGATCGTGTTGGCGTGCTCAAAGACATCCTCACGCGCCTCTCCGATCACCGCATCAACGTGAGTGATGCCCGGGTGCGCACCAATCCCGGTAAACCAGCCCGCATCGATCTGCGGGTGGAGCTGCAGAGCGCCCACCAGCTGCGCGACACCCTCGATCAAATTCGCTCGATGGCCGACGTTCTCGACATCGCCCGCACCGGCATCGGCTCGTGAACCAGCACCGCAACGTCCTTGCGGCGCTGCTGGTCTGGCTCGGTTTGGGGTTTTTGCTCGGGTTGGCGGAGTGGCCCTATCAGCTGTTGTCGGAGCTGGGCTTTGTCTTGCAGCAGCGCCTGTGGCTGCAGGCACAAGCGCCACCCTTGCTGCCAGCAGCCCTGGTGTTTTCGGCGGCTGCGGCCACGCTCTGGTTGGCCTGGGGTCCGTTGGCCCGCGGCAGAGGTGGTGGGATCACGCCAGTGTTGGCGCTCCAGCAAGGCGCTGAGCAAACAGCAACCCTCGACCGCCTTGATCTACGCACGCAGCTCCGCCGTTTGCCTCTGATGGTCCTGACCCACTTGGCGGGTTTCAGCGTGGGTGTGGAGTCACCCTCTGCAGCCTTAGGCGCTGCGTTGTTGTTGGCCTTCCGGCGGCGGTGGCCAGCCGTGCGTGCCTGGGCGTCGCTTCCGATTCCCCTGGTGGCGGCGATCGGCGGAGGTGCTGGCCTTGGCGCGGCGTTCCGTTCGCCTCTGTTGGGGGCGGCTTATGCCATCGAGGAGCTCAGCCGTGAGAAGGGCATGTCCCTGGTCACGCCCACGGTCTTGCTGGCAGGGAGTGGCACCTTGGTGGCCACCAGCCTCGGTCAGCCGGCTCGCTTGGTTGGGTTGGACTTTGGCCAGTTCGGCACTGAAGCCTGGCCATGGGCCGTGCTGCTCACCGTGCTCGGGGCCTTGTTGGGTTCGTTGTTTGTGCGGGTGCTGATCCCCTTGGCCGGTTGGTTGGCGGGTCGGCTACGAGCCCATCGGCTTCCTGCTGCGCTGGCCGTGGCTTGCTTACTGGCGCTGCTGGCCTGGCTGAGCGGCGGCCTCAGCTTGAACGATGGATCCTTATCCCTGGCGGCAGCGTTGCAAGGGAAAGAGGGGGGCTCGATGGCCACGCTGCTTTGGCGCTTCTTGGCCTCCTTGATCAGTATCGCCGCCGCTGCACCGGGCGGCCTCATGCACGACACCATGACCCTCGGGTCGTTGTTGGCGAGCCCACTCACATTTCTTCCCGTTGATGCTCGTGGCCAATTGGCAGCCGTTGGAGCGGTTGCCCTCTTTGCGGCTGCGAATCGCACGCCATTGTTTTGTGCGTTGTTTGTGTTCACCTTGCAGGGAGATCCCCAGCTGCTTCCCCTGTTATTGCTCGTGAGTGCTGTGAGCGTCGCACTTGCTGAACGGATTCGCGGCCTCACCTGGAATGAGGCTCAGGCACAGAATCCATCAGTAAGTCCGAGCAAGATTGTCGGCCCTTGAGGCTGTCCTGCTGCGATGAAGTCGTCGGCCGCCTGAATCTCCGGCAAAGTCGCTTGTGAGACATCCGGCTTGGGCTTCAGTTGTTGGGTGAGGCTGGCGAGTGCTCTTACTTCGACAGCGCGATAGTGGAAGTGTTTCGTAGACGAGAATTGAGGGTCGCAGAGTTGGTTGGCCTGGGCTGCGACCTTCGCGGGAAAGAGATTGCCCCTGCTTTGGTTAGGCGATGAAAGACGTTAGATCTTGTATTTGCTGGGATGTCAAAGTGCCGCCGGTGTACAAAGCTTCAAGGTTGTTGCCAATAAAAATACCGACTCCGGCTAGGCCTTCGCTAGAGATGTCTCTCGCGGATAGAGGCTCTGCGCCCGTGTCAGAGATCAAAACAATATCGAAAGGATCTAGCCCTTCAATGATGTCAAAGTTTTGACCGCCATCACGATCTGGCTGGATCACCAGTGTATCTGTGAATCCATCTTCGGCGGAGAGGAAGATATTCTTTCCTATGCCTCCTGAAATTTTGTCGGCTCCGAAATTGCCATTGAGTTCATCATCCCCTCCTCCTCCGTTGATCACATCGTCGCCTTGAAGTCCGTCGATAGTATCGTTGCCTGATCTGCCAATCAAAACATTTGGCAAGAAGTTGCCTGTTATGGAATCGGCAAAAGCGCTTCCGGTTGCATTCTCGATTTCAACACCAGCTGCAATCGTAAAGCCGCCTTGATGCTTCAGCACTTGGCTGTAGTATCCACCGACATTCTTGGTGCTTTCGAGGAGGAGTTGCTCTTGTTCGAGCTCAGCCCTTATCACTTCCTTGCGATAGTTGAAATCTGATAACTCCAGTAATTTGCTGGTTATCGTGAGTGTATCGATAGTAGTTTTAATAGACTCTTGGAACTTCGAGACGTCGCTTGTGTCGATGCTGCTCAGGAAGTAGTCCCCAAAGGATTGCGTGGTCCAAGCTCCTTGGGAGCCTCTTCTCTTGATGTCTGTAGGTGCTTCAAGGATCCTTGCTGCGAGAGCAGCAAATTTGTAGGAGGTGCCAAGTAGTGAGCCCGGTGCATTGACGACATCGATGATGGTTTGTAGTGCTTCTGCGCTTTTGGCATCCGAGACACCGATTGCTTCCCAGTTATATTGCTCGCTCATCTGTTCCGATTGAGGGCGATACGCATTCATGGGTGCTGCCCTAAGATTAATTGCGACATTATTCTGAGCCTTTTTGGCTTCGATAGTGTCGATTCCGCCCGCATCCCAGATCGATACCCAGCTCGAGAGTTCGCCGGGACCGCCGGTTAGTTGATAAATATTGTCGCCAGTCTCGGTTTCAGTATTATACCCATATTTAAGCTGTATATTCATGATATCCAGCGCCATTGGGGTGCCGGAATGGCCCTTTCTTAGTTCGTCTGTAATGGGTAGGGGATTTTTGTCTTGGTCGAATAGCAATCCCCTGTTATATGACATTATTGTGTTGGGAGCTTGGTTCAGTGAAAAAAGGCCGTAGCCAAAGGCTCCGTATTGATCTCCGGCTGCTAGAAATGGATTGAGGCCAACAAAAACTGGAGACGGAATCTGTTGGTCTAGGCCGCCATCATGGGGGTGAGCGAGGCCAATGCCATGCCCTATCTCATGGATTGCTGTTTCTAGAAATGAGGAGCCAGGGTCAGTGTTAGTGCGCTCATTGTAAAATATGCTATTGATAAATGAGGTTTGCGGGTCCCCTGGGAGTGGGTCGAAAATGCCTTCATGTGCTCCCAGAACGTTCTCGCCAGTATTAACTTTGATTAGATAGTATTCTATGTTCGTGGGATTGCCTTCTTGGACTTCTGTGAATCTAATATTGGCAACATTCTCCCATAGGGTAAAGGCCTTGAGGTAGGCATCCTTGAGATTGCTCGGCCAAGGATTGATTGGGCCTAATGAAGCTAAATTCTGATATCCAGGGGAAGCCGGATCATCATTAAACGAGATAAGGATGTCTACAGGTGCCTTGTCTTGCGGGGACGGGTCGTACGCGCCCACGCCAATGAGCACATCTTTGAGCGGGGTGAAATTTAAGGAGCTTATGATGTCGGAGTTAGCATTGATCAATTTGCCGGCATAATTGACGCCATCTATCCATGGATTGTTTCCTTGCGTTGGCAGGATCCCGATCACTTGGTTGTAGATTCCCAGAAATGGGATTCTTTCTCGGATAGCGGGGGATGCCATCTGGGAGCCTCAACATATTTTCGCTGTAGCCATGGCTCCTGAAGGCGACTCGGCCACCAGGGCCTTTGTTACCTAGCGTCATCTTTTGGTGATTCGCGTTGGTGGCGTGTGTCTCGTGCAACCCTCTCGCCCCTTTTGTGCAGGCGATGGATGCTTGTTTTCAGTCTGCTCGGCGTTGCGTGAGTCATGGGCGCAAAGTGTTGTGCCGGCCCTTCGCTGGACCATGGGCTGCATCCAGCTCAGCCCTTAGGTGGCCTTGTGTCTTTGATCGCGATTGATGGTCGATCGTCAGTCGCTTTGGTCTCTCTCGCTCTCGTCCTACCTCCCTTGTCTCGGGCGATCGCCTCATGCCGACTGGTTCATCGCGAACGCGGTGAGTGTGTTGCTCATGCCAAGGGCATCAGTTGCTTCAGGCGGCCTCTGGCCTGTTGTGATCCCCCGACACAAACCACGACTGGTGGCCTGCACTACAGCCCCACTCCGTTGCCGTTCCTACGACAGATCAACACTGCAGCCGGTGCCATGACCTCTGAGCAGGCCGCTCAACTGATCGACGACACCCTTGATCTGGTGCATCAACGGTTGGTCTCGCTGGAGCACGAACAGCAGACCCAGGCCCATAAAGCCTTGTCTGAAGAGTTCCGTGAGTGGCGCCACCCCAGCGGTGGCCATATCGACCTGATGGTGTGCCCGGGATTCCCCGAACCCTGAGCCGTTCAGCGTCGGGAGACACTGGAGGCACGCCTGCCTCTTGCCTTGCCGGACGACACCATTGCTGCTGTGGCGACGGCCATTGCTCCCGGTGAGGGCAGCGTGGCGATTGTGCGGCTGTCGGGGCCAGAGGCTGAAGCCATTGGTCAACGGCTTTTTTCGGCGCCGGGGGATCAGCCCTGGGAGAGCCATCGCGTGCTCTACGGCCACGTTTGTGATCCCACCAGTGGTGAGCGGGTGGATGAAGCGCTGCTGTTGTTGATGCGTGCTCCCCGCAGCTTCACCCGTGAAACGGTGGTGGAGTTTCACTGCCATGGGGGGGTGATCAGCGTGCAGCGGGTGCTCGAGCTGGTGCTGGCCAGCGGTGCTCGCCGTGCCCTGCCGGGTGAATTCAGCCAGCGGGCGTTTCTGAACGGCCGCCTCGACCTCACCCGCGCCGAAGCCGTGAGTGATTTAGTGACAGCCCGCAGTCGCCGCGCCGCCCAGCTGGCGATGGCTGGCCTCGATGGTGGTTTGCAGGTGCGCATCACTGCCCTGCGTGAGCGATTGCTGGATCAGCTGGCTGAGCTGGAGGCCCGGGTGGATTTCGAAGACGACTTTCCTCCTCTCAATGGCGCTGCAGTGGCGGATGAACTGCATGCTGTGCGCACGGCACTTGAGCAGTTGGTGGCGGATGGTGAGCGCGGACAGCTCCTTCGCGATGGCCTGCGCGTGGCCATCGTCGGCCGGCCCAACGTGGGCAAATCCAGCCTGCTGAATCGGCTCAGTTGCAGCGAGCGCGCGATCGTGACCGACCTGCCCGGCACCACCCGTGATCTGGTGGAGAGCGAACTGGTGCTGCAGGGGGTTCCCCTGACCTTGCTCGATACCGCTGGCATTCGCCCGACGTCGGATCGGGTGGAGCAGATCGGCATTGAGCGCAGCCGCTCTGCCCTTCAGGCTGCCGATGCGGTGCTGTTGCTCTTTGATCTGAGCACCGGTTGGTGCGACGACGATGCAGCCCTGCGCGAGCTGGTGCCGGCTGGCGTGCCCTTGCTGGTGGTGGGCAATAAAGCGGATCAGCTCACCGGTGCCGCGCCGGCGCCGGCTGATGTGTGCATCAGTGCGTTGACCGGTGCAGGAGAAGGCGACCTGGTGGCCCAGCTCCTTGCGCGTTGTGGCCACAGCGATCCGCACGGTGTGCAGCTGGCCCTCAATCGCCGTCAGCAGGATTTGGCCGCCTCTGCCGCCGCCAGCCTCACCGCCAGCCTGGAGGCGGCTCAGCAGCAGTTGCCATGGGATTTCTGGACGATTGATCTGCGCTCCGCTGTGCGCGCCCTCGGCGAAATCACCGGTGAGGAGGTCAGCGAGGCTGTGCTGGATCGGGTCTTTTCGCGCTTTTGTATCGGGAAGTGATTTCCAGCTTCACGCCCACAGAATGGGAAAGCTGTGCTGACCACTCCTGCTGATGGCTGATCCGTTGGCTGCACTCACGCCTGCACAGCAGGCCCAGTTGCGGGTGCTCTGCTGGGTGGCTTGCGTGGATGGCGATTTTGCACAGGAGGAGCGGGCTCTACTCAGCAAGCTCGCGGCCCGCTTGCTGCCCCAAGTCGACCCGGTGGATGCAGTGGAGGCTCTGTTGGCTCACCAGAGCAGCGACCTGGAGGCCTGGGTGGCTGAAATCAAAGGCAGCGATCAGCGGCTGGCCCTGGTGTCACTTGCTTTTCAGATGGCCTGCTGCAGCAAAGAGTCAGACCAGGCCAGTGCCATCAATGCTGCAGAGCGCGTCGCTTACAGGCGCTTGCTCGATGCCCTGGATCTCCCGGATGCTGAAGTCCAGGAGGCGGAGTGGGCTGCTCGCCAGGCCTTGCAGGAGTCTCAAGGTCTGATGGAGCGACTCAATCAAGTGTTGTTCGGCTGGGGTGCCTGGCCTTCGGCGGAGGCGCTGGAACTGACTGGAACCCACTGGCTCTGATGCTGTCCCCCCTCGGCATCACCCCACGCCTCCGGGCCCAGCTTCAGGCTTGGCTGAGCGAAGATCTCGGCCGCGGCGATCTCACAGCGGCAGCACTGCAGGGTCGTGAAGGTCGCGCCCATTGGATCGCCAAGGCGGAAGGGCGTTTTTGCGGCGGCGTGCTGCTGGAGCCTTTGCTCCATGAACTCGATCCCCGTGGGCAGGTGCGGCTGCTGGCGGCGGAGGGGGCGTCCGTAGCGGTCGGTCAACGCTTGCTCGAGCTGGAGGCTTGTGCCGCGGCGTTGGTGGCGGTGGAGCGCACCGCGCTCAATCTCGCCATGCGGCTTTCGGGCATTGCCACCGCCACCGCGGCCCTTGTGGCCGAGCTTGCTGAGTCCGGTGTGCACTTGGCCGATACCCGTAAAACCACGCCTGGGCTGCGCATTTTTGAGAAATACGCCGTGCGATGTGGCGGCGGGATCAACCACCGCATGGGCCTCGACGACGCCGCCATGCTCAAGGAAAACCATCTGGCCTGGGCCGGAGGCGTTCGCCAGGCTGTGGACGCGGTCAAGGCGTCGGCCCCCTGGCCGGCGCGGGTGATTGTGGAGGCGGAAACGGAGCAGCAGGCCTGCGACGCGGTGGAGGCGGGGGCCGATGGGGTGCTTCTCGATGAGTTCACGCCGGAGGCTCTGGCTGCCTTAGTGCCGGAGCTGCGCCGGTTGGCGTTGGCGGCAGGTCGGTCGGTGATCCTCGAGGCCTCCGGCGTGCAGCCCGAGCAGCTGCGGGCCTTTGCCGCCACGGGCATTGATCTGATTTCCACCAGCGCCCCGGTTACCCGAAGTCGCTGGCTGGATCTGAGCATGCGGTTCGACGGCTGAGCTCTGGGCTGCACGAGATGATCAAGGGCTGATGTGCCGCGTTGGCGGTTTCTGAAGTTCATGCTCCGCATCGCTGAAACCCTGGATCACCAGCTGCGAGCAGCGATGGAGCGTGCCTTCCCTGAGGCGCCGCCGCCGGCTGGTGGGTTCGATCCCCAGTTGGCCCCCGCCAGCAAGCCTGAATTCGGCGACTTTCAGGCCAATGGAGCTTTGCCGCTGGCCAAACCGCTGGGGCAGCCGCCACGGGCGATCGCCACGGCGGTGGTCGAGCAGCTGAAGGCCGATCCGAGCTTTGTGGAGCTCTGCCTCGAGCCCCAAATCGCCGGGCCGGGGTTCATCAACCTCACCCTGCGTCCCGAACGGCTTGCCGCCGAGGTGCAGTCGCGTCTGGACGACCAACGGCTTGGCGTTCCGGCGGTGCAGGGCGGAGCGCCGGTGGTGGTGGATTTCTCGAGTCCCAACATCGCCAAGGAGATGCACGTGGGGCACCTGCGCTCCACGATCATTGGCGACTCGCTGGCCCGGGTGTTGGAGTTCCGCGGCCATCCGGTGCTGCGGCTGAACCATGTGGGCGACTGGGGCACCCAGTTCGGCATGTTGATCACCCACCTCAAACAGGTGGCTCCGGAAGCGTTGGAGACGGCCGATGCCGTGGACCTTGGCGATCTGGTGGCCTTCTACCGGGAAGCCAAGAAGCGCTTCGACGACGACGAGGCTTTCCAGACCACATCCCGTGAGGAAGTGGTGAAGCTGCAGGGTGGCGATCCCGTTTCGCTGAAGGCCTGGGGCTTGCTCTGCGACCAGAGCCGCCGTGAATTTCAGAAGATCTACGACCGGCTCGACATTCGCCTCGGCGAGCGAGGCGAATCCTTCTACAACCCCTACCTCGAGGCCGTTGTGGCCGATTTGGAGGCCACCGGCTTGCTCGTGGTTGATGACGGCGCCCGCTGCGTGTTCCTCGAGGGCGTGAGTGGCAAGGACGGCAAACCTCTGCCTGTGATCGTGCAGAAAAGCGATGGTGGCTTTAACTACGCCACCACCGATCTGGCGGCGATCCGTTATCGCTTCGCCGCCCCCCCGGATGGCGATGCTGCCCGCCGGGTGATCTACGTGACCGATGCCGGCCAGGCGAACCACTTCGCTGGCGTGTTCCAGGTGGCGCGCCGCGCCGGTTGGATGCCGGAGGACGGCCGTTTGGAGCACGTGCCCTTTGGGTTGGTGCAAGGAGAAGACGGCAAGAAGCTCAAAACCCGCGCCGGCGACACCGTGCGCCTACGCGATCTGCTCGATGAGGCGGTGGAGCGTGCGGAGGCCGACCTGCGCCGCCGCCTGGAGGAGGAGGGCCGGCAAGAGGACGACGGGTTCATTCAGCAGGTGGCCACCACGGTGGGTCTGGCAGCGGTGAAGTACGCCGACCTCAGCCAGAACCGGATCACGAATTACCAGTTCAGCTTTGACCGCATGTTGGCCCTACAAGGCAACACGGCTCCCTACCTGCTGTATGCGGTGGTGCGCATCGCCGGCATCGCCCGCAAGGGTGGTGATCTGGAGGGCACATCAGCCCCCGCGGCTCAGCACCTCAGCTTCAGCGAACCGCAGGAGTGGGCCCTGGTGCGGGAGCTGCTCAAGTTCGATGCGGTGATCGCCGAGGTGGAGGAGGAGTTGCTGCCCAATCGCCTCTGCACCTACCTGTTTGAGCTCAGCCAGGTGTTCAATCGCTTCTATGACCAGGTGCCGGTGCTCAAGGCCGATGAGCCGTCCCGCGCATCACGGCTGGCCCTCTGCCGCCTCACCGCGAACACCCTCAAACTAGGGCTGGGCCTGTTGGGCATTCCCACGCTCGAGCGCATGTGATCGGATGACCGCAGACCGCACCGCCCAGGACCATCCGTCCTCGCAGAGTCCGTTCCCTCAACCTCGCCCCGAGGTGGAGAGCCTGCATGCCTACAGCGCGCCGCTGGAGGGTCGGCGCCAGATGCTCCGGCTCGATTTCAACGAGAACACCATCGGCCCAAGCCCTCGGGTTGTGGAGGCGTTGCGCGCGATTCCAGCCGATCACATCGCCATCTACCCGGAATACGACGGCCTCCAGCAGGCGGTGATTGCCAATCTCGATCGACCGCTGCAGCCCAACCAGGTGGGTCTGTTCAATGGCGTCGATGCGGCGATTCACGCCATCTTTCATGCCTATGGCGACCGCGGTGAGACGTTGCTCACCACATCTCCCACCTTCGGCTACTACATGCCCTGTGCCCAGATGCAGGGCATGCACATCCAGGCGATCCCCTACGAAGGCCCCGCGTTTGCCTTCCCCTTGGAGGCGATGCGCAACGCCTTGCGCGCGGCGCCCCGGCTGTTGCTGATTTGCAATCCCAACAACCCCACCGGCACGCGGCTGGCGCCCGAGCAGATCCTGACGCTGGCGACCTCTGCCCCGCAAACGTTGGTGGTGGTGGATGAGCTCTATGAGGCGTTCACCGGCGACAGCGTGCTGCCCCTGGCTGATTTCAGCGCTTTGCCCAATCTGCTGGTGTTGCGCTCGTTGGCCAAAACAGCCGGCCTGGCGGGTTTGCGGATCGGCTTTGCCATCGGTCACGCCGCAGTGGTGGATCGCATCAGTCGGGTCACCGGGCCTTACGACATCAACAGCTTCGCCGTTACGGCTGCCTTCGCGGCGTTGAAGGATCAGGCCTATGTGGATGGCTACGTGGCCGAGGTGATCCAGGCTCGGGCCTGGATGGCCGAACAGCTGCGTGCTGCTGGGGTACGCCACCACGTGGAAGGTGGTAACTACCTGCTGCTGTGGCCCCAGCGTGATCCCGCCGAGGTGGATCAACGGCTGCGCGAGGCTGGCATCTTGGTGCGTGCCATGGGCGGCAAGCCGCTGATTGATGGATCGCTACGTGTCAGCATCGGCACACTCGAGCAGATGCAGCGCTTCTGGACGGCCTACCGGGAGATTGAAGGCCTCGGCGCTTGAGCCTGGCTCAGCGCATCACCTCGATTTGGGTGCCTTCGCTCAGCTTGGCGGGCAGGCTCAGCACACGCCCAACCCGTTTGATCGGCGTGCCGCTCATCGCCTGTAGGAAGGGATCCACACCGCTCTGATCGCAGTTTTTCGGAGCGGTGCCACTCACGTATTGCACCGGAATCACCCGCCGGGGATTGAGCTCGCGCACCACGTCGGCGGCTTCGGCACCTGTGTACACCTTGGCGCCACCGCCCACACCAATGATCAACACGTCGGGTTTGCCCAGCAGCACCTTGTCTTCAGGGCTGAGCTCCGCGGCGGTACCGCCCAGATGGGCGAACTCCAGGCCGCCCTGCTTCCAGCGCCAGAGGGTGGATTGACCAAAGCGCCGTCCGCCGAAGCGATCGTGCGGCGCCGAGAGACCTTCGATTTTCAGCCCTGCGACGCGGTACGAGCCAGGGGTGCTCAGCAGGCGGCCGCTGGCCACAGGCGCGCCCTCATCGAGGAGGCGGCTGCTGGCCAGGATCACGTTGGCACTCACCCGTGGTTCCGCCAGCCCGGCGGCACAGCCCACAGCTTTGAACGGGTTCAGCAACACCGAAGCGCCGCCGCCCTGGATCAGGAGAGCGCTGTGGCCATAGCTGGTGATCGTGACACCGGTGTTGGCGTTCGCGCTCAGGGGTAAGGCCACAGCGGTGGCCGCCAGGATGCGCAGCGGTTGAGCAACGATCTGGCGCAGAGCAACCAACGTCGGCAGGGCCATGGCGGAGCGGGTTGCCTGAAATGCGTGGGCCGAACCCTAACCCGCTGTTGCCTGGGCGAGGAAATTGCTGAGCAGCTGGTGGCCGTTCTGGGTGAGCACACTCTCGGGGTGGAACTGCACCCCCTGCAGGTGCGGGTGGTCGCGGTGGCGCAGACCCATAATCGTGCCGTCCTCGAGCCAGGCGGTGATCTCGAGGCAGTCGGGAAGTGAGTCGCGCTCCGCGATCAGGCTGTGGTAGCGGGTGGCGGTGAGGGGATTGGGCAGGCCTGCGAACACGCCCTGGCCTTCATGCAGCACTGGCGAGGTTTTGCCATGCATCAGCTCTTTGGCGCGCACCACTTTGCCGCCGTACACCTGGGCAATCGATTGATGGCCGAGGCACACGCCCAGGGTGGGAATGGTTGGGCTCAGCTCCCGCAGAACCTCGAGGCACACCCCGGACTGGTCGGGATCGCCCGGGCCGGGTGAGATCAAGATCGCGTCGGGGGCCAATTCACGGATCTGCTGCAGGGTGAGGGCGTCGTTGCGCTCCACCCGTAGGTCTTCGGTGATGGGGTGATCCGCCGCCAGCTCACCCAGGTACTGCACCAGGTTGAAGGTGAAGCTGTCGTAGTTGTCGAGAACGAGAAGCATCGCCGCGCCTGGCCTGGCCCCATTCAAACGCCCAGGCGAACCAGCAGGGGAGGTAGCAGCAGCAGCACGGCGATCACCAGGGAACTGATCGCAGCTACGAGCACGGCCGCGGCGGCGCAGTCTTTGGCGATGCGGGCCAGGGGATGGAAGCGGCGGCCGATGGCCAGATCCACCACCGCTTCAGTGGCGGTGTTGATCAGCTCCAGCACCAGCACCGCCGCCACGGTGAGCACCAACACGGCGAGCTGCTCCAGCGGCAGCTGCAACCAGAGGCCCAGGGCGAACACCACGGCCCCCGTGACCACGTGGATGCGGAAGTTGCGCTGGCTGCGGAAGCCGTAGATCAATCCCTGGGCGGCGTAGCGAAAACTCGAGGGCAGGTCACCGGCCACAGTCCAGGCCCCAAGACGGCGCACCTTGCCTTGTGGTTCAAGGTCGCTGGGCTGATCGACGTTGGCGCGCGAGCGATCGCGGTTTAGATCGCGAAGCATCGGGCTCGGTTCAGGTCTGGGGTCCTGGGGAACAAGCATGCGCCAAGGCTCCCGCGGGTTGGTTCCGGCCGCACACTACCGCTGCTCGGGGGCGCCGAGAAGCTGCTGCTGCTTGGCCAACATCGCGGCCAAGCTCGCGTCATCGGGGTGATCCCAGCCCAGCAGATGCAACAGCCCGTGGGTCGCCAGAAAGAGCAATTCCTCGGCCAGCGCATGTCCATGCTCGGGTGCTTGCCGGGCAGCGGTTTCCAGCGAGATCACGATGTCGCCGAGCTCGAGGGCCTCCTCGTCGATATCGGGCATCGGGATCGGCGGCGCGTCATCAAGGCCGTCGTCCTGCGCGGCAAACGCGAGCACGTCGGTGGGGCCGCTCTTGCCGCGCCAATCGCTGTTGAGCTCAGCGATCTCCGCATCGCCCACCAGGCTCAGGCCCAGGCTGTAGGCCTGCGCTTGCAGCTCCGCTGGTAGTACGGGCGTCATTTGCCTCAGCCAGTTACTGATGCGCTCATGCCAGAGCTCGGCTCCGGCCATCGGGTCGGCCCAATCACCGGCAGCAGTGCGTAGCTCCGCTGCCAGGCTGTCGTCGGCCTCGAAGGCCAGATCCAGATCGGGCGTTAGGTCGCTGACCTCGTCGGATGGCATCGCTCAGCTCCCGGGCAGCTGCGGCCGGCCCAGGTAGGCCACCAGCACGATGAAGCCGACAAACCCCAGGGCGGTGAGGCCGAAGTGGAACAGGCTGAGCTTGCCCTTGCGCACCATGTTGCGCATCGCCAGCTTGGTGAAGCTGGGGTTCTCGCCGGTGGCCTGCGGAGGCTGGGGATCAGTCATCGCTGGAGCCTCCGGCCACGTCGACGCCCGCATGCAGCAGGCTCTGGATGAAGGGATCGAGATCGCCGTCCATCACGCCCTGCACGTCGGTGGTTTCGTGTTGGGTGCGCAGGTCTTTCACCATTTGGTACGGGTGGAAGACGTAGTTGCGGATCTGGTTGCCCCAGGCGGCTTCCACGATGTCGCCGCGGATGTCGGCGATCTCGGCTGCGCGTTGCTCCTGGGCGATCACCAGCAGCTTGGCCATCAGCAGGGCCATGGCCTTTTCTTTGTTCTGGAGCTGGGAGCGCTCCTGGGTGCAACGCACGAACAAGCCGGTGGGGATGTGCAGGATGCGCACGGCCGTTTCCACCTTGTTCACGTTCTGGCCGCCGGCGCCACCTGAGCGTGAGGTGGTGATCTCCAGGTCTTTATCGGGGATGTCGAGCTTCACCTCC
>Ga0078894_10002356_pt1 | contig 14346 bp, 12 predicted proteins | sample LauGreSu1BDMLBSD_2_FD_67506 | JGI IMG/M metagenome (GOLD analysis project Ga0078894, IMG submission 67506) | Freshwater lake microbial communities from Lake Michigan, USA - Su13.BD.MLB.SD (version 4) (version 4) | ecosystem: Environmental > Aquatic > Freshwater > Lake | place: Lake Michigan...
GGCACCGAGGCCTGCATGGCGGTGCTGCGCCTGATGCGGGCCTTCACCGGCCGCGAGAAGGTGATCAAGTTCGAGGGCTGCTACCACGGCCACGCCGACATGTTCCTGGTGAAGGCCGGCTCCGGGGTGGCCACCCTGGGCCTGCCCGATTCCCCCGGCGTGCCCCGCGCCGTCACCGCCAGCACCCTCACCGCCCCCTACAACGACCTGGAAGCGGTCAAGCAACTGTTCGCCGCCAACGCTGGCGAGGTGGCAGGCGTGATCCTGGAGCCGGTGGTGGGCAATGCCGGCTTCATCACCCCGGAGCCCGGTTTCCTCGAAGGCCTGCGCGAACTCACCCGTGAGCACGGCGCCCTGCTGGTGTTCGACGAGGTGATGACCGGCTTCCGCATCAGCTACGGCGGCGCCCAGGCCCGCTTCGGCATCACCCCCGACCTCACCACCATGGGCAAGGTGATCGGTGGCGGCCTACCGGTGGGCGCCTACGGCGGCCGCGCCGACATCATGGCGATGGTGGCGCCGGCGGGCCCGATGTATCAAGCCGGCACCCTCAGCGGCAACCCCCTGGCGATGACCGCCGGCATCCGCACCCTGGAGCTGCTCAAGAAGCCCGGCACCTACGAACGCCTGGAAACGATCACCCGCCGCCTCAGCCAAGGGATCGGCGAAGCGGCCCGCGCCGCCGGCCTGCCCTACAGCGGCGGCAACGTCAGCGCCATGTTCGGATTCTTCCTCTGTGGGGGGCCGGTGCGCAATTTCGAGGAGGCCAAGGCCACCGACAGCGCCCGTTTCGGCCGCCTGCACCGGGCGATGCTGGAGCGCGGCGTGTATCTGGCCCCCAGCTCCTTCGAGGCCGGCTTCACCTCCCTGGCCCATTCCGACGCCGACATCGACGCCACGCTCGAGGCCTTCCGCGAGAGCTTCGCGGCCGTCGCCTGACCGCCCCCGGCCCGCGGATGCGCGACCTGATCGCCATCCCGGTGCCGCCGGGGCTCGAAATCCTGGCTCTGCTTGGGGTGCTCCTGGGCCTGGCCCTGGCACTGCGCGCTCTGGTGGGCCGTGAGCGGCTCCACCGCACGATCTTTCAGGCCGACACCCCCGCCGGTCGCCGCTTCGACCTGGTGCTCCTCGGGGTGATCCTGCTGAGCGTGGCGGCGGTGGTACTCGAGAGCGATCCGGAGCTCGGCCAGCGCTGGCTGGGCCCCTTCCGAGCGGCGGAGTGGACCTTCACCGTGCTGTTCACGTTGGAGTACCTGCTGCGCCTGCTCTGCGCCCCCGCTCCCGCCGCCTATGCCCGCAGCTTTTTCGGGATCGTTGACCTGCTGGCGATCGTGCCCAGCTTCCTGGGGTTGGCGCTCCCCGGCTCCTACACCTTCATCGTGGTGCGGGTGCTGCGGCTGCTGCGCATCTTCCAAGTGCTGGCGCTAGGCAGCTACCTGCAGGCCTCCGAGCTGCTGTGGACCGCCCTCTGGGCAGGTCGCCGCAAGATCGCCGTGTTCCTGTTGGCGATCGCAACGCTGGTGGTGCTGATCGGCGCCCTGATGTTCGCGCTGGAGAGCAGCCTCAACCCCGCCTTTCGCAGCATCCCGGTCGGGATCTACTGGGCGATCGTCACGGTCACGACCGTGGGCTACGGCGATGTGGCGCCGGTGACCCCCCTGGGGCGCCTGGTGGCCTCCACCACCATGCTGATCGGCTACAGCATCCTGGCGGTGCCCACCGGCATCCTCACCGTGGAGATGGGGCAGGCGGCGCAGCGCCTCCGCACAACCGATCCCGGCGTGGATGCCGGAGCCGATCCCAACCCCGGGGGAACCAGGGGTACCAACAAGGGAGAGGGCCATCAGGAGCCCCCTCCCCGCTGCCCCCACTGCGGCGCCCACCTGTGAGCGCCGCTCAGAAGCCCAGGTTGCGGCCGCCGTCGACGGCGATCACCTGGCCGTTCACGTAGCTCCCCGTGGTGGCGAGATACAGCACGCAGGAGGCCACATCGGTGGGATCGCCCTCGCGGCGCAGGGGGATGCGCTCGAGAATCGCCTGATCCCAGATCACTCCGTCCATGTCATCGGGGCGGAGCACCGGCCCTGGGGCTACGCCGTTGACCCGCACCTCAGGCCCCAGCTCGCGGGCCATCGCGTAGGTGAGCATCTGCAGACCCGCCTTGGCCACGCAGTAGAGCGGGAAGCCCCCCAGCGGCCGGCGGGCGTGGATGTCGACGATGTTCACGATCAAGCCCTGGCGGCGGCGCAGCCAGGGCAACGCCGCCTGGCTGAGGAACAGGGGCGCCTTGAGGTTGCTGTCCACCAGGGCGTGCCAGTCGTCCTCACCGATCGAGCCGAAGGTGGTGGCACGGAAGATCGAGGCGTTGTTCACCAGCAGATCGAGGCCATCGAAGGCGGCGGCCGCGGCGGGCACTAGCCGATCGCGCTCCTGCTCGCACAGCAGATCGGCCGCCAGCAGGGCCGTGCTTCCCGGGCGGCTGGCCTCGAGCCGCTCCGCCAGCTCCCGGGCCGGCCCCGCCGAACGCCCGTAGTGGATCACCACCGAGGCTCCGGCCCCATGCAGCTGCTCGACGATGGCGGCCCCCACCCGCCGGGCGGCACCGGTGACCAGGGCGACGCGGCCAGCCAGGGGAAGGGTGGGGGTGGACATGGCCAGCCAGACGGGGGCCCCACTGTGGCAAGCCGCTGCGCCGGAGGGACGGGAAATACCTGCTACCAGGTATCGCCGTAGGGAGGAGGAAAAGGCAAGAATTGGAAAACATCCTCGTGTACCACTGCGATGACCGGCTACCAATTCGGCCCCTACTGCCTTGCCCCAGACAACACCCTGTGGTGCCGTGGCCGCCTGGTGCCCCTCGCGCCGATGCAACGCCGCCTGCTCGCCTGCCTCTGCCAGCAGGGTGGCCGGGTGATCAGCAAAAACGATCTGATTCAAAAAGTATGGGGCCACTCCGAAGCCAGTGACATCAGCCTGGCGCGCACCATGCACGGCCTACGCCGCAAACTCGCCAGCACCGACCTAAGCCGCGACCTCATCCAGACGGTCTACGGCCACGGCTACGTCTTCACCCAACCGGTGCAGGAGCTGCCCGCCTCAGCCGATGCCATGCGTGCCAGCCTTGAGCCCTGCCTAGCCTGAGTGCACGCTGCACCCGAGCGGGCCCCACGCCGGCTCATGGGGCCCCTACCTGTTTGCATCGCCCCTCTCGATCTGGGAGGTGAACCGGCTGATCAGCACTCCCATCACCACCGCGATGTAGAGCGGACCCACAATGCTCAGAAGCAGACTGACCATCTGGGCCAAAGGCTTGACGGGAATGATATCTCCATAGCCCACGGTAGTGAGGCTCACAAACGCAAAGTAGTTGACCCTCAAGAAGTCGCGCTCCCAGATCAGAGTGAGCGGGGAAAGCACCTGCAGGCCGCCGCCTCTCATCAGGGGATCGGTGCCATCGAGGGCACTGCGGAAACTGCCGGGCTGCAGTGATTCGATCACGCACAGCAGCAAGCCGCCACAGATGCCCAGCAGCAAGTAGCCCGCCAGGGCGCCACCCACCACCCGACGGTTGATGCGCTGCTCCAAGGCAAGCACCCCCACCAGCCGATGCAGGGTCCAAAGGAAGAACAGCGAAAAGACAATCGCCAATAGCTTGCCCGAGAAGAGCGCATGGTGTGGAACCAACAGCCAGTACAGCTGCGAGAGGATCGCCACCAGCCCCAGCAGGGGATAAAGACGGTCCGCCAACCGCGGCTCGCCCCCATCGAGGGAGCCCCCCAGCTCGAAGCTCACCATGGCCAAGAGCAGCGAATACCCCGGAAAGATCAGCAGGGAGCCACGGCCTGGCAGCACGAACGTGCCCAGCAGCAGCAGGCAAACAACCAGGAGCCGGCGGTAGAAACGGTGGCGTCGCCGCTCCAGCGGGGGCGGTAGGGATCTCGCCATGGCGGCCGGCAGCTACTCCCAAGCTAGGGAGAGTTTCCGGACTCCACCCAGACCCCTGGACCGATAAAGGGGGTCACGTCAGTGGTGCTGAACCGGCGGGCACCGGCGAGGGGCCCATCTCCCCCTTTGTGGATCAGGGGGAGATCACGCGATTGGAGGGGGAGAGAGGCCAGTGAGGCGGGAGAGTTTGTTTTCTGAGCCCGAGCCAGGAGTGGGCTCGCAAAAATGGCGGCAACGTCGTGCACCGATCGCGATGGACGCAATCGCCCCCATCCCCTCCCCCCAGTTGCTGGACGAATACAGCAAGTTCTTCCGCCTGCTCAGTGAGCCAGCCCGCCTGAAGCTGCTGTGTCTGCTGCGCCAGGGGGCCCTGGATGTGGGCTCGTTGATCGAGGCCACCGGGTTTTCCCAGTCGCCTATCAGCCGCCAGCTCGGCCAGCTGCAGCGCGCCGGCCTGGTGCGCTGCTCCCGCGAGGGCAGCCGCACCCTCTGGTGGGCCGATAGCGATCTGGTGGACCAGCTCTGCACCCTTGTGCAGGGCCGCCTGCGTCAGCGGCTGGAGGAGGAGCTGCGCCAGCTGCACCCGGCCTGAGGGGCAGTCCGGGCTTACCGGCGGTCCGCCCTGGGCCCTCTGCCTAGTTTGGGGTCACCCTGTGGCTGCCCCATGGTCCGCGAGCGTTTCTTCCTGGAGCTCGAGCCCCCCGGCACCCTGCCGCGCGAAGCCCCCCATGTGGTGATCGTGGGCGGCGGCTTCGCCGGCCTCAAGGCGGCCCATGCCCTGGCCGGCAGCGACCTGCGGGTCACCCTGATCGACCGGCGCAACTTCAACCTCTTCCAGCCGCTGCTGTATCAGGTGGCCACCGGGCTGGTGGCCGAAAGCGATGTGGCGGCGCCACTGCGGCAAATGGTGGGCCAGGCGCCGAATGTGCAGGTGCTGATGGGGGAGGTGGACGACCTGGATCCGGCCGCCCGCGAGGTGGTCTTCAACCACCGCCGCTACCGCTACGACCATCTGATCCTGGCGGCGGGCGCCACCAGCAGCTTCTTCGGCCACGACGACTGGCGGCAGCAGGCGATCCCGATGAAAACCCTCGGGGACGCCGAGACGATTCAACGCCATGTGCTCAGCGCCCTGGAGGAGGCCGAGCAGACGCCGGACGCCCAGCGGCGGGAGCTCTTGCAGTCGGTGGTGGTGATCGGCGGCGGGCCCACCGGCTGTGAGCTGGCGGCGTCGCTGATCGACCTGATGCGCCACACCCTGGCGCGGGAGTTCAAGCAGCTCGATCCGGCGAAATGTCGCGTCACCCTGGTGGATCCTGGCGATCGGGTGCTGCGGGCGATGGATCCAGAACTCTCCCGCGCTGCCGGCGACCGGCTGAAGCAGATCGGGGTGGAGGTGCTGCTGGGGGGCCGGGTGAAGGCGATCGAGGAGCGGCTGGTGCGGCTCAGCGTGGGCGAGGGGGAGCAGACCCTGACGGCGGGCACGATCTGCTGGACCGCCGGTGTGGCCCCCTCCTCCCTGGGCCGGCTGCTGGCGGAGCGCACCGGCTGCCCGCTCGATAAGGGGGGCCGGGTGGTGGTGGCGCCCGATTTCTCGATCCCGGGCCATCCCGAGATCCGGGTGGTGGGCGACCTCTGCAGCTACAGCCCCAGCGCCGATGCCAAACCGCTGCCGGGCATGGCGGGGCCGGCGGTGCAAATGGGCACCTGGGTGGCGCGGGACATCCTGGAGCGCAGCCGGGGCCGCGAACACCGTCCGTTCCGCTACGTGGATTTCGGCACGATGGCGGTGATCGGCCCGCTGTTCGCCGTGGCCGACCTGCGGGGCTGGAAGGTGAGCGGCGCCTTCGGCTTCCTGCTCTGGGCCCTGGCCCACCTCGCCTTCATGCCGGCGCGGGAGAACCGCCTGATCCTGCTGACGAAATGGCTGTGGATGATCCTGCTGCGGCAGCGCTCGGCCCTGGTGATCAGCGAACCGGCGGCGGTTGGCGAAACGGCGGCGGCGGTGGTGACGCCGGGGTCATGAGATCCCGCAGGGCGTGATACAGGGGCCGATGGAGCACCAGACGGCTCACATAGGCGGCCAGCACGGCTGACACCAGCAGCCCGGGCAGCAGCTGCTGGTCGGCCGCCAGCCGCAGGGCGAAGAGCACCGTGGCCACCGGAAGCTGGGTGGCGCCGGCCAGGCCAGCCGCCATCCCCAGGGCCGTGCCCAGCGCCCCCAGGCCCGCCAGGCTCGCCAGGCCGTGGCCCAACAGGGCCCCGAAGGCAAGGGAGGGATCGATCAGGCCGCCGGGGATGCCCAGGCCGAGGGTCAGCACCGGGCCGATCAGCCGCAGGGCGAGGGCGAGCCAATCCCCCAACGGGCCCGGGCCGAGGGCAGCGCCGGCGGTGGCGCCCTCGATCAGATGCACCATCAGCCGCTCGCCATCGCCGCCGCTGCTGCCGCCGCTGAGCAGCAGGAAACCGCAAAGGCTGCCCCCCACCGCCAGGCCGATCGCCAGCGGACGGCGACGCACCACGGGGGCGGCCCAACGGGTGAAGGCCAGCAGCAACCTTCCGAAGAGGGCGCCCAGCAGCCCGCCGAGCACGCCGATCGGCAGGGCCCAGAGCACCTGCACGAGTTCGGTGCTGTCAGCGGTGAGGCGCCCGAGGGCAAACATCGGCTGTCCGGCAAGGTTGCTGAAGACGGCCGCCACCGCGCAGGCCACCAGCGCCGGCCAAACCAGCACGGCGCTGAAGCGGCCGATGAATTCCTCCATCACGAACACCACCCCCATCAGCGGCGTGTTGAACGCGCCCGCCAGGCCGGCGCCGGCTCCAAGGGCCAGCACGTGCTCTGGCGACAGACGGGGCACCAGGGCCGGAAAGCGGCGGCGCAGGGCCTGGGCCACGGCTGCCCCCACCTGCACCACCGGCCCCTCGCGCCCCATCGGCAGCAACGCCAAGGTGGCGAGGGCCCAGAGGCCAAAGCGCTGCAGGGTGGGCCGGATCCCCAGCAACCGATCCGCCTGGGCGGGATCATCGATGCTGATCATCGTCTGGGGGATCCCGGAGCCACCGCCGCGGGTCCAGACGCTGCGCTGCAGGAGCAACAGCAGGGGCACCACCAGCATCGGGGAGCAAGCCAGGGCCAGGGTGAGGGGGCTCCAGGGACGGCCGCTGAAGACGGGCAACAGGCCCAGGAGCCGATCCTGGGCGCGATCCAGGAGGTTGAAGGGCCAGCAGGCCAGGCCCACCAGCAGCCCGAGCACCACCAGCTGGAGCAGTTCCCGCACCAGGGCTGCCATTGACTCGCGCAGACGGTCCATGGTGGGTGCGCCACCAGCTACCCCCATGATGGGCGGCCTCAGTGCCGGCGTCGCTGGAGGTAGCTCAGAGCCGGCGCCTCTGGGCCCGCCCCAGGATCAGTCCGATCAGGATCGCCACATAAAGCTGGCCGGTGATGGCCACGCTGGTGGCCACCACCTGGGCAACAACGCTGGCGGGACTGAGCACGCTGCTGCCCACGGCGGAGAGCACCCCGAAGGCCGAGACCATCAGGGCGGGCGCCACCGCCAGCACGGCCGGCTGACCGGCGGACACCGGCGGCAGCACGGCGGCGTTGAAGGACGACGGATCGAGCACCCACAGGGCGGTGAGCAGGATGCCGCCGGCGATCCCCAGCGTGAAATACCCCGAGGCCGCCCCCAGCACCACCGAAGTGGTGACGATCGGCTCACGGGTAAGGGTGAGCACCTTGCGCACCACGGCCGTGAGCAGAAACAACAGCCAGATCAGCACATGGGGAAAGGTGAGCCAGCGCCCGAGCGACGGCGTCAGGATCAGCGCCCCATGCCAGAGGATCTCCATGGAGATCGCCAGGCCGCCAAGGCCGAAGATCAGCCTCTTACTGCTTCGCAGCGGCGAAAAACGGCTGGTGAACACCAAAAGCACCGCCGCCAGCAGGCAGAGCAACAGTGACAGCAACCCCGGTAATCGCTGCGTCAGCGGCAGCAGCAACAAAATCCCCACCTGCACCAACAGGGTGATGCGATAGCCGCGGTGGCGCTGGCGGATCCGGGACAATTCGGCGTGGGTGAGTTTCATGGAGGTGGCCCCGGCCGCGCCTGGGGCACCGGGTAGCGGTTGAGCTGCTGGATCATCTTGGCGACCATCGCAGTCCAGCCCGTTTGGTGGCTGGCCCCGAGGCCGCTGCCGTTGTCGCCGTGGAAGTACTCGTGGAAGAGCAGCAGATCGCGCCAGTGGGGGTCGTCGCGGAACAGGGGCTCCGGGCCCTGGAAGGGGCGAGCGCCATCAGGCCCACGCCGGAACAGGTTCACCAGCCGCTGCTCCAGCAGCAGCGACACCTCCCAGAGGGTGTACCACTGGCCCGAGCGGGTGGGGAACTCCACCAGCAAGGTGTCGTCGTAATAGTGGCCGTACTTCTGGAGCGCTTCGATCAGCAGGAAGTTGATCGGCATCCACACCGGCCCACGCCAGTTGGAGTTGCCGCCGAACATCGCCACCGGGCTGTCGGCCGGGCTGTAGGCCAGCGTCTGCGACTCATGGCCCTGGGTGAAGGTGTAGGGATGCTCCCCGTAGACCTTGGAGAGGGCGCGGATGCCATAGGGGGAAAGGAATTCCTCCTCATCGAACAAGCGGCGGCAGATGCGCTGCAGCCGCTCCTCGGGCACAAGCGAAAACAGAAGGCGATTATTGCGCCAGCGGCCCAGGTTTTCCACCAACCAGCCATGGCTGGTGCGCTCCCGCAGAAACCAGGCCAGGCTGCGCGTCACCTCCAGCACCGGCAATCGCTTGACGGTGTCGACATCAAAGCTGGCCACCGCCAGCAACGGGATCAGGCCGGACACCGAGCGAGTGCGCAGGAACTCCGTACTGCCATCGGGGCGCTTGATGACATCGTAATAAAAGCCATCCTCCTGATCCCAGTTCACATAGCCGCGGCTCCCCGGGGTGTTGAGGGTGAGGGCCAGCTGTACAAAGTCGTAGACGAAGCGCTCGCACAGCTCGGCATAATCGGGCTCCTCCCGGCTCAGCTCCACGCTGATCGTCAGCAGGTTGAGGCTGAGGGAGGCCATCCAGGCGGTGCCATCGCACTGCTCGATGCGGCTGCCATCAGCCAGCGGGAAGCGGCGGTCGAACACGGCGATGTTGTCGAGCCCCAGGAAGCCCCCCTCAAACACATTGTCGCCGGAGCGGTCATTGCGGTTCGCCCACCAGCCGTATTCCAGGATCAGCTTGCGCAGCGCCGCCCTCAGAAAGCCCAGATCCGCCTCCTCCCGGTTCTTGCGGTCGATCTGGAAGATGCGCATCGCCGCCCAGGCGCCGATCGGCGGATTGGGGTCGGAGAGGGCCCATTCGTAGGCGGGGGTCTGGGCGTTGGGGGCCGTGTAGTGGGGCGAGCGCAGCAGGGTGCACTGGTGTTTGGCGGTGGCCGGATCGAAGCTCGCGAAGGCCACCGCGTGGAACATCAGATCCCACTGGCAGAAGTAGGGGTACTCCCAGCCGTCAGGCATCGAGATCACATCCTGGGCATGGAGCCGCTGCCACTGGCGGTTGGGCGACTGCCAGCGCTGCGCCGGCGGCGGCGGCGCGGTGGGGTCGCCCGAGAGCCAGCGCAACACACTCCAGCCGTAGTACTTCTTGCTCCAGAGCAAGCCGGCGGCCGCCGCGGTGTGGATGCGCCGCTCCTCCTCCGCCAGGCCCGGCACCTGGCTATCGAAGAACTGCTGCCACTCGCGCTCGCGGGCAGCAAAGAGCGCCTCGAACGCCGGGCCGAAGGGCTCCGCCGCTAGGGCGCTGGGGCCGCGCAGGCGCAGGGCCACCCCCCACTCCTCGCCGGGTTCCAGGGTGCGCTGCAGCCAGCGGGCGGCCTTGGTGCCCCGCTGCGCCGGGTTGATCGCCCCGGCCTCCCCCTCGATCAGGTGGCGGTGGAAGCCATCTTTCTGGAAGGGCCTGCCATTGGGCTGGCCAAACAATCGCTGCTGGTTCGTTTCGTTGTCGGTGAACCACCAGGGGCCGCTCTCACGGCAGTGCAGGTCGTAGCGACCCAGATCACCGCCCGGCTGGGCCACCAGCACATCGCCCTCCAGGCCCATCGGCGTTTCGTGCTCGTCGGGATAGCCCCATGCCCAGGTATTGCGCAGCCAGAGGGTGGGCAGCAGGTGCAAAGGGGCCGGATCGGGGCCGCGGTTGATCGCCCGCACGCGGATGGCCAGGTCATCCGGGGCGGCCTTGGCCACCTCCACAAAGACATCGAAATAGCGCCCCTCGGCGAAGATGCCGGTGTCCACCAACTCGAACTCGGCCTGCTCGCGGCCGCGGGCCCGGTTCTCGGCCAGCAGCTGCTCGTAGGGGAAGCGCTGCTGGGGGTATTTGTAGAGGCCCCGCACAAAGCTGTGGGTGGGGGTGTTGGCGAGGTGGAAGAAGTAGTCCTTGAGGTCTTCGCCGTGGTTGCCCTCGCCGTTCGCCACCCCGAAGGGTCGCTCCTTGAGGATCGGGTCCACGCCGTTCCACAACGCCAGGGAAAAACACAGGCGGCACTGGCGATCGCACAACCCCAGCAGGCCGTCCTCGCCCCAGCGGTAGGCGCGCGAGCGGGCGTGGTCGTGGGGGAAGGAGCGCCAGGCGTCGCCATCGGCGGAGTAGTCCTCCCGGACCGTGCCCCACTGCCGCTCCGGCAGATAGGTGCCCCACAGATCCCAGGGCTTCCCCTCCTGATCGCGCTCGGCCATGCGGCGCTGCTCGGATGCCCCTGGCGCCTCGGCAGGCTCAGCCAGGGGCGCGCTCACAGCGCTTCCAGCACGGCCTCCCCCACCCGCAGCGCATTGGCGATCACCGTGAGCCCGATCCCCACCGACGGACAGCTGGGGAAGACGCTGGCGTCGGCGATCCAGAGGTTGGCGAGCTCATGGCTGCGGCCGCGGCGGTCCACCACCGAGGTGGCGGGATCGGAGCCCATGCGGCAGGTGCCGCACACCTGGCCCATCGCCGAGAGGGGTGCCTCGCCGCGGGGGCGGATCGGCGCCGTCTGCACCACCGTGCAGGCCGGGTCTTCCTCCACCTTCTGCAAGGTGTCCATCCAGCGATAGACGAGGCGGTCGTGGGCTTCGCGGTTGTTGGGCAGGTACTGGATCTGCAGGCTGGCGCCCCGCAGGCTCACCCGGTTCTCGGGGTCGGGGCGTACGCCGCTCATGGCCCACCAGGAGATGGAGCGGGAGGCGAGGCGGTTGAGGCCGAAGCCCGGCAGCAGCTTGGTGATTAGCGAAAGCACCGGCGGCGATTCGGCAAAAAGGGCGTCCTGCAGCACGCCGCCGCCGCTCTGGATCGTGCCCAACGGAAAGCTCACATTGCGATCGCCCCAGGAGTAATCGCTAACGCCAAGGCTGCGGGCGTAGCGGCCGGAATTGGGGGCGGTGGCCAGCTGCAGAATCGCGGTGAGCTGGGGCTTCATCAGGTTGCGGCCCACCTGGTCGGAGCCATTGGCCAGGCCCCGGCTGTGCTGGTCGCTGGCGGAGCGCAGCAGGATCTCGGCGGTGTTGATCGCCCCGGCCGCCAGCACCACCTGGTGGGCGCTGAAGAGCCAGGCCTGGCCGTCGATCTCCGCCTCCACGCCGCGCACCTCGCGGCCGCTGGGGTTGACGTGCAGGCATCGCACCCGGGCACGCTCCCGCACCGTGACCGTGGCGGCCCGCCGGGCCGGCGCAACGCCGAACACCTCGGCATCACCGCTGGGATCCTCCGCCAACTCCGACCAGCTCAGGGGCAAGTCGTAGGGGTTGGAGCCTTGGCGCTGCAGGGCCGCCCGCAGATCCTCCAGGAAGGGCTCGATCGGCCGCGGTGGCACGGGATAGTCGCCATGGCGGGGTGGGCCGTTGGGATCGGCGCCAGAGCGGCCATGCACGCGGTACAGCTGCTCGGCCCGCTCGTAATAGGGGGCCAGCTCGTCGTAGCGCACCTCCCAGGCGGGTACGGGCCCCTCCTGTAGGGGCTCCCCCGCAAACTCCCGCTCGCGCATCCGCTCCAGCACCGCCCCCCAGATCTTGCTGTTGCCGCCGAGGGCATAGATGGTCTGGGGGTTGAAGGGATCGCCATCGGGGCCGAACCACTGCTCTCCGGGGTGGTAGCGGTCCTTGCGGAACAGATCCACATCGGCCACGTTCTGATCGGCCAGGGCCAGGGAACCGCCGCGCTCCAGCAGCAGCACCCGCCGACCCGAGGCCGCCAGCTGGCCCACCAACGTGCCGCCGCCGGCGCCACTGCCGATCACGATCACGTCGTAGTGCTGGTCGTCGATAATCATCGCCACACGTAGATCAGCAGGAACAGAAGAATCCAGATCACATCGACAAAGTGCCAGAACAGCGACACCGACGCCACACCCGCCTCGCCGCCCTCGTAGTTACCGGCCCGAAACGAGCGGGCCAGCATCAGGGCCATCAGCAGGACGCCCGTGAGCACGTGCAGGCCGTGGAAGCCAGTGAGCAGGTAGAAGCAGCCGCCGAACACGCCATCGCTCAGGCTGAAGGCGAGGCCCTGCCATTCCAGGGCCTGGCCGAGCAAGAAGTAGGAGCCCATCGCCATCGTCAGCAGCCACAGGCCCCGGAAGGCCCAGAGGCGGCCCCGTTGCAGCTGGATCTCGGCAAACCAGGCCACAAAACTGCTGCTTACCAGAATGATCGTGTTGATCAGCGGCGTGCGCACCTCCAATCCCTCCACGCCCGCCGGCAGCCACTGCGGGGCGGAGAGCTTAAACACCGCATAGCCCGCAAAGAAGGCCAGGAAGATCACACTCTCCGAGCAGAGAAAGATCACCATGCCCGTGAGGTTGTGGCCGCCGGCGTGGCTGTGGGCGTGGGAGGGGCTCTGGGCCGGGATGGGGGTGGTCATCGCTCAGGCCCTCTGGGAACGCTGGACATAACGCTCCTCGTCGGCCACCAAAGGACGATCGAGACCGTAGCCGTAGGGAGCGCTGAGCACCGTGGGCACGTCGTCTTCGAAATTCTCCAGCGGCGGCGGCGAGGGCAGCAACCACTCCAGGCCGATGGCGTTCCAGGGATTGGGGCCGGCCTTCTCGCCCCGCACCCAGGAGCTCACCAAATTGAGCAGGAAGGGGATTGTCGCCACCCCGAGCAGGAAGGCACCGAGGCTGGCCAGCACATTGGCCAGGGCGAACTCCGGGTCGTAGGAGGCAACGCGGCGGGGCATGCCCATCAGCCCGGCCCAGTGCATCGGCAGGAAGTTAAGGGCGCTGCCCACGAACGTGAGGACAAAATGCAGCTTGCCCAGGCCGTCATACAGCAGGCGCCCAGTGAACTTGGGGAACCAGTGGTAGATCGCTGCATACACGCCGAAGGTGAGTGCATTGAAGATCACGTAGTGGAAATGACCCACCACAAAGTAGGTGTTGCCCACGTGAATATCCACCGGCACAGTGGCGAGCATCACGCCGGTGATGCCGGCAAAGATGAAATTTACCAAGCCCCCCAGGCAGAACAACATCGCCGTGGTGAGCCGCAGGCGGCCACGCCAGAGGGTGGCGATCCAGGCAAACACCTTGATGCCGGTGGGCACGGCGATCAGCATGGTGCTGAACATGAACAGATGGCGCATCCACTGGGGGGTGCCGCTGTAAAACATGTGATGCACCCACACGATCAGGCTGAGCCCCGTGATCGCAAAGGAGGCCAGCGCCACCAGCGGGTAGCCAAAGAGCGGCTTGCGTGCATACACCGGAAACAGCTCCGAGAAGATGCCAAACACCGGCAGCGCCATCACATACACCGCCGGATGGGAATAAAACCAAAAGAAGTGCTGATAGAGCATCGGATCACCGCCGCCCTCCGGCTGGAAGAAGCTGGTGCCGAAGCTCAGATCAAACAACAGCATCACCGCCCCGCCGGTAAGCACCGGCAGGCCCACCAGCTGGATGATCTGGGCGGCGAGGGCGGTCCAGCAGAAGATCGGCATGCGGAACCAGCCCATACCCGGGGCCCGCATCCGCAGGATGGTGGTCACGAAGTTGACCGCCCCCAGGATCGAGGAGACCCCGGAGAGGGCCACCGCCACGATCCACACAAACTGGCCATTGATGAAGTGACCCAGGGGATTCTGGGTGCTCACCGGCGGATAGGCCCACCAGCCGGAGCTGGAGGGGCCGCCGGGCAGGAAGAAGCTCAGCATCAACAGGGTGCCGAACAGGGGAAACAGCCAGAACGCCAGGGCGTTGAGCTTGGGGAAGGCCATGTCCGGCGCACCGATCATCGGCGGGATCAGCAGGTTGTTGAGGCCATTGAGGATCGGGAACAGGAACAGAAACAACATCACCGTTCCATGCATCGTGTACAAGCCGTTATACACACTGGGATCCACCAGATCCGATTCAGGGGTAAGCAGCTC
>Ga0078894_10002357_pt1 | contig 14344 bp, 12 predicted proteins | sample LauGreSu1BDMLBSD_2_FD_67506 | JGI IMG/M metagenome (GOLD analysis project Ga0078894, IMG submission 67506) | Freshwater lake microbial communities from Lake Michigan, USA - Su13.BD.MLB.SD (version 4) (version 4) | ecosystem: Environmental > Aquatic > Freshwater > Lake | place: Lake Michigan...
TCGTTGCTCGATTGCACCTCTGGAGTGCTCGACCTGGCGATCGACTTGATGGGGAAGCGGAGCCGCTGGAGCGACGTCGCCACCGAGATGGCCACCTACGTCCGCGATCGTGGGTTTTTTGTGGTGGAGAACTTCGTCGGCCACGGCATCGGCAGGAAGATGCACGAAGATCCTCAGGTGCCGAACTTCTGCTCGCCATCGTTCCGGCGCAACTACGACTTCGACCTCGAGCCGGGGCTCGTGATCGCTGTCGAGCCGATGGTCAACATGGGCACCAAGAAGGTGCGGGCGATGGCCGACCACTGGACGCAGTCGACGACGGATGGGCTTCCGAGTGCCCATTTCGAGCACACGATCGCCATCACCCCGAACGGCCCCGAGGTCCTCACGAGGCCCCCCGAAGAGGGGGAGCTGGTGCCGTCGTCTGGCGGGGCCTGAATTTCCAAGGCTTCATGGGGGTGGTTTTTCGATCGGCCGGGAGGGGGTTTGTAGGCCGAACGAACTTTTTTTGTCCATTTCCGGCCGTTTCGAAGCCTCCCCCTTGTGGATCGGGGGGGAAGGTTTCTATAGTGGACGGCTTTCCGTCAGTTTCCTCGTTCACGTTGAAGGCGTAGGCGACCGTCGCCACGATCGCAAGTATGAAGGTTCGCGCCAGCGTCCGTCGCATCTGCGACAAGTGCAAGATCGTTCGGCGCCGCGGCGTCGTCTTCGTCGTATGTGCCGATCCGCGCCACAAGCAACGGCAGGGATGACGACGGAATCCAACTTCTGGCGGGGGGCGTTTGTCCCCGCTTGTTGTTGGGGGCCCGTCGGAGGCGTTCGGGTCTCCGTTGGGCAAGCGGCTTTTTCCTGGGTATTTTTTTGGAGGTGGGAGGGTCGGTTCTGGCGGTGATCACCGCATCGCCAGCCTCGGTGCGGTTCATCGGGTCTTCGGCCCGGTCTGTCGTGCCCGAGAATCGATCTTGTCAGCCTCGATTCCGCCCGCACCCGATGCCTCGGCGTGGTGTGTTCAGGGTGGTTCGTCCTGTTTCGCGGTTTCGATTTTCCGTTCGCCCGTCATCTCAACGGTAGTACTCCCCCATGCCTCGTCTCCTCGGCGTCGACATCCCATCGGAGAAGAAGACGTTCTACTCGCTCCAATACCTCTACGGTGTCGGTCCGCGTGTGGCTCGCGAACTGTGTCACAAGGCCGGGGTCGATCCCGAAGGGATGGCGAAGAATCTTCATGAGGACGAGTTGGCCCGACTGGCCTCGCTCATGGACAAGGACTACGTCGTCGAGGGGCAGCTTCGTCGCCAGGTGGCCCAAAACATCTCCCGTCTCAAGGACATCGGCAGTTATCGGGGTGTGAGGCACCGTCGTGGTCTGCCGGTTCGTGGTCAGCGGACGCGGACGAACGCCCGGACGCGGAAGGGGCCCAAGAAGACCGTCGCTGGCAAGAAGGGTGTGAAGGACCTCAAGTAAGGGGTGTCTTCCGCCGCGTCCCGTGAGGGGGTGTCGCGGTTCTCTCTTGCCGGTTGAAGTTGATTTTTCTCACTGCATTACACGGCCCGTAGGAACGCACAGGGAAGCATCGATTCATGTCGAAGGTTGCCAAGGGGAAGAAGAAAAGTGTGTCGGCGGGGATCGCCTACATCACCGCCAGTTTCAACAACACCACGGTGACCATCACCGACACCAAGGGCGATACGCTCTGTTGGGCCAGTGGTGGCACGTGTGGTTTCAAGGGGAGCCGCAAGGGGACGCCGTACGCCGGCCAGTGTGCGGCGCAGCAGGCCGCCGAGAAAGCTTCCAAGTTCGGCGTGAAGGATCTCGAGGTTCGCGTTCGAGGTCCGGGCAGCGGTCGCGAAAGTGCGATCACGGCGCTCCAGGCCGCTGGCATGAACGTCAAAAGCATCGAAGACATCACGCCGTTGCCCCACAACGGTTGTCGCCCGCCGAAGAAGCGCCGAGTCTGAGTCGTTGTCGCGCTGTCCGGTTCGGACGGCGGTCCTCCGCACATTTCCACCTGCATCTGAACCACCTCGAGAGCGATCGGGCAGCACTCCGATCGGGAATCCATGGGACGCATTACCGGGCCTGTTTGTCGCCTCTGCCGTCGTGACGGTCTCAAGCTCTTCCTCAAGGGGAGTCGTTGCGACACCGGCAAGTGCGCCTTTGAGCGTCGCAGCACGCCGCCGGGCATGGTGCAAAAGCGCCGTAGCAAGCCGACCGAGTACGGTCTTCACCTCCGCGAAAAGCAGAAGGTGAAGCACTACTACGGCGTGCTCGAACGGCAGTTCCGCACTTATTTCGCGCGGGCCGAGCGCGGTAAGGGCAATACCGGCGAGTCGCTGATGACGCTTTTGGAGCGTCGCCTCGACAACATCGTCCACCGCATCGGCTTCGCGCCGTCGCGGTCTGCCGCCCGGCAGATGGTTCTCCACGGTCACATCACGATCAATGGCCACCGCGTCGACGTGCCCAGCTACCTCGTCAAGGCAGGCGACCTGCTCCGCGTCAAGAACCGCACGAAGAGCCTCAAGTTGGTGCATGCTTCGATGGCCGAAAATCGTCGTGACGTCCCCGACTTCCTTTCCCGTTCCGACGCCGGAATTCCGGAAGGGCGGGTCGATCGGCTCCCTTCGGCGGACGACGTGTCGATTCCGGTGCAGACCAACCTGATCATCGAGTTGTGTTCCAAGTAATCGCCGGGTAGTCGCCGGGCGGTTTTCGGGTTACCGCCCGGGGCCGAGTCCTTTGCGATACCCCGGCTGTCGGGGCATGGTTCCCCGGTTTCGTTGTCGGTCGAATCGCCCCAGACAATCCAACCACCGCGGCCGACCCGGCCGCACCGTTTCAGGTACAGGTAAGGAGAATCGCATGCACATCCGTTGGCGTGGACTCGAACTCCCCAGCTCGGTCACGTCCGATGCCAAGACGCTCACCGGCACCTACGGCAAGTTCGTTGCCGAGCCGTTCGAGCGCGGGTTCGGTACGACGGTCGGCAACAGTCTTCGTCGCATCCTGCTTTCGAGTCTCGAGGGGAGCGCTGTGACGCAGATCAAGGTCGGCAGTGCCCTGCATGAGTTCAGCACTGTCAAGGGTGTGCTCGAGGACGTCACGGACATCGTCCTGGCGGTGAAGAGCCTCGTCGTCAAGAATCACAGCGATTCGACTCGCGTGATCCGCGTCGAGAAGAGCACGAAGGGTCCGATCACCGGCGCTGACGTCCAGACCGACGAGGCCGTCGAGGTCGTCAGCAAGGATCTCGTTCTCGCCACGCTTACTGACGACGTTCCCTTCGAGCTCGAAATGGTGGTCGAGAACGGTCGCGGGTACGTTCCGGCCAGCGAGCACAGCCCCGATGCTCAGGAAATCGGAATCATTCCCGTCGATGCCGTTTTCAGCCCCGTGACGCGCGTCCGCTACGAGGTCGAGGAGACCCGAGTCGGCCAAAAGACGAACTACGACAAGCTGACGATGGAAATCTGGACGAACGGCACGGTGACGCCCGACATGGCCCTCGTTGAGGCTGCCAAGATCCTCCGCAAGCACCTCAATCCGTTCGTCGGCTATTCCCAGCAGGGAGCCGCTGTCGCCCTGCCGCCGGTCATCGACTGGACCAAGATCAAGCCCGAGCCGTCCACGGTCCTCACCTGGGAAGTGCCGCAACTCGAACTTTCCGTGCGGGCCCAAAACTGCCTGACCAGCGCCGGCATCCGCAAGGTGTCGGAATTGGTGCTCCTGACCCGAGAGCAGATCCTCGAGATGCGCAACGCCGGAGAGCAGACCGCCGAGGAGATCGAGTCGAAGCTCGGCGATCTCGGGCTGAAACTCGGCATGTTGCCGGTTGAGGCTTGATAGCAGCGTTCCCCGTCAGCGGTCTCGGTTCGCCCCCTGCTCGCTGTCCCATTCCTCCATTTCGTGAAGGCCCCGGGCCTCAATCAGACCGCCTGAAGGATTCCTCCCATGCGCCATCGTCGTAAGGGCCGTGTGCTCGGCCGCAGTCCATCCCACCAGCGCGCGTTGCTGCGTAATCTGGCTTCGGCACTGATGCTCACCGAACGGGAGTTCGAGGCAGACGAGGTGGGGGCCCCGAAGGTGGCGGGCCGAATCATCACGACCGTTGCCAAGGCGAAGGAAGTGCGTCCGCTCGTGGAACGCTGCATCACGATCGCCAAGCGGGGGCTCGACTCGATCGCGAAGGCCAAGGAGTTCGGGACGACGGCGAGCCGTGATTCCGCCGCCTGGAAGCAGTGGCGGGAAAGCGAGCAGTGGCAAAAATGGGCGCAGGCAACTGCTCCCGCGGTCACGGCCCGGCGTCGTGTCGTCCGCCTTCTCGGCGACAAGCAGGCAGCCAGGGTGGTTTTCGAACGGATCGCACCGCGGTTCGTCGATCGGCCGGGGGGATACACGCGGATTCTGAAATTGTCCACGCCCCGACTGGGCGATGCCGGTCCCCGGGCCGTGTTGGAGTTCGTCGGGGCCGGTCCTCAGGTCGACCGCGGGGCCGCCCCCCAGGTTCAGGCCCGTCGTCCCTCCAAGGGGGCCGGTGCCACCTGATTGGGGCCGTGCAGGCGGCTGGGGCCAACGGCGGGAAACGTCCGGCCAGAGGCTTTTCCCGCAGGAATCAGCACCTGACGCCCTCGCCGGGGAGAGCGAGTTCCCGCCTCCCGGGCTCGAGGATGATTCCTGTGGGCTCGTGGTGGATTGCGTCGATGGAAATGGATAGACTTTCCTGACGCGTGCGTCTGACCGTGCGATGGCAGCGAGGGGGCAAGCTCTCTGCCGAGTGCCGACCGCGTGGCGACTTCGGGGCCTGGCCCCAATCGCTGGCGGCTGGCTACCCGCACCCCGCACCGGAGGCTCTTGGACATGGCAACGCTTGTTCGAACCAGGCAACGACGGCGGGCTGCCCGCTTTCCATGCCTGTGGATCCTGATGGTCGCCTGCGTGGCGTCCGTTCTGCCGGTCCCCTCGCCCGCCCGGGAAGCGGATGAGCATTTCGGTATTCCCCAGGTCAAGTTCATCAACGAGCAGGTGTCGGCCGGTTGGGCCGACGCGAAGCTCAAGCCCTCCGACGCCGCCTCCGATCAGGAGTGGTGCCGCCGGGTTCACCTCGACATCATCGGTCGGGTGCCGACGGTCCGGGAACTTCAGGACTACGTCGCAGACAGTTCCCCGACGCGACGTGCCCAACTCGTCAATCGCCTGCTCGGCGACGAGTACATCGACGAGTACGCCCGTAATTGGGCCGACGTCTGGACGACCGTCCTGATCGGCCGCAGCACGGAGAACGACAATGTCAATCGCAGCGGCATGCGGCAGTGGTTGCGTCGATCGTTCTCGAAGAACATCCCTTACGACCGCTTCGTCTCCGAGTTGGTGACCGCCTCAGGCGTCAACAAGGCAGGGGAGAAGGGCTTCAACGGGGCGACGAACTTCCTCTCGGGCAAGCTCGACGAGAACGGCATCCAGGCCACCGCCAAAACGGCCCAGGTGTTCCTCGGCCTGCAGGTGCAGTGCACGCAGTGCCACAACCACCCCTTCAACAAGGGGAAGCAGAACCAGTTTTGGGAGTTTAACGCCTTCTTCCGGCAGGCAAGTGCCAAGCGGAGGTTCGAGGGCACTCGGGAAGTTCAGGCGATCGAATTGGTCGACGAGGATTGGGCCGGCGAGGGGGGAAATGCCGCCCAAGCCGAGCTCTACTACGAACTCCGCAACGGTCAGATGAAAGTCGCCTACCCCGTGTTCATCGACGGGACGGCGGTCGATCCCACCGGTTACCTCCCGGCCAAGCTTGACGACGGGAGCGAGTATGGCCTGAATCGTCGGCAGTCGCTGGCACGTTTGATCGTTGACAGCCCGTTGATGCCGAAGGCCGCCGTGAACCGGATGTGGAGCCACTTCTTCGGATACGGTTTCACGCGTCCCATCGACGATCTCGGCGAGCACAACGCGCCTTCGCACCCCGAACTGCTCGATGGTCTCGGGGAACGGTTCCGTGAGCAGAGCTTCGATACCAAGGAGCTGATCCGCTGGATCACCCTTTCGCACGCTTACTCGCTCTCCAGCCGAATCACGAAGGGGAATGCCTCCGACGACCCGGCCATCGGCGAGAAGCCGAAGTTCACGCACTTTTATCTCCGCCAGATGCGGCCCGAGGAGCTTTATCAATCGCTTCTGGCTGCGACCGAGGCTGATCAGGCCGAGGAGAAGGGGGAGGCGGCGGCCCGCAAGAAGGATGAGTGGCTGTCGCAGTTCATCATCGCCTTCGGGACCGACGAAGGGGACGAGGCGACCACGTTCAACGGATCGATTCCCCAAGTTCTGATGATGTTCAACGGCGATCTGGTCAAGACGGCCACCTCGACGGGCAAGGGGGGCTTCCTCGACCGGGTGGCGACCTCCGATCTGACCAACGCCCAGCGGATCGACGCGCTCTACGCCGCGGCGCTTGCCAGGAAGCCGACGCGCAAGGAGATCAAGATCGCCAACCAGATGATGGTGGCCCGCAAGGGGGATGCCGTCGGTGCCTTGCAGGACATCTGGTGGGCCGTCCTCAACTCCAACGAGTTCATCATCAATCATTAATCATCGACCCCAGTCCACGCTCGACAGACTCCGCAACTCGCCACGTGCTCGTCCCAAACCAGAGAAGGAATCACGCCATGTCCGTCACCAGCCGTTTCATCGACGGGATGAGCCGCCGGCATTTCATGAGCCACCTTGCCGGCGCCGCGTCGCTCGCCGCTCCGGCGACGGCATTTACCAACACGATCCTCGCCAATGCCGCCGACATGAAGAAACGCCACAAGGCCGCGATTCTTCTGTGGATGGGTGGCGGCCCGAGCACCATGGATATCTGGGACCTCAAGCCGGGGGCAGCGACCGGCGGTCCTTTCAAGCCGATCTCGACGACCGCCGACGGCATCCAGATCTGCGAGCACATGCCGCTCATGGCGCAGCAGATGCATCACATGTCGCTCGTCCGCTCGATGAGCACGCGCGAGGCGGATCACATGCGGGGCCGGTACTACATGCACACCGGCTACGTGCCCAACCCGAACGTCGAACACCCGAGCTACGGGGCGGTGATCGCCCACGAGTTGGCGGATCAGGTGCCCGATCTCGAGATCCCGCCGTTCGTCTCGGTGGGCAGCGGGAGCGTCGGCCCCGGATTCCTGGGCATGTCGTGGGCGCCGTTCGTCGTCGATTCCAACGGCAACGTCCGCAATCTCGACATGGGCATTGACCCATCGCGGCTGTCGCAGCGACTCGAGATGCTCTCCGCCATCGAGGAGAAGTTCATCGGCGAGAAGCGTGGGGCATCGTCCGATGATCACGCGAAGGTGCTCTCCAAGACCGTGAAACTGATGACGAGCGAGCAGATGGATGCCTTCAAGGTGATGAAGGAACCGAAGGACGTGCAGGACCGCTACGGCAACACAGGGTTCGGTCGCGGTTGCCTCATGGCGCGCCGTCTCGTGGAGCAGGGAGTGCCGTTCGTCGAGGTCGATCTCGGCGGCTGGGACAACCATGCCGACATCTTCAAGACGCTCTCCGACACGAAGTTGCCCGAACTCGACAAGGCGATGGCCGCGCTCGTCTCCGACCTCGCCGACCGCGGGTTGCTCGATGACACGGCGATCATCTGGATGGGCGAGTTCAGCCGGACACCCAACATCAACGGCAACGGTGGTCGCGACCACTGGGCCCGGAGTTGGAGCGTGGCCGTCGGCGGAGCCGGCTTCAAGCGAGGGGTGGCCGTCGGCGAGACGAGTTCCGACGGCAAGGAGGTGGTGACCGAGCCCTACTCCTCGCAGGACCTCATGGCGAGCGTGCTGAAGTCGCTCGACATCTCGCTCGAGACCACGTTCACCGCCAAGAACGGCCGGCCGATGAAGATCGCCAACGCCGGGAAGGTGATCAAGGAGTTGTTCGCCTGAGCCTCCCTGGAACAGGGGGGGAAGCGGATTCGCTCCGGGGTGTTCGCCGCGTCGCCGGGCCGCACGAAAGTGCGCGGTCCGGTGACGAGCGTGCGCCGAGCGACCTTCCGCCGTCCCCGCAGCAGAAGGCGACCGGCTTTTCGAAGGTTGCCGGAAGCGGAGGGATCGCGTCCCTTCCGGGGACGTTCCGACCGGTGTTCTGGCTCGTCCTGCCTGCCCTCGTCGAACAGATCCTGGCGATTTCGGTCGGCTTCACCGACAAATGGCTGGCAGGCAATCTTCTCGAAGGACCGTCCTTTTTGGCGGCGGTCGGTCTGGCTGGCTATGCGCTGGCCTTTCTTCCCGGTCTGTTTGCGGTTCCCGCGATCGCGGCGACGGCGCTCGTCGCCCGATGTGTGGGGGGCGGAGATCTGGTCGGCGCCCGTCGAGCCGCGGGGCAGGCGTTCGTCGTCGGCGCCTTGCTGGTGGGAATCGTTGGGGTGGCGGTGACGGTGGGCGGGGGAGCGTTGATGAAACTGCTCGGGCTGCCCGCGGAAAGCACCGCCCTGGCGACGGAGTACCTCTCGATCGTCATGCCGGCACTGCCCGCGATGATGGTCATCGCCGTCGGTGTGGCGGTCCTCCGCGGCGCCGGGGACATGGTGGCGGGATTGATATCGATGACGGTGGTCAATCTCGTCAACGCAGGAGCCAGTTACGCGCTCGCTGCCGGTGTCGGTGGGCTTCCGCCTCTCGGATGGCGCGGTTTGGCCTGGGGAACGTTCCTTGGCTATTGCATGGGAGCGGTCTGCACGATCTGGCTCCTCGCCCGCAGGGATCGTCGACTCCGGCCTGTCCGGGACGATTTCTTCCCCGATCGGTATTGGCTGCGGCGGATTCTCTCCGTGGGGCTGCCGGCGGGGGCCGACGTGATCGGCAACGCCTGTTGCCATTTGTGGTTCCTGTCGATCGTCAATCGTCTCGGCAATGTCGATGCCGCCGCGCATGCCGTCGCGATCACCATCGAGTCGCTCGCTTTTCTCCCAGGCAGCGCTTTCGGGATGGCCGCCGCGACCCTCTCCGGGCAGTTCCTCGGCGCCCGTGACGAGCGCCGTGCCCGCAAGAGCGTATGGCTGGCCGCAGCGGGCGGAGGAGCGCTGATGACCGCGATGGGGGGGCTGTTCCTCGTCGTCGCGGATTCGCTCTCCGGGTGGTTCGTGGGGGGGGCTGGCCGACAGCCGGAGGTGGCGGCGTTGACGGCCAGACTCGTGCGGATCGTGGCCTTCGCGCAGCCGCCGTTGGCGATGCTGATGGTGTTTTCCGGCGGCTTACGCGGTGCGGGGGCGACACGGCCTCCGCTGTTGGTGAACTTTCTCGGTCTGCTCGTGGTCCGTCTGCCGCTGGCCATGCTACTGGCCTGGCCGCAGGTTCCGTTGCCGGGCGGAATGGCTCTCGAAGGGTGGGGGCTGGGGGCCGTGGGGGCGTGGTACGCGATGGCGATCGACCTCGCTCTCCGTGGCTTGGCGATGGCTTTGATCTTCTCCGGTCGGAGGTGGATGCCGGCTTGAAACCGATCGGCACGGGGCCGTCTGTGAAGCCGCTGCGTCCGGATTGGCATGGTCCGCCGCCGCGACGACGATACACTCCTTGGGTATGGACCGCGGTCGGTCCGTAAGGCCCCATGTCGCGCTTTCCGAACGAGCCCGCTCGCGGAGTCCATCGATGGCCGTGGATCTTGATGTCGAACAGTGGTCAACCGCCGACGCCGCGGATCTCTACGAGGTATCCCGCTGGGGCAACGGCTACTTCTCGGTCGGCCCCAACGGCAATCTCCTCGTCCATCCCGACAAGGATCCGACGAAGAGCATCGACCTGAAGTCGCTCGTCGACCGCCTCCAGGTGCGCGGCATCGATCTTCCCATCCTGCTCCGCTTTGCAGAGATCCTTCAGCATCGGCTCGGTGAAATCCACGGGGCGTTTGCCACCGCGATGAAGGATGCCGGATTCCGCGGCGACTACTGTTGCGTCTATCCGGTCAAGGTGAACCAGCAGCGGCAGGTCGTCGAGGAAGTGCTGCAGTTCGGTCGCCCCTACCGGTTCGGTCTCGAGGCCGGCAGCAAGCCCGAGCTGCTCGCCGTCATCGCCCTTGCCGACAACGACACCCCGATCATCTGCAACGGATTCAAGGATCCCGAGTTCATCGAGACGGCGATGCTCGCGCAGAAAATCGGTCGGAACATCATGCCGGTCGTCGAGAGGTTCTCCGAACTCCAGATGATTCTCGAGTACGCCGAGAAGATCGGGGTTCGTCCGCGGATCGGGATGCGCGTCAAACTCGCCGCCCGTGGCAGCGGCCGCTGGCAGGCGTCGGGAGGCTTCCGTAGCAAGTTCGGACTGACCGCCAGCGAACTCCTCCGGGGGCTCGAGGTACTCGCGGCTCGTGACATGCAGGACTGCTTGCAACTGCTCCACTTCCACCAAGGAAGCCAGATCACGAACATCCGCCACATCAAGGCGGCGCTCACGGAGGCGTCGCGGATGTACACCGAACTGGTGAAGCGGGGGGCTGGCCTCCGCTATCTCGATGTCGGCGGCGGCTTGGGAGTCGATTACGACGGCTCTCAGACGAACTTCGAGTCGAGCGTCAATTACAGCCTTCAGGAATACGCCAACGACGTCGTCTACCACGTGCAGAATGCCTGCGACGAGGCGGGAGTACCCCATCCGACGATCATCTCGGAGAGCGGCCGCGCCGTGGTGGCGTACCACAGCATGCTGATCTTCGGCGTGCTCGGCGTCTCGGAGCACGGTGGCAATGGCGAGGTGTCGGAACCGGCTGCCGAGGCCGAGCAACCGCTCCATGACCTGATGGAGACCTACCAGAACCTCAACATTCGCAACCTCCTCGAGAGCTACCACGACGCCCAGCAGGCGCTCGACACGTCGATGAGCCTGTTTGCCAGCGGCTACCTGCCGCTCGATCAGCGGTCGTCGATCGAGAATCTCTACTGGTCGATCTGCCGGAGGATCAGCAAGCTCTCCAAGCAACTCGATTTCGTCCCCGAGGAGCTCGAGGGGCTGACGGCGGCACTCTCCGACACCTACTTCTGCAATTTTTCCCTCTTCCAGTCGATTCCGGATAGTTGGGCGATCAAGCAACTGTTCCCGGTGATGCCCATCCACCGTCTCAACGAGCGGCCGACGCGCGAGGCCGTGCTCGGGGACGTGACCTGTGATTCCGACGGCAAGATCGACCAGTTCATCGACCGCCGCGACGTGAAACGCACGCTTCCGCTCCATGCCTGGCAAAACGAACCGTACTACCTGGGGGCGTTCCTCATCGGCGCCTACCAGGAAATCCTCGGTGATCTGCACAATCTGTTCGGCGACACCAACGCCGTCCATGTCAGCACCGATGCTCGCGGTGAGGTGGTCCTCGACGCGGTGATCAAGGGGGATACTGTCCGTGAAGTGCTCGATTACGTCGAGTTCGATCCGGAGCACCTCGTTCAGCGTCTCCGCGACGCGATCGAGCAGGCTGTTCGGGAGGGTCGGATCTGCGACCAGCAGGCCGGCCGGTTCTTGAAGTTCTACGAGGAGGGGTTGGGGGGCTACACCTATCTCGAAGAGCCAACCCGCCCCTGACCCTGCGGGCGTGGGGACCGCTGCGGGCCACCGGGGACTTTCTGTAGGGAGCCGTTCACGTCAAAAAGGGCCTGTCAGCGTGGTCTTCCATCGGGACTTCTGCCCGGGAAAACGGCCTCGCCGCGCCCCTCTGCGATTGCTAGAGTCCGGACCAATCTCCGGAGTCACCGCAGTGTCACAATCTTGCCGTCGGTCCTCGTGGGTCAGCGCCGTGGCCCTGTCGGCCCTCCTTCTCGGACTCCATCCGCTCTCCCACGCCCACGCCCAGACGCCTGCAGGCGGGCGCCCGGCGGCAGGCGGCCAGGCTCAACCGCAGGTGACCCCGCAGACGCGACCGGCCCAGCAGGCGGTCGCTCCTGCCGCGTCGCAGCCGCCCCGTGTGGCCCAGGCTCCCCCGGTCGGCGGTCGCCCGCCTGCGCAGGGGGCGGCTCCCCAGCAGCGTCCGCAACAGCGTCCTCCCCAGCCGGCCGCTCCGCAGCTTTCCCCGGAGGCCGCTGCGGCACTCGACCGACTGCTGACGGCCTGGGAGGCGCGCAACTCCGCGGTGAAGACCTGGTCGTGCGACTTCTACAAGTGGGAGTACAACGCCTTCGGCCCGGTCGGCCCCAGTGGCGATCGGCTCGCCTTCGCGGAGAGCACCGGGGAAATCAAGTACGCCATGCCCGACAAAGGGCTGTTTCGCGTCAAGGAATCGAAGCAGTGGAACGCGCAGACATCGCGCTACGAACAGCGTCCGGGCGATTCCGGCGAGCACTGGGTGTGCAACGGCACGAGCATCTACGAGTTCCGCCACGGTGACCGGCAACTCAGGGAGACGAAACTCCCCCCGGAGATGCGTGGCAAGGCGATCAGCGACGGGCCGCTTCCGTTCGTGTTCGGAGCCAAGGCCGACACGCTCAAGAAACGCTATGTGATGCGTCTCCTCCCCACGCCGGCCGGGGTCACCGATCAGGTGTGGCTCGAGGCGCTGCCCAGGACGCAGGCCGACGCCGCGAACTTCTCCAAGGTCGAGTTGATTCTCGGGGCCCGCGACCTGATCCCGTTCGCGATCCGGATCTACAAGCCCGGCGGGCAGGATCAGGACGTCTATCAGTTCATCCAGACGACGAGTCTCATCGACAAGGGCCTCGACCTGATCCGCGATTTCTCAAAGCCGGTGACCCCGCTGGGCTACACCTTCATTCTCGAGGACGGCGGTGCTTCGGCATCTGCGCAGCAAACCTCGTCGCCTGCTCCCCCGCCGAGAAACCGTTGAGTCTTGGCCGAATGGCCAGCGGTGCTGGTCGAGTCGCCGCGGCGCGGCGAGACGGGATCGCCTGAAAAGCCCTGACGTTGGCACGGGACGCCGGCGCGGCGACCGGGTGCTGGCGCAGCGGTGTCGCAGGGGCGTCTCGGGGATTCTCCCGCTCGCCGTAGGCCCCCATCCCGGTATACTCGTCGCACTGGGTGGCCTGACGTGTCTGGCTGCCGCCCGGTCGAGTCGGGCCCGGGCGACCGATCGTCGGCCGGAGGGCCTGCCAGACCAGGTTTCGAGGAGTCCATGTCGCTGATCGACCCATCCCATCCGCTGGGCCAAATGCTCCAGCGCGACCGTCGCTACAAACTCGACGCCTACATGTTCGTCCTCGAGGCGTTGTCGTACGCCCAGGAGACGCTTCACCTGGGAGAGGAGCCTCCCGAGGAGGATCTCGAACCGCGCCCTCCGGAATCGTCCCAGCCGGCCCGTGCCCGTTCCGGAAAACCGCGTCGTCGCCAAGCCGAACGCCATCTGACGGGCCAACAACTCTGTGAAGCTGCCCGTCGCTATGCCTTGCAGCAATACGGATTCATGGCACGCACCGTCCTCGGCACTTGGGGGATCCACAGCACGCGCGACCTCGGCGAGATCGTCTTCAACATGATCGACATCGGGCAGATGAGAAAGACCCGCAAGGACAAGCGGGAAGACTTCCATGACGTCTACGATTTCGACGAGGCGTTCACCAGAGACCTTTCCTTCAGCGTTCCCGACAACTCTTAGCCCGGCGCCCGTCAGGCGCTCTCGTTTGCGGCACGCGACAGAGGTCGCCGATGCCACGGAGGCGGAAGAATCCGCGGAGAGGTGATGTGGCAGTCGAATCGTCCGAGCGGTCACGAACGGATCCCCCCGGCCGCACTGCCGACGCGCCGTCGCGGCTGACTCGAATCCCCCTCGGCTTGGCTGCGGCCGCCGCGGTCGAAACGGTCTGGCTCCTGTTTCTCGGATGGATGGCGGTCTTCGGCGGCTGAGGATTCCCCGCGGAGAGTGAAGACGTGAACGCCCTGTTCGATTCGCTGCCGCTCGGGGCCGCGTTCCTTCCGCTGGGGATCTATCTCCTCGCTCTGGGGTGGGTCCACTGCCGGCGGCGCCCGCTGGCGATCGCCGGGGTGTGGGACGGTTTCTTTCTCGGCGCGAGCCTGCTCGGACTGGTGATCGTCGGGCCGATCGCGCTGGTACGGCCCGCCGCCGGCGGGTCGTCGTGGAGTTGGCCTATGCTGATCCTCGGCTTCTGCCTCGTGGTCGCGTTGTGCGTCCTGGTGTCTCGTCCACGGCTGATCGTCTACAACATCACCGTCGAGCAGATCAGGCCACTCGTCGCCGAGGTGGCCACCGATCTGGACCCTGCAGCCCGTTGGGCCGGAGAGACCGTGGCGCTTCCCACCCGTGGGCTGCAGGTTCATCTCGACGGCGACGGCAGCCTTCGGACGGTGAGCCTGATCGGCGTCGGACGACGCTCGGCCCACGAGGGGTGGAGCGAGTTCAGCCGGCG
>Ga0078894_10002359_pt1 | contig 14343 bp, 11 predicted proteins | sample LauGreSu1BDMLBSD_2_FD_67506 | JGI IMG/M metagenome (GOLD analysis project Ga0078894, IMG submission 67506) | Freshwater lake microbial communities from Lake Michigan, USA - Su13.BD.MLB.SD (version 4) (version 4) | ecosystem: Environmental > Aquatic > Freshwater > Lake | place: Lake Michigan...
TTTGGAGTTAGCCTTTCGAAGCGGATTGAGCCAGGCAGGCTTAAAAAAGGCTTTGGCTGGTTTGTTTTGGCTAATGGCTGCTACGTGCTCCTCCGTCAGGTGCTTGGCACCGGTGGGTAGGTCCAAGCACTAATTTAATTTTGTGTTAAGAAGCCGAAAATCTTAGCTGGCTGGGGTTCACTTTTTGCATGGGTGAGTTTAAGTCATTGCGCTCACACTAACTGCCTGGCGAGTCTTCGTGATCATGCAAAAAAATGTCGTAAAACTTGGATGTTATCTATCTTTGCTCCTGTCTAGCGCTCATGCCTACGGCCAAAGCACTGGCGGCCAAAGTGCTGGTGGCCAAACGCCTACGCAGCCTGCTAGCCCAGCTAGTCCGGCTCACTCAGCTCACCCAGCTCATAAACCTTGGTACGAGACCATCAGCCTGCGCGGGTACGCTCAGCTTCGCTACAACCAGCTAGGGGTTACCAATAAAAACCTGACCTCCGATCAGGGCGACAAGTCTATTGGCGGCAACAACAGTCTCTTCCTCCGTCGGGCGCGCCTGATCGTTACTGCCAACCCTACAGATCGAACCATGGTTTATGTGCAGCCTGATTTTGCTGTGACACCCGTTAGTCCGGGACCTGGGCATTTTCTGCAAGTTCGTGACCTATATGCGGACTATGCGCTGACCGCAGACAAGTCGTCGCGTCTGCGCTTTGGTCAATCTAAAGTGCCTTTTGGTTTTGAAAACCTGCAATCCAGTCAGAACCGCTTGCCTCTAGATCGTGACGACGCGATCAATTCTGCTGCTAAAGACGAGCGCGATCTGGGCGTATACTACATGTGGGCGCCGCCAGAGATCCGCCAGCGATTCAAAATGTTGGTTGATAGTGGACTCAAGGGCTCGGGAGATTACGGTGTGTTCGCCATTGGTGCCTACAATGGTCAAACGGCAAACCAGCCCGAAGCTAACCACTCTCTTCACAGCGTCGCGCGCTTGACCTATCCGTTTCAGATCTTCGGCGAGCAAATCCTCGAGACTAGTGTTCAAGCCTACACCGGTCGTTACGTCGTCACGAAAAAAGACGGGACCGCTGGTCCAGCCGAGTCATTGGATCAGCGCGTAGCTGCCTCACTCATTTACTATCCGCAGCCCTTTGGCGTTCAAGCTGAATATACCAAGGGTAAAGGCCCGCAGTACAATGCGGCACTCAACGCCGTCGAGGTTAAAGATCTCGAAGGCGGCTACGTTTTGCTGAGCTACAAAGAGGGCGAGTTCATCCCATTTGTCCGGGCGCAGACCTACCGTGGTGGCCGGAAGCATGATGTCAATGCTGTCCGCTACGAAGTCGACGAAGCTGAAGTTGGCGTGGAGTGGCAGGTTGATAAGTCTCTTGAGTTTACAGCTGAATACGTAGATTCGCGACGCACCAACACCAAAACTGCGCCAAATCGTGAGCACGGACGATTAGCGCGACTACAGGTTCAGTGGAACTACTGATGGCGCGAGAGTCAGGGGTGGCTTATGGCTCCGATCTCCGATATAAATCTCAGGTTACAGTGAGACCACTTATATAGGAGAAGAAGTCGTGAGTAACTTCGTCCGCATCATTTTGGGCCTCATCTTCGTCGTTAGCACTAGCATTTCGTCAAGCGCTGAGGCGTCTACCGCCAAGGTGCTTACTCCTCGGGGTATTGGCGTGAGCGAGGATTTGATCAAGACCTATGCCGAGCTGGTCAGGTTATCTCTGCGCCAGGCAAAATACACGATGGCAAAAGATGGAAAAGAGCCCGATCTTACCTTTACCCCAAGCATCACTAAGGTGGGCGCGGGCTATATCCTTGGGTTGGAAAAGAAGTCAGCTGACGGGGAGACTTACGAAGATAGCTTCAAAGTAGCTAGCGAGAACGAGCTGGATGTTGGTGTAAAGCGTTTAGTCAGTTCGGTACTAAGCGAGAGGTCGGCCGATAAGTCAGCAACTGTCGATGATGTTACCTCGAACGAAGTGCGCTCCGGCGTCGCTCGGCAAGAGACCGTGAAGCGAGTTCAACTTGCTCTTGGTCCCACCAAAACGCACGGGTTTGGCTCCTCGGCAACTATGTACAATTTTGAACTTGGATACGTGTGGGAGCGAGACCAGCTTGCACCTAGGGTTTACTCTGAGTTCAACATCGGACCTGGCATTAAAGAGGCTTTTGCTGTCAGCGCCGGGCTTGGCCTTGATTACTACCTCACCAATGGCAAGCACGCACCGTTTGTCGGTGCCGACGTCGGCTTGGGTGGGTTTCACAGGGCATCCAACAGTGAGACCAAAGACGGGCAGCCTATGTTTCGCTCAGGTTTTACCCTTAGTGCGACCCTAGGCTATGCCATTATGCGTACAGCCGACACCTCGATGTATGTGGCTGCTAGCTACCGGCCGGTGCTGCAAGGGTTTGGCGACAAAGGTGCAGGGCTCTACGGGATTCAAGTAGGTCTTCTTTACTAAGTCGCATTCACTTCTGCTCGCGGGCCACAATAGCCGCGTACCTTGCGGTACGTGGCCCGAACCTACGCCTACTCCGCCTTTTTCACGCACATTTCCCAGAGACTTGGATCAGTTCCTGCAAGCCTAACGGTGTTCCGAGCATTTTTCGCGCGGAGGACGGCATGGCGAGGTTGGAACGGTGCGATAAGAATCACCCAAGAGCGTGCCAACTGCCACCACTGCGCGATTACGAACCATGGTGGCAAAATTAATGATGAAAATTTTCTCTTTAGATCAAAGTCAGGATCTAAGCTGCGCCATTGCTGAGCGCTTAGGTTTGGAGCTTTCACCATTAGAAGTCAGGAAATTTGCCGACGGTGAATACAAGGTGAGACCTCTAGTCAGTGTCAGCGGTGAAGAGGTCAGCGTCATTGCCACCTTTATTCAGGAAGGTGATCTCGGTGTTCACGATAAGCTGTGTTTGTCGCTATTTCTCGCGGGTGCCCTCAAAGACGCCCATGCTCGCGACATTAATCTGATCACGCCCTATCTTTGCTATGCGCGTAAAGATCAGCGTACAAAGTCTCGCGATCCGCTCACTCTCAGATATGTAGCCTCTCTACTGGAGGCGGCGGGTTACACGGGCATAGCAGCGATGGATGTCCATAACGCCTCGGCCTTTGAATCGGCCTTTCGAGTGCCAGTTGAGCATCTAAGTGCTAGGGAGCTTCTGGCAGCAAGGCTCGCAGAGATCGCGAAAAAAGAGCCTGTGACCCTGATCACGCCTGATTTTGGCGGGGCCAAGCGAGTGTATGGTGTGCGTGGCTACTTCAATAAATTACGTGGAATCGATGACACAAAGTTCGGTCTTGTTATCAAAGAGAGAAGTTTGGGCGAGGTTAAGGGCGGACCATTTTTGGGTGATGTAAAGGGGCGGGTGGCTATTATCTTTGATGATTTAATCAGTTCCGGAGACACGGTGCTCAGGGCGGCTCACAATTGCCTAGAGTTGGGGGCGAGCAAAGTGCTGATTGCTGCAACCCACATTGTACTCAGTGAGGAGACGGTCAGTCGACTGAGTGACAATGCCATTGACTATGTCGTCGCTACGAATACGACTTTGTCGCAGCATAAGCTACCGCTCAGTCTAGCTGCGAAGCTAGAGCTCTTAGATGTGTCGCGCATTTTTGCTAAGACGCGAGAGAGCTATCATCGCGGCGATGTGCAGATGGAATCACCTATTCTTGCCTAGTTCATGGGCGGCGAGGTCGAGATATGCCGCAGCCTTGCGCCGCCACTTGTCGATGTCGGCGGGTTGGCAGTCATAAAGATGCCAGATTGAAAGCCGAGCCCGCAAAAGAGCGCGGTAGCAAAAATAAAAGCTATGAACTATCGGTGGCACGATATTACCACTCAACTCCAGATAGGTTGCTCGCAACGCTTCGGCCACATCGGCCCCGCCAATAAAGTTGAGCTCCATGTCTAGATAGGCAAGTTCATCGGCTGTATCCAAGGCTCGCAGTGAGGCCGAGAACTCAAGACAATCGAATATAGTACAGTCCTCGGCTAGACATATATGCTCCGGTCTTAGATCGCCGTGGCCGTCGATGATCTGACTTTCGCATACGCGGGAGTTGAAGAGTTTTTCGTCAGTGGTGAGGATAGTCTCAAGCTCGTGGACAACTGATTTAATGAGAGTTTCTGGTACTGCGAGTTCCGTACGCAGAAGCAACGACTTTTCGTGGTTTAGGCGTCTCAGCCATGCCGCCAAGTAGTCGCTTGGTGACATAGCGATCCGCTTAGTGCTGGCATAAAAATTGACTAGAGTTTGCGCAAGAAGATCGATGTCCGATGTCGAGAGTGCCTCGGAAACTAAAAGAATATCAAGCATCCGACTCGAGGGAAGGCGGCGCATATGTACCATCCAATCGATGGTTTCACCCTGACCATCCAGCTCGAGGAAGCCTTCGCGATGACGCGTAATTCTCTTAAGTCCATAGTAGATGTTTGGCGCCAGGCGGCGGTTAAGCTGAATCTCTAGATTGGCGTTATGCAGCCTGGCGGCGACGGTCGATAGGTCGATGAATGGTCGGAGAACGGGCTTTTTCAGTTTGTAGACTTCACGTTCTGCAAAAAATAAATAAGATAGATGTGTCTCTTGCACATCGATTTGGCCTAGGTGTGAGCCCAAGATGCCAGAATGACTTAGGGCATGCGTCAGTCCTAGGGGGCCTGGCGCATCTGCCAAACTCGATTCTTTTGTGTTTACCCCCATGGCCTTCACCGCATCGTACGAACTGACAGCCTCGCTTAGTAGCACTGCTTCGTGACTTTCAGGCCACGCAACCCTTGAAGTGCAAATTTGCGGCCACTCGGCGATTGAGTTTCCGGTGGAATGGCGGTAATCCACTTAGTTGCGAAAGCGGCTCTCTAAAGAGCCGCAACCGACGGGGGTGTCTAGATGAAATTTTGGTCGACTTTAGCCAGCGTTACATTGTCGCTGTGGGCTTTAGTGCCGATGGTTGCAAATAACCAGGCCTTGGCATCCGATGTCGCCTCGGTAGATGCTGATTGCGCCCTCTACTCCCAGGACAATATGGGAGGGGCTAGCTGGACGGCAAGAGTCGAGGGGAGGGACCCGTTTGTCGCTAAACTGACTGAGTGGTGGCACGGGCAGGCGACCAGTGTGTACGTACGCAATGGCTACGTTCTAGAGCTCTATAGTGAACCTTACTTCTCTGGACGCCTGCTTACCATACAGCCCGGACTGATTCAGGGTGCAGCGGTGGCGGACGGTCTGAGTATAAATCTGCAGGATCTCGGTTTTGCCAAGGAAGTGGCGTCCTTCCGCTGCCGTTTGGCAACGACGCGGGTTAGTACCCCGGCCGGTGATGCGCCGTGGATAGAGGGAGCCTCCTACTACTGGTACTCAGGCGGCAACCACTATGACGAAAAGTGGCTCAAGATGACGACCGTCAACGGGCATGCTGTAATTACTGCGCATTCTGACGATACCTACTCCATCAATGTACAGGACTACGAGATTGACCTTACAGAAGGAGTCGTGAGGATCCACTTTAAAGCTTACGGCGGGGTGACGGGGACGTCAGAGTTTGCTTTTAAAATGGCCGCGGCCCGTAGTGATTTTCATGGCATGCTCGATGAACTTGTGGCAACTCTCAAGGTGATTGCGCAGGGCTTTTACCGCCCGCATGCCGATAGGGCGGCCCCGCCAGCTCCAGAGTTGCTCGAGTTGGCGACGTTTTTCGCGACGATATGAGTCAATTTGTGGCATAAAAGATGCCGTAACTACTGGGAATTAAAGCACGCCCCGTGGCTCCTGCTAGGCACTCTTAACACGGAATTTATTCAGGAATTTGAGCTGTTGCCAACCGGCAATGGCTGCTATAACGAAAAGCGACGCGAGCAATCTCTCCGGGACTCCCGGTTCAACTACCAACACATAGTATTGGGCTGATCATGGCAGCAGAGTCTAAATTGAAGTACGATCGTGATTTTTTGATTTCCGTTTACAAGGATATGCTCTTTGGTCGCCGCTTCGAGGAGCGGGTCAATCAAGCCTACCAAAAGGGTAAATTTGCTGGGTTCTGTCACCTTCACATCGGCCAGGAGGCCGTATGTATCGGTGTACAAAGAGCCCTGCGGCCGACGGACTATATGATTTCCGGCTACCGGTCGCATACCCAAGCCATAGCCAAGGGTATCGATGCCAAGGCAGTGCTCTCCGAGCTTTTTGGCAAAGTTGATGGCTGCGTCAGGGGCAAGGGTGGCTCCATGCACATGTTTAGCAAGGAGCACAGGTTCCTCGGTGGCCATGGCATCGTCGGTGGTCAGACGCCGATCGCTGCCGGCGTCGGCTTTGCGATCAAATACGACCAAAGCGATGATGTGATGGTCTGCTATCTTGGCGACGGTGCATGTAACCAGGGCCAATTCTTTGAGGCCCTCAATATGGCCGCAGCTTGGGACCTGCCTGTTCTCTATATTATTGAGAACAATCAGTACGGTATGGGTACTGATTTCCGTCGCGTGACTAGTGTTGACAGCTTGGCAAAACGCGCTTTGGCGTTTGACATTGATAGTTCGCAAGTAGACGGCATGGATGTGCTCAAGGTGTATGACCACGTCAGTGGCATCGTCAATAAGATGCGCAAAAAGCCAAGGCCCTATCTACTTGAGGCTCACACTTATCGCTACCGCGGACATTCCGTGTCGGATCCGGGCAGCTACCGGACCAAGGATGAAGTGGCACAGTTTCAAGCCAGAGATCCAATTACCACCTTGGGCGACTACCTTAAGAAACACAAAGTTACCACCGAGGACGAGCTCAAGGCCTGGGACAAGGACATCCGGGAACAGATGACCGCGATCGAGGCCTTTGCTGACGCCTCTGCGAAACCAGATGTATCTGAGCTTTGGGATCACGTTTTTGTTGATTAAGAGTACGAGGACTTAAAACTTATGGCACTCATTCAATTCCGCGAAGCAATCGGCCAGGCCATGGCAGAAGAGATGGCCCACGACGACCGCATATTCCTCATGGGCGAAGAGGTTGCGCAGTACAACGGTGCGTACAAAGTGTCCAAGGGTCTGCTGGAGCAGTTTGGCCCACGCCGAGTCTGGGACTCGCCTATTTCTGAAGCTGGATTTGCCGGTTTAGGCATCGGCGCGGCGATGGTGGGGCTGCGTCCCATCATCGAGATGATGACGTGGAACTTCGGTATCCAGGGCTTTGACCAGATCGTCAATCATGCCGCTAAGATGTGCTACATGTCGGGTGGGCAATTTAATGTGCCTATCGTATTCCGTGGGCCGAACGGTTCGGCGCACATGTTGGGCTCGCAGCACTCGCAAAGTTTTGATGCGATGCTGACTAATGTCCCAGGGATGAAAGTGATTTCGCCCTCTACACCCTACGACGCTAAGGGCCTACTCAAGTCGGCAATTCGCGATAATAATCCTGTCATTTTCCTCGAGAGTGAAATGATGTACGGGATGAAGGGCGAGGTTCCCGAGGGCGAGTATCTGATTCCGATTGGTGTTGGCGATATTAAGCGTCCTGGTGAGCATGTGACCATCATTGCATGGAACAAGATGCTGCACGTTGCGATGGCTGCTGCCGAGCAGTTAGCTGAGGCTGGCATCAGTGCCGAGGTTCTTGATCCTCGTACTTTGCAGCCCTTGGATGAAGAGCTCATCTTCACTTCAGTACGCAAGACGCATCGTTTGGTGATTGTGGACGAGGGGTGGGATTTTGCCGCCACTAGTGCGCAAATTTCTGACCGCGTGCAGAAGGAATGCTTTGACGACCTCGATGCACCAGTGGTGCGAGTCAACTCGTTATTCGTTCCGATGCCATACGCCGAAGATCTCGAGCATGCAGTGGTACCCTCGGCTGAACGAGTGGTGCAGGCGGTCAAAGAGGTCATGTACGTCGACTAATTAGCGGCCGGTTTAGTGGCCCGAAGTTTTTGGATCCTTGAGGGAGGCTTTAGAGCATGGCTCGTGTCATTGAAATGCCCAAATTAAGCGACACTATGGAAGAGGGCGGGATCGCCAACTGGCTAAAGAAAGAGGGCGAGAAAATTAATGAAGGCGAGCCTTTAGTCGAGATTGAAACCGACAAGGCAACGCAGGAGTACGAGTCCCCGGAAGAGGGCGTAGTGCTCAAGATATTGGTTCAGCCAGGCAAAACCGTGGCTCTGCGCACGCCGATTGCCGTGGTTGGTGAGGCAGGCGAAAAATACGACCTAGGTGCCTTGACTGGCGGCAGCGCTAAGTCCGGAGCATCGGCAGCGGCACCCCTCGCGGCTCCGCAGGCGTCTTTAAAGGCTCCAGCAAAACCGACCTCGTCCACTGCGCCCACCGTGCAGGCCCAGGCTGTTGGTGGTGGCCGCGTCAAGGCATCGCCCCTAGCGCGCAAAGTTGCTGCAGAGCTTGGTGTTGATGTCTCCCAAATTGTTGGTACTGGCCCACAAGGCCGGGTAGTGTTGCGTGATATTGAGCAAAGTGCAGCCGGTAGCTCCGTTGCAGTAGATGCCTTGAGCAAGCCGTCGGTGCCGCAGCCGGCAGCACCGGTGCCAGCGGCCGCTACGGTTGGGGCGACGGTAACTCCAGTGTCTATGATGCGCAAGACGATCGCTAAGAGACTAACGGCAGCTAAGAATGATGCGCCTCATTTCTACCTAACTGTTTCGGCAAATGTCGCTAAGTTGGAGACATGGCGGCAGGCACTTAATGAAGCGGCTGCGAAAGCAAACGCCAAGGGTGGATCCTTGGCTAAAGTCAGCGTCAACGACGTTGTGATCCTAGCCGTAGCTAGAGCTCTCCGCCACCATCCGCAGGTAAATGCATCCTGGCAAGGGGATACGATTTTACATCACGGCGAAGCTCATATAGCCGTTGCTGTAGCGTTGCCAGAGGGACTTGTCACACCTGTGATTCGTCGCGCCGATGTATTAGGAGTCAGGGAGATTGCTGCAGCTGCCCGTGATTTAGCAACCAAAGCTAAGGACGGCCTTCTGAGTAACGACGCCTTCACGGGTGGGACCTTTACGATCTCCAATCTTGGCATGTTTGGTATCGAAGAGTTCACTGCGATCATAAATCCACCGCAGGCGGCAATTCTTGCCGTGGGTGCAGCCACACCGACACCGTGGGTTGATGAGCAAGAGCGATTGGTTGTGCAGCAGCGGATGAAGATGACATTGTCCTGTGATCATAGGGTTGTCGACGGCGCCACTGGAGCGAAATTCCTGCAGACGCTGGTCTCCTACCTGGAAGATCCGATGCAAATGTTGGTTTAGTTTTGTGAAGTTTGCTTTAGTCACAGTCTTACTAAATACAGTGCTCATGCTGGGGTGCCGCGCCAAGCACAAGTCCCATGGGGACGAGGTGCCACCGCCCCCAGATAGCGCTGTTCCTGGCGCTTCGGATGGTGACGAGGACGCTCGGGCTGTTCAGCAGCCACTTACCGAGTTTAAGCAGCCGCAACTCTTACGTGGATTCAATTTTAGCGGTGAGTCTAGCTGCTTCCCTTTAGCGCCGGGGCGCCGCTGTCTGTCACGTGTCAGTCCTTTGGCGACGGCTTGCCTGCGCGCGAATGGGGAGCTAGTCGTCTGTGATGACTGTCGGCAGCTTTGTAGTCAATTGGTCAAACCATAAATCCGTAAATCCATAAATTGTCTTCTGCGCGGCAGCTATTCGAGCCTTTCTCTTTTTAGTGGTAAGATATTAATACCGCTAGAACTCTCCATTAGATTCTTCCCTGAGGACAATTAGTTTGAAATTGCAGTGGCCACTGGAAATTCCCAGAGGTAAGCGCTTTGTCTTAGGCGCGGCAATTTTATTTTTTGCCTTAATAGTCGTGGTTATTTGGCGCGAGGTTTACTCGAGTAAAATTCAGTCGAAGATTTTCGCCGCAAAAGCGAGGGAGCTAGGGTTTAGGCTCGAGACGGGTCCCAGCCGCAGTATTGCCTTTCCGAGCGCGGGACCGTTCGATGAGATGATGGGATACACGCTGATTCCCGCTATCTCGGAGCGTGTGACCAAAAGAGGATACGAAATTAGAGCGCAGGCGCGGCTTTCTCCTGAGCATCTAAGAATGGTCCAAGGTGGAGTCATCTATCCCATTTATAAAGAGAAGTCGCAGGCAGGTCTCACCATCGATGATACCTTGTCCAAACCCCTATTTTCATCGCTTTATCCGCAGCTAAGCTACGACAGCTTTGACGATATTCCTCCGGCTATTTGGCGGACGCTGCTGCAGATTGAAAACCGTGATTTGCTCGATAAGCGCTATCCCTATAAAAATCCGACGCTAGATTGGAGCCGCTTATTCGTTGCGATTCTAGACAACATCGTTACCAAATTTATGCCATCACACGAAAGTCCGGGTGGCAGCACGCTGGCGACTCAGCTTGAAAAGTATCGTCACTCGCCGGATGGAAGGACGACCTCCGCGCGACAAAAGCTGGTACAGATGATTTCAGCAAGTCTCAGGTCATATCAAGACGGGCGAAACACCATGGATGCCCGCAAAAGGATCATCAAAGATTATATAAACACTGTGCCACTCGGTGCATTGCCTGGAACTGGTGAGATTCGCGGTATAGGCCATGCGTTGGCCGCCTATTTTGGTGCTAGCTTTGCCGAAGTCACAGATCTGCTGCGAGACATCAAGGAGAAGGAGGAGAATCCGGAACGAGTCTTGGCAAAAGCCATCGCTTATAAACAAGTGCTCGCCCTCTTTCTCGCTCAAAGGCGCCCAGCCTACTACCTAGGTCAAGACCAAGATTCACTTAAAGAGTTAGTTGATAGGCACATCGATGTCATGATTCGCGGGAAAGCGCTGCCTAAAAATATGCGCCGCGCAGTAGTAAAGGCTCAGCTTAACTTCCGAGCTGGTGGGGTGATTTTTCAGCCTGAGCGACAGAGTTTTGTTGAGCGCAAAGCTGCCAATGCCGTTCGTGTCCATTTGCTGAATTATTTTGGATTCGATCGCTTATACACACTAGATCGACTGGATCTTCGCGTTAAATCAACCATTGACTATGCGACGCAAAAAGCGGTCCAGGATGTTTTGATTAAGCTCAAAGATGCTGACTTTGCCAAGTCCCAAGGTCTCATGGATAAACGATTACTCGCCGATGGCGACCCCAGAGACGTTATTTATAGCTTCACCCTGCGTGAGCGTCAGCACAACTCCAATCTACTTAGAGTTCAGGCCGACAATGTTGACGGTCCCTTCAATGTTAGTGAGGGAGGTAAACTGGAGCTTGGATCAACGGCCAAACTCCGTACCCTGGTAACCTATCTCGAAATCATTGAAGAGCTCTGGCAAAGACATCGCCGTGAGAGCGAGCCTGAATTAAGTGAAGCTCTGCGTAAGACCGATAAATCGGATCATTTGAGTGCATGGGTTCTCTCCTATTTAATTCAGACCAAAAATGGTGGTCCTAATACACTTGAGGCCATCTTAAACGCTGCCCTAGAGCGTCGCTATTCCGCAAATCCGGCCGAGAGGTTTCTAACTAGTGGCGGAGTTCATCGGTTCAATAACTTTGAAAAATCGGACAACGGTCGCATTGTCGATGTTAAGGAAGCCGTACGCAAATCGATCAATTTGCCATTTGTGCGCATGATGCGCGATATAGTTCAGTACTTTATTGCTCAGATACCAGGTGGTCACGCGATGCTGGCGGACGCCAGCAATCCGGCGCGGCGTGATTTTTTATCTAAGTTTGCTAATAAAGAGGGGCGAGAGTTTCTTGGGCGTTTCTTCCTGCGTTACCGTGGACTCGGTAGCGAGGAGATGGTGCAAGCCCTTGTCGCAAGGATGCGGGCAACTCCAAGGCGCCTAGCCGCTCTTCACTCTAGTTTGTATCCTGATGCATCCTTAGAGGACATGGTGAATTTCCTTGGTAAATACCGAGTGCCTGGGCAGAAGGCTCAGACCCCTAAACAGTTACAGACACTTTATAAATCAATCAACGGAAGTAAATTAACCCTACAAGACCGAGGTTATATCTGCGGCGTTCATCCGCTCGAGCTATGGTTGGTTTCCTACATGTTCAGGTCGCCAAAAGTGAGCTTTACCCAGGTGCTGCGTGCAAGCACAAGCGCACGACAGGAATCCTACCAATGGCTATTCACGGCAAAGGGTAAAAAGCGCCAAGACAGTCGTATTCGGATCATGCTGGAGGATGAAGCATTCAATCAAATAAGAGAACGTTGGGCAAAGCTCGGTTACCCATTCGCATCGTTGGTACCTACTTATGCCACTGCGCTTGGCAGCTCAGGCGATAAACCAACGGCTTTGGCTGATTTGATGGGTATCATAACGAGCGGAGGAGTCCAGTATGCAAATACCCGCGTTACTTCACTTGAATTTGCAAAAGACACTCCTTTTGAAACGCATTTCCGCACTAAGCCAAGTTTTGGCACTAGGGTTCTTTCGCGTGAATTAACGGCAGCTGTTCGCGACACCATTAAAAATGTGGTTGAGAGCGGCACGGCCGTCAGAGTGAAGGGAGCCTTTGTTGATCCCGTTGGGAAATCCATAGCCGTCGGTGGTAAGACTGGCACCGGGGACAATCGCTACTCGGTGTTTGCTCCTGGTGGGCGCATTATAGAGTCGCGGGCCGTAAGCCGCACGGCTACGTTTGTCTTTTATATTGGAGACCGCTTTTTTGGTACTATCACGGCTTATGTCCCAGATGCCTCTGCCGCCAAATTTACCTTCACTAGCGCCTTGCCAGTCCAGATCCTCAAAATACTTTCCCCCAAACTACGTCCACTCATAAATTCACCGGTTAGCTCTGAACAGTAAATTGCTTGGTCACTCAAAGATTTAAAAAATATCCTCGACGGGTTCACTGTGCCAAAGAAAAAAAAGAAAACTATTGCCGCTGAGGTTTTAAGGCCTTCTCCGGAGCCGCTTGAGAGGAGGCGTCGAGCTTTATATTTTAAGTCGTTTTTATTGATGCTTTTTGTGTTTTTTTCTGTAGCAATGCTCTTCACATCTAATTCGACTTCCATCAATTTATCGTCCAAATTTGGGAACACCTCTTACATAGTTGACGACGCTGAAGGTGCGGGTCCACTCACTATAGTGCCTATTACCATTGCCCCTCCGATCGACTTTATTCGTGCGCAGAGCATTCCCACTGAAATTAATAATTGGCATTTTAAGGATATGGACCTGTTAGGGGTTCAGGAGTTTCTAAGTAAGTCGGGTTTAGATCCAGTCATCATGCGAGAGCTGCTCGATAAGGCTACTTTCGATCAAGATCGATCTCAAACTGTACTGCCCGTGACTAAAGAGCTACTTCTCGATTTACCCGCAGATGTCCGCCAGAAAATTTACCTCAAACTGACAGATAATCATGACAATAACATGCAGCTCGGTGCCTTTCGCTTCTGTGGCAGGGATATCGATGAGTGGTTCAGCGGAGGAGATGTCACTAGTGAAGTTAAAGCGTTGGTGGCCAAATATCTGTATCGAGACGGTTGTTATATGTTCTTTGCTGATTTGCCGCTAATTCTTGACAAGATTCAGATGGATACCCTGCCAAAGTTACTCCATATTTTATTCCGGCAGTCGACCTACCTCGTTAAGCTAAATATTTCTCCAAATAGCAATGTCGATCATTTAGTAAATTATTGGAGTTTAGGTGGTAGGGCGAAAGATGTGGGCTCGCTCTTAGAATCTATGATGCGCATTGATGGCGGGGAAAAAATTGATATAGTTCACCTGTTGCCGCCGTTTGCTAGACGTCGCCTCTACACTTATCCTCAGCCCGGAACCGAAAGGCTTGGGGTCGGGCATCGAGACTGCCATTGGACTGCGTACAACTTTTTTAATATCGATCCCGATGATCGCTTTGCTGATCCAGCTGTAGTTGGTGCGAGCCTTAGGAATGATTATTTTGAGGTGCAAAAGCCGATTTACGGTGACCTAGTGACCTATTCCCGGTCCAACGGAGTCATCTTCCATTCCGCTAACTATATTGCTGCGGGTCTCGTCTATACAAAAACAGGTTCTAAAGCCATCTGGCCCTGGCTGATCACCAAGATAGATGATATGGCTCACTTCTATCCGAAAGACGCTCCAGTTTTAATTAGGTATTTTAGGCGTCTGCCTAATTGATAATAAATCCTTGATCACTTGGCGGAATAATAATGCTGCAGAGGCCGCGTAGGTTAGCGCTCCGACGAAGATCCTAAGCCAAAGCGAATGGGCTTGGCCCAGGACCGAGAGCGCACCAGCCATGGCGATTGTCGCAATCGCAATCCGCGATAAAAATCGCCATGAGAAGCTCGGAATAAATGGTCGGGCGGCGATGTAGCATCCTCCCGCGACAAA